>ERZ1643246.3030-NODE-3030-length-15038-cov-10.467063_pt1 | contig 15038 bp, 11 predicted proteins | sample MGYA00579265_ERZ1643246 | MGnify/ENA primary metagenome ERZ1643246 (study PRJEB29033, sample SAMEA4952261) | chicken gut metagenome | biome: Broiler Chicken; feature: Gastrointestinal Tract; material: Caecum | place: Ireland | collected 2018 | study: Broiler... | reverse complement strand
CGTCAAAGCTGTCTTCCGCGATGGCTTCGCCGTTCACGGTGACGCCTGCGATCTCGCGGCCTTCCACGCTCGGTGTGAAGGCCAGGTTGAGCTCCGTGCCAGAGAGCACATCGGCCTGATAGGAACCGATCAGGTTCGCGATCGTCTGGTCTTCGCCGTCGATGGAAAGACGCACGCTTCCGGCCGGGAATTTCACCGTGAGCGCGTATTCCCCGGAGGCCGGCTGTAGGGCTTCGAGTTTTTCCAGGAGGTCGGCGGTCATTTGGATGAACGCTTCCTCCGAAGGTTTCACTTCTTCATACAAATCGTACGCATCGCTGAAAGTCTCCGCCAATGCCGCGACGCCCTCGGGATCGTACTGGTTTGCGGAATCGGACTCGATGAATGCGAGCACGGCCGCCATGGCCTGCAAGAATGCATCCTTGACCTCGTCCGAAGGCGCGATATAGGGGATCAATTGATCGATGGCATCGCGCAGGGCTTCCGCCGCCGCGTCGATCTCGGCCTGGTCGCGCGAGGTATCCCGCACGGTTTCCGCTTCTTCCAGGACCTCCTGCATAGCGTCCCAGCTTTCGTCCGTATAGGCCGCCGAAGAGAGGGCCTTTGCGCGGGCGATCTGGTTGAGCAGTTCGGTCAGTTGGACAGTCGGCTCAAGCGCCATGTCTTCGAAGCCGGGCCTGAGGGATTCAAAATAGTCAAAGCCGAATTTCCCGGTCGGTTCCAGGCGGATGGTGTGCTCGCCTTCCGTGAGGACGGGGGAGACCCACACGCGCTTGTAACCCTGCTGGGATACTTCGGGAACGTTGGTGTTGATGGTGGCAATCAGCGCATCGTCGATGTAGATGTTTGCGCCCACCTGGCTGCCATCCACCTTTGCGCCGACGCACACTTGGATGCCGTTGAAGGTATAGGACAGCGAAGTGCCCCGCCAGTCGTAGTTGTCGCCGACATAGGTTTCTGTCCCGTTGTAGGCGTCGCCGCTTTCCCAGAGCGCCCAGGTGCCTTCCTTGACAACGGCTTCGTCCTCGCCGTCCACCTTGTCCCATGGATTTTCGGTCAAGTAGGAGAAATAGTCCACGCTGAATTTCCCGGTGGGCACCAGTTGGATGGTATGGGTGTCGTAGTCCAATGCGCCGGAACGCCAGACTTCGAAATACCCGTTCTTGCCGCCGTTCGCGGAGGAATTGCTGTTGATATGGTCAACCAGCTCGCCGTCCAGGTAGACGTCCGCGCCCGCCTGGCTGCCGTCGATCTTGCCGCCGACGATGACCTGCGTGCCGGTGAAGGTCAGGGAGAGCGAAGCGCCTTCCCAGTCGTAGCTGTCGCCGACGAAGGTCTCCGTGCCCTCGTATGCGCCGCTGTCGTTCCAAAGGCCCCAGGTGCCTTCCTTGACGACGGATTCGGACTCGCCGTCCACCGTCACATAGGCGTCGCCGTCCTGTGCGGATGCAGGGGCGGCCGCGTATGCGGCGCGCAGGACGCGCTGCGTGGATGCGGACGTTTCCGTCTGCATTCCAAAGTGCGCCGTCGTTGCCATGAGTTCCAGTGTCTCGGGGTCATAGATGTTCAGGCGTGCTTCATAGCCAAGCCCTGCGTCCGCAGGGACCGGGATTTCCAGGGAAATGGACTCCTCGCCCTTGAGCGAAATGCGGTCCTCCAGGATGGACACGTCCACCAGGTTGCCCTCGCTGTCGTACAGCGCCAGGGAAGCGGCGTATGGGTTGCTGCTGCCGGTGTTCTTCATGGTCACATAGGCCTTGAAATCCGTGCCGGGCTGCAGGCCCTGGCTGCTGCTGGCCACGGTCGTGGTGTAGCTTGTGTCTGCCTTGGAGATGTCGCGCGCTGCGCCCAGGAGTTTTGCGTCCGCCCAATCGGTGTGGTCGTTGCCGTTTCCACCGTTTTCATCCGTCACCAGGCGGAGCCTTGTGACGCCGCGCACGCTCAGGTCCACAAAATCGCTTGCGCCGTTTGTGATCTGCTTTTCATAAATCAGGGTTTCCTCTTCGCTGTCGCCCACGGTGGCGTAGACGCGGAAGATGGCGTCGCCCGTGCCCGTTACCTCGTCGTCGATTCCGGCGATTGCCTGGAAGCGGGTGTATTTTCCGCCCAGGTCATAAATGGCTTCGCTGTTCGCGTGCAGGCCCAGGCCCTTTTCATACACGATCCCGCCCACGGTGATGGGGTTGCCCTCGATGGACTTGTCGATGCCGGGGGTCTTTCCTGCCCAGCCTTGGGTGATCGGCTGTGCAGGTTCGAGGTCCGAGACATAGACAGAGTCCGTGGTGTAGCCATAGTCGGCGGACTCGTCCGCTGCGCCCTGCGCGTCGATGCCGTAGACCGTGGCCTCGTTCAGGAAGGCGTGCTCCCCTTCGGGGACATCGGTGAAGGTGACCTTGACAAAGCGGGCGCGGATGCCGCCGAGATCCTCTTCGTAGGGGCGGTTCGCAACCGTATCCGCTGTGTAGGAAGCAATCTCCGTCCAGGGGCCGGATTCGTTGGTGGCGACCTCTACTTTATAGGGATAGGGGGTGCCTTCAAAGTCCAATTTGAGCTTATACATGTGCAGGGCATATTCGGTATCCTGCATCCAGTATTCGTCCGGGCCGGCGTTTTCCGCCACCCACTGGGTGGAGAGGTCGCCGTCGTTGGCCATAGCGCCGTTGCCGCTGGAGGGGAAGGTGGGATGGCCGGTCTTGTCCGCCCGATAATTCCCCGCGTCGAGCAGCTTATCCGTGGTATCCTCTTTTTCTTCAATCAGGAAATTGTCCGGCTCGGTCCGGCCGTATTCCGGCTCGGTGGCGGTGGTGGTGATGGTGATCTCCGCCGGTTCCATGCCGGGCGCGGTGGCCTCAATGACGGTGGTGCCGGAATAGTAGGAGCGGAATTCCGTTGCGCCCTTGCCGTCGCGCATCAGGTTGCCGCCGGTCAGGGTCATGACCTTTCCGGTGGGGAATACGCCGGGGCCGTCGATGACTTCCAACGTCACGGTGGGGGACTGGTTGACCCAATCGCCGTTTTCATCCTTGACCGTGACGATCAAGTGGGTGTCCGCCGTGCCGTCGTTTGGAATCGTATCCTGGGAGGCGGTGAGCTCCAGATGGTCGCCCGTGCCTTCCTTGGAGAATTCCGCCGGGACGCCGGTATAGGTCTGCCGGTACCAGTACCACGCCTTGAGCGGCAGGCGGCTGTAGTCGATGAAGCCCATCTTCGCCAGGCCGGAACCGCCTACGCTGCCGTGCTGGAACGCGCACCAGAGCGAGATGCCGGCGCGGTTGCCCTTGAGCGCATAGTTATAGATGTCGCCGCCGTCCTGCATATCGCCGAAATACGGGCGGAACTCATCGGAGGAGCTGCCCCGGTCGGTTGTGTGCGAACCGTATTCCGCCGAGATGCTCGGCATGTATTCGGTCATATGGCCGGGCATCCCTTGGCCCTCTTCCGGGAGCTCGGCGGAGCCGCCGTCGCCGTTGTAGCCTGCCACGTCGCAGACGTCCAGGGTGTCAAAGCCCTCGCGCTGCACGCCGCCCATGCCCGCCTTGCGGGTGGGGTCCAGCAGGTGGGCCAGGTTGCGCATTTCGTTGACCAGATCCTTGCGGACCTGCATATCGGATTGGCCCATGGGGAAGAACAGCTCGTTGCCCATGCTCCAGATGATGATGGACGGATGGTTGCAGTTGATGCGGATCATGTCCGAAAGCTCCCGCAGGCAGGCCTGGTTAAACGCCTCGTAGTGCTCCGGGTTGGTCGGGTAGCCGTTGACATTGTTCCAGTCCGAAGCGGTGTAGGTGGGGGCGCGGTCTGCGCCGCCGCCCATGGCCCAGAGGGAGACCTCCGACCAGAACATGATGCCCAGCTCATCGCAGGCTTCTGCATAGGAGGGGTCGTGGGGATAATGGGAACCGCGGATAAAGTTCATGCCCGCGTCCTTAATCATCTGCACGTCGCGCCGTAGGCCCTCGTTTGTGACCGCGTCGCCCCAGCCCGCGTGGTCCTGGTGCGCGTTTGCGCCGAAGAGGACGGTTTTCTCCCCGTTGAGGTAGAAGCCGTCGTTCAGGAACTGCGCCCAGCGGAAGCCGAGAGGGGATTCAAAGAGGTCGATGGCGTTGCCCTCGCCGTCGTAAATGGTCGTATAGACGCGGTAGAGGTTGGGTTCGTCCGGGCTCCAGAGCTTGATATTTTGGATGTAGTCGCTCTGGGTGTCGACCACCGCCGTGGAGTTAGCCGCCACAACCGTGGGATCGGAGGCAAACGATGCCACCAGCGTGTTGTCGGCCGTATCGACCACCTCTTGCTTGACCACAATGGTCCGCGCCGTGTCGGAGTCATTTTGTACCTCGGTCTGCACGCGCACATCGGAGCGCTTTTGCGCGATGTTCTCGCGGATCTCCTCGGCCGGCGTGTAGCTCTCCTCGTCGATGTTCTCATAGTCGTGGTAGAGCGTGCCGTCCTCGTTCTTCTCATCAAAACCGGGGTTGTTCAAGGCCGGGGTGGTGACCGCCGTGCCATACCAGGCCACGTGGACGCCGTCCGTGATGTTGAGGTATACGTCCCGGTAGATGCCGCCGGAGAAGTGGTGGTCGCCGGTGCGCGGGTTCTGCTCGGGGTTCCACTTGTTGTTCACGCGCACAGCGATGACGTTCTCCCCAGCGTGGAGGTTGTCGGTGATGTCAAAGGTAAAGCCGGTATAGCCGCCGTTATGGGTGCCCACGGCCTCCCCGTTGACAAAGACCTCTGTTTCGATAAAAGCGCCTTCAAACTCAATGCTGATGCGCTTGCCGCCGTCCAGCCACTCCTGCGGGACGTCGAAGGTCTTGCGGTACATGCCGTAGCCCACAAAGAAATTGGTCTCCATATTATAGGGGATGCTGAAGCTGTGGGGCAGGCCGACGTTGGTCCATTCGGAGTCGTCAAACGCAGGGTCGATTGCGCCGCCGAAATCCGGGGCGGTATCGTCCGTGACGGATTGGCTCTTGAATTTCCACTCGCGGTTGAAATTGATCTGCTGCCGGGGCGTCTCCGGGGCTTCATAGGTGTCCCCGACGGCGGTCCCGGTGGACAGGACGGTTTGGCTGTCGATGGCGCTCTCCTGCGCCATTGCGCTGCCGTTCAGAGAAAACATGCCCAGCAGGAGCGAAAGCGCCAGCACGCTGGACAGGATTCTTCGAAACCTTTTCATTAACAGTTCTCCTTCCTTTCCAATGTCCTTTTCTTACCAAATATAGGGAACGTTGACGGGCAAAGCCGGTTTCCCTCCTTTCAAAGCCAAATGGTCAACGATACCAGATGAAATAATGGCATGTGGACCGAACATCCATCTGCCATGTAAAATGGCGAAAGGAAATAATATAAATCCATAAAAAACCAATAAAATTTTGCAAATTTTTAGAATTGTATACAATTGATAATAGCACAAACGGAAAGATTTTAGAATAGAAATACTGAAAAATGGGAGGATTGTCCATGTTTTTGATTCAAATATCCATATCTTCTTTCCTTGAGGGGGAAAGCCGCCTTCCCCGTTGCAAAATTCTCTTCGCAATGCTATAATAAAATACTATAAACTCGCGCGAAATAGGTCAAAAAAGAGAGATGGAAAAGGAGGCAAAACATGTTAAATACGGATTTTTCCAGCAAGTTTGTCAAAGAGGGGTTGACATTTGACGATGTCCTTTTGATCCCGGCGGAATCCCATGTGCTGCCAAAGGAGGTGGACGTCTCCACCCAGCTGACCAAGACCATTCACCTGAACACGCCGCTGATGACCGCGGCCATGGATACGGTCACAGAGACGGAGATGGCGATTGCCATTGCCCGCGAAGGCGGCATTGGCATCATCCACAAGAACATGTCGATCGAAAAACAGGCGGACGAGGTGGACAGGGTCAAGCGCTCTGAAAACGGCGTCATCGTCAACCCGTTTTTCCTCTCTCCGGACCACTTTGTCCATGATGCGAACGACATCATGGCGCGCTACAAAATTTCCGGTGTGCCGATCTGCGAGAACGGCAAATTGGTCGGCATCATCACCAACCGCGACCTGCGGTTCATGACCGAGGCGGACTTCGACCAGAAGATCTCCGCCGTGATGACCAAGGAGAACCTGGTGACCGCGCCGGTGGGGACGACGCTCAAGCAGGCGCAGGAGATCCTCCGCCAGCACCGCATTGAGAAGCTCCCGATTGTGGACGAGAACGGCTACCTGAAGGGCCTCATCACGATCAAGGACATTGAGAAATCCGTGCAGTACCCGAATTCCGCAAGGGATGCGGCGGGCCGCCTGCTGTGCGGCGCGGCCATCGGCGCAACCGCAGACGTGCTGGAGCGCGTGGCGGAGCTGGTCAAGGCGCAGGTGGACGTGGTGGCGCTCGACTCGGCGCACGGCCACAACAGCGGCATCCTGGACGCGGTGCGCAAGGTCAAGAAGGCGTTCCCGAACCTGCCGCTGATCGCGGGCAACATCGCGACGGCAGCCGGCGCGGAGGCCCTGATCGACGCGGGCGCGGATTGCGTGAAGGTCGGCATCGGTCCGGGCTCCATCTGCACCACCCGTATCGTTGCAGGCATCGGCGTGCCGCAGATCACGGCGATCTACGACGCGGCGTGCGTCGCGGCGAAGCACGGCATCCCGATCATCGCGGACGGCGGCATCAAGTATTCCGGCGACATCGTCAAGGCGCTTGCGGCGGGCGCAAACGTGGTCATGGTCGGCTCCATGGTCGCGGGCTGTGAGGAATCCCCCGGCGAGACGGAGGTCTTCCAGGGCCGCCAGTTCAAGGTATACCGCGGCATGGGAAGCCTGGCCGCGATGGGCAAGAAGGACGGCGGCAGCTCCGACCGCTACTTCCAGTCCGACAGCAAGAAGCTGGTCCCCGAGGGCGTCGAGGGCCGCGTGCCGTACAAGGGGCCGCTGTCCGAGACCGTCTACCAGATGCTCGGCGGCCTGCGCGCCGGCATGGGCTATACCGGCTGCGGCAGCATTGCGGAGCTGCATGAGAAGGCGCAGTTCATCCGCATCACGGGCGCGGGCCTGCGCGAAAGCCATCCGCACGACATCCAGATCACGAAGGAATCCCCGAACTATTCCCTCAGCGTGTAAGGGCAAGGTTTCTTTCCGCATAGGATACCTGCTGATAGACAGAACAGGGACCCGAGGTTGCAAAACCCCGGGTCCCTTTTTCCATGCCGGAAACCTGTGGGAATCCATCTGGAAAACCAAAGGGCCAGCACCGGGGACAAGCCCGGCGCTGGCCCCAGCGCATCCAAGGGGCGGTTCCCCGCCCGTATCCGCTTTACAAAAACAGCGACAAAATAACCGTGATAATCCCGCACACGCCGATGGAAATCCCGCTCATCGCGCCCTGTACCTCGCCCATCTCCAGGGCTTTGGTGGTCCCAAGGGCGTGGCTGCACGCGCCCGTGGCAAGCCCCTGCGCGACCGGGCTTTTGATGTGGAACACCTTGGCGAACAGCGGCGCGGCCAAGGCCCCGATCAGCCCGGTGAGCAGGACCGCGACCATCGTGATGGCGACCACGCCGCCCTGGCTTTCCGCAATGCCCACCGCGATGGGCGTGGTGCAGCTCTTGGGGAGCAGCGCCTTGGTGATGGAATCGTCCAGCCCAAAGGCCTTGCACAGCAGGAATACGCTGCCGATGCTGGTGATGCTTCCGGCGGTACATCCCGCGAGGACCGGCCAGAAGTGCTTTTTTAAGACGTCCATCTGGTTATAGATGTTTAAGGCCAGCACCGCGGTCGCCGGGCCCAGGAAGAGGTTGATGATGTCCCCGCCTTTGTTGTACGCCTCCAGCGGGATGTCAAACAGCACGAGCACCGCAATGCAGAGCAGGATGGCGATCACCAGGGGGTTGCAGATCGCCTTGCGGGTCTTTTTCTGGATCCAGATCCCCGCTTCAAAGGCGGCGATGGAGAGCACAATGCCGAACAGCGGCGAGTATACGACGGTTTCAAACATCGGGTTTGTCCTCCTTCCGCGCGGTCCATTTCATCACAGCCTGCACCGTCCACCCGGTGACCAGAAAGACGAGGGGCGTGGTGACCAGGCAGATGACCAGCAGGGGGATGAGATTCGCTTTCAGGACGTCCAGGTAGTCCAGCAGCCCCACGCCCGCCGGGATGAAGAAGAACGCCATGTTCGAGAGCAGGAAGTTGGATTTTTCCTGGATATGCCGCGGCTTGAGCCATTTGCAGGCCAGCAGCAGGAAGAGCAGGACCATGCCGATGACGCTGGCGGGGAACGGGAACGGCAGCACCGCCGCGATCGCCTCCCCCAGGAGGCATACAAACAATACGATACCGATTTGTGCGAGAATCCTCATTTTGCAACGCTCCTTGTGCAGAAAGTCCCATACAAAAAATACCTTATTATGATAGCACAACCGCCGCGCGCTATGTGCATAAGCTTTTTTGCGCGACGGCACGAAATCTGGATAAAAATGCGGAAACCGCGCGGCAGGGGAGAGCGCCGCCCGTCCGCGCCAAGGCCGTTCCATGCGCGGGAGGCGGCCCTTTATGGGGCGTACCGGGCGCCAATCCCCCGGGAATTGCCCGGATTTTCCCGGAAAAGCGAAAAAAATCAAAAAAAGTCAAAACTTTCTTGGAATGGTCCTTGACAAAACCGGACAGGCTGTATTATAATGATAAACGCTTCGCATAGACTATATGAAAGTCCTGCGAGACGTTTATGGCGGCATAGCTCAGTTGGCTAGAGCATTCGGTTCATACCCGAAGTGTCACTGGTTCAAATCCAGTTGCCGCTACCAAATGGCCCGGTGGTCAAGCGGTTAAGACACCGCCCTTTCACGGCGGTTTCACGAGTTCGAATCTCGTCCGGGTCACCACTCTTTTTATTCCCGCGCAAGCGCACGGGGTATGGACGCATAGCTCAGCTGGTTAGAGCGCTCGCCTCACACGCGAGAGGTCATGGGTTCGAGTCCCCTTGTGTCCACCAATTCTGAAGCACCTATAGCCTGCGCTATAGGTGTTTTGTATTATCAAATCAAAACAAGGCGCTTGCAACCTGTGCTGCGCCGCACATCATAGGAGGTCGACGGACGATGAAAAAAGTTCTTGCGCTCGCCGCAGCTGCGGCGCTCCTGCTCAGCATTTCCGCCTGCGGGGTGGATGTGGGCACCGTTTCCGGCTCAGATGGGACAACGTCGGATGCAATCCTGAGCTCGGTCCCCGGCGAGGAGTCGCAGACGGGCGAAGAGAGCCAGGCGCCCGCCAAGGACCCGGAGGAAATCGAGGCGGAGGTGGACGACAACCTCACCGGCCTTTGCAGCTTCCTGGCGCAGACCGGCGGCGTGGGCGGCGACCCCGTGGATATGGCGGCCGATTTCATCGGCGCGGTGGCGGGCGTGCAGTACCGCTTCAGCTATGAGGGCAGCAACAACGTCACCGTAGAGCTCTACGAATACGACCTCGACAACTTGAACGGCGAGGCCCAGGCGGTGCTGGACAGCGTCAAGGCGAACGGCACCTTTACCGTCATCGGGCAGGAGGTCACGGACGCCTATCTCTCGGACAGCGGGAAGTACCTGATGATCTATAAGGACACCCAGACGAACGAGCAGAACGAGCTGCACAAGCAGGAGATCGTCGAGCAGTTCCAGGGATTTAAAGCGGAATAAACCCATATGGGGAAAGAAGCTGTTGTGGGCTAACGGGCCTGCAACAGCTTTTTTGGTTTGTAGCGGGCCGTCCGGGTCGAAGCCCCGCCGCGCAATATATTTTCTATGTGAAAATATTTCTCCAGAAAAATTGAAAAAATTCCAAGTTTGCAACGGTATTCTAAGTAGAGGAATCTTTTGGAAGGAGGAATATCCGATGAAAAAGACCATTGCGGCCATCACAGCGGCCTGCCTGCTCCTGGCAACGGGATGCGGCCTGCATCTCACCGGGGGCCTGGAGGCGTATGACCCCAAGGAAACCGTCCCGGCGATTCGGGTTGCCGTAGGCGGCGAGGAAGCGGACTACGGGGTGACGCTCCATGAGTGGGACGGGTTTACGGACGCGGCCCTGGATTACGCACCGTGGTTCCCGGGCGCGGTCCAGGAGGGGGTCCGGATTCCCACAGCGCCGCCCGGCACAGAGGTTACCGTCACCTTTTCCGGGGAAAAGCCGCAGAACATTTTGGTAGAGGATTACGCCCTGGACGAAGCGGGGGAGTTTTCCTGGTTTTGGGGGAACATTGCCTCCCGAAGGGACACCGGAACCCAGGAAATGGAGATCCCCCTGCTGGAATGCCGCCCGGAGGTCCTGTATGGGGATATCGGCTGGGGGACGGAACCGTTCCTGCACGGGTTCAATATGGAGTGCGAATGGGCGGACGGGAACCGGTGTACGTACTCCTTTATGGTCCGGACGGAGCAGAAGGCCGTCCCGGCGAGGAAAGCGCCGCCGCAGCTGCGCATCCAATGCGGGGACGCCGTGCTCGAACCGGCGACGCTGGTCGATCGCTGGGGCGGGGAAAGCCCACGGGCGGACGAGGCGTTTCCCGAACTCTGGAACCTCTTGGCGCAGGCGCCCATCGTTTCGATGCCAGAGGACGGGACTCTGGAATTTTCCCTGGATGGGCGCGCCCCCGATATTGGCCGGTTGAGCGCCTGCCTTCTCGACGAGGAGAGCATCCCCGAATATGGGGAGGATACGCTTGAAAGCGGAAACAAATATCTGCCCGCCTTCTCCATAGAGGGCGGGCAGGGGACGCTCGCATGCGCGGACCTGGGGTTCCCGCAGACGCCTGCGCTCTACGGCTTCCGGCTGGACTGCACCTGGCAGTCGGGTGAACCGGCGGGCCGGTGTACCTATGTGTTCGTCGCCCGGTGGGATGGGGAACCGGCGGAAGCAATTCCCGACTGACCGCTTTCGTTTTCCACCGTTTTTGCCCAAATGGTGGAAAACTTTCCTGCGCCGCCTTACGCGCCCTGCGTTTTGGCGCGGTAGCCGCGCGGGGTGTACCCCGTTGCGGCGCGGAACTGCTTGGAAAAGTAGCTGTGGCTGGAAAAGCCGCAGCGCGCCGCGACCTCGATGACCGGCAGTTCCCCGTGGGTCAGCAGGTCCATGGCGGCGAGGATGCGCCGCCGCTGGAGGTAGCTCTGCGGCGTGGTGTGCAGCAGCTGCTCAAAGGTGCGCTCGCATTCGCGCGGGGAGAAGTGCACCGCCTGGGCGAGCACCCGCAGGGAGAAGGGCTCGCTGTAGTGCGCGTCAAACCAGAGAAGCATCTGTTTCAGCCGCTCTTCCCGCAGGGGGGAGGGGCTGGCGGCCGCTTCCCCGGCGTGCTGTTGGAGCAGCAGGAATGCCCGTGAGAGCGCCTCACGGACCGTGAACTCAAAGGCATAGGCTTCGCCCTGGCGGGCGGCATGCGCCGCTTCAAAGGCGTCTAGGACGTCCTTCTGCCAGGCTTCGCCGGGCAAAAGCAAAAGGGTGGGCGGGCCGTTTTCGAGAAACGGGCGCACATATTTGACGTCGATCGCGTTCCCCTCGGGGCCTGCCACGATGGATGGGTCAAATACGAGGGAACGGTACCGGCAGGGGGATTCCACCGCGCAGGTCATGCTGTGGAGCTTGTCGGTGTTGACAAGCACCCCCTGCCCGGGCTGCAAGAGAAATTGCGTTTCCGCGGCGGAGACCTCGACTTTTCCCTGGTCGAGCATAAACAGTTCCACCTCATGGTGCCAGTGCGGTGGGACTTGCGAGGCGATATATTGGTGGACATCCCCGCGATAGGCATGGCAGGGGAACAGGGAACGGCCGACCGGCTGCCGTTCCATCCGGTTGGCCTCCACCTGCAAGGAGCACTGTGCAAGCGGCATCCATCACAACCCCTTTCTCATCATTTGTCGCTTTTCTTATAGTATATGGCGCTTTCTGAAAAGAAACAAGGGCTTATTTGCGCTATAATACCAGTAAACGCGCGGCCCGCAGAGGCATGGCCGCGGCCGGGCGGCAACCGGCCCGTGCGGGAACGGCAGGAACACGAGTAAGGAGGATTTCCCATGCTGGAACATGTTGCGATTTGGACCAGGGACCTGGAAGGGATGAAGGAGTTTTATTGCGCCTATTTTGACGGCAAGGCGGGGGCGAAATACCGCAGCAAGTCCGCCGCGCATCCGAATTTTGAGTCGTATTTCCTGACCTTTGGGGACGGGAGCCGGCTGGAGCTGATGCAGATGCCCACCATCCCGGAGAGCGCCTATGCGCCGGGGCAGGAGGCGCTCGGGTTGACGCACATCGCCTTTGCGGTCGGCGGCACGGACGAGGTGGACGCCCTGGCGAAGCGCGCCCATGCGGAGGGGCGGCCGGTGCTGCTGGAGCCGCACCGCACCGGCGACGGCTATTATGAGGCGTGCATCCTGGACCCGGACGGGAACCGCGTGGAGGTCACCACGCTGCCGGAGGCATAAGGATTCCTGAGTAGGAATGAGAAAAATCGGAAGAGAGGCTTCCTGCGTTTGCAGGGAGCCTTTTCTATATAGAAAAACGAGGCGGCTGCAACTTGCAACTGCCTCGTTCTCATTCGCGGAATTCTAAAAGTTTTGAGGGCGGCACATCCAATGCGATGGAGATGCGGAAGAGGTTATCCAAAGAAATGCCGACGCTCGCCACTTCGATTTTGCTGATATGGGTCTGGTCAACGCCGATTTTCTCCGCAAGGGCCTCTTGCGTAAGGCCCCGCAGCTTTCGGTAATAAGCAATATTCAATCCCAATTTTTTGTAAAGACTTTTAAATTCAGACCGCACCATACATCACCATGTATTAGTTTAAAGGGATGGAAGAGGAAAATGTATAGATTGTAAATGCTATATTATGTATTTATAATACATATATAGTATGGTATCTTATATAAAATAGCCTTAAAAATCCTAAAATTGTGAGGGGCAAAAGCGATGATCTACTGCGGCAACCATTTCTGTGCCTATTGGTTCGAAGGGATTTGTATGAAGGAAGACATTCGCCTGGACAACCGCGGGGTATGCCTGACCTGCGTGCAGGTCGATATCGACCGTTCCCTGCTGGCCCGCCAGCGGGCGCAGGCCCGGGAATACAGGGAAGGGTTGGAGGATTGCGCGAAAAAGTGGCTGGATAACCTAGATTTTACATAATTTTAATCCCTCCTGAACCACAGCGGGCGCCCGTTCCGGTATGATAAAGACACAATCCAGTGAATGTTGTAAACAGTTCGTTTAGGAGGAAAAGACATGAAAAGAACGATCGCTTTTATGATGGCTTTGGCATTGTGCGTAGGAACGACCGCTACCGCATTTGCCGAGGATACTGCCACGGAGTTTAGCTTCACCCTGCGCAACGACCCGACCTATACGGTTACGATCCCCGCACAGGTGACCATTGAAAAGGATGGCACGGATGTAGAAGTTGTAGCAGAGGACGTCGAGAACCTCGCAGAGAATGAGAAGATTTCCGTCACGATCGCTGGCACGGATTATTTCCGCAACCAGATGGTCCTGACCGACAAGGATACCCGCGCGGTGATGCGCTATCAGATCGTCACCCCGGACGGCCGCACCTTGGAGACCACCGGCACGGACACCATGACCGGCCAGGAGATCGTTTCCTTCACGGCTGACGGCACGGAGACCTATACCGTGAAGCCTGTGGTCGCGCCTTCCACCAAGCCCGGCAACTATACCGGCACGCTCACCTATGGCATTTCGGTTGTCGAGGCTGAATAATTCCTTAAAAATCGAATAACTCCCTCACAGGTTCACCCCCGTAGCTGCTGCCCAGCTGCGGGGGTGATTTTTTTGGTATAAAGAGAAACCGTATAAAGGCGATGGATTCCCAAACGGCCCGGCCCGTCCAAAAAATTTTTGAACATGCGGGCCGATGCGTTCGGGGAACCGCCCCAAAAAGGGGTTAAGAGCAGAACCGGTGGTTGCCGATCACCGTGATGACCGGGCGTGAAAAAATCCATTTGTTGGTGGACTTTGCAGGGTTGTAGTAATAGACCGCGCCGCCGGAGGGGTCGTTCCCGTTGATCGCGTCGCGCGCCGCGCGGTAGGCGGAGTCGGCGACCGCCGCGTTCACGCCCCCGTCGTACAGGCAGGAAAACGCCCCCGGCTGGTAGATCACCCCGGCCAGCGTGTTGGGGAAGGAGGGGTGCTCGATGCGGTTGAGGATCACCGCCCCGACCGCCACCTGCCCCTGGTAGGGTTCCCCGCGGCTTTCCGCGGAAATAATCTTGGCCAGCAGGTCCACATCACTGCTGCTGAACCCGCCCTGCCCGGCGCCGGAGGAGATCCCCAGCTTGCGCAGCGTCTGCTCCCCGGCGATGCCGTCCGCCGCCAGGCCGTTGTATTTTTGGAACGCGATGACCGCGTTCTTTGTCTGCGTGCCATAGATGCCGTCCACTTCGCCGGTGTAAACGCCGTATTCCTTGAGCTTGGTCTGGATCTGCCGGACCTCCTCGCCGGTGGAGCCCACCTTGGAAAGCGTCTGCACGCTGCCGCCGAAATTGCCGGCCAGCGCGATAATTAAGACGTTTACCAGCAGGATCACCAGGATGCGCCAAAGGTATCTGAAGCCATGTTTCATGATGCAGCCTCCCACAGAAGTTTCCATTGATACGATTGTTTCCATGGGGAGCGCAATTATACCCGGACAGCTTCGCGCGGGAACATCGAACGCTTTTAAAGGGAATCCGGGGAGTTCCCGGGCGGTTTCGCGCGCCCTGCCTGGCTGCCTAAATCCCATAGGAAAGAAGGATTTTCAAAGAAAAAAGGAAATTTTTATAGGAAGGACGCGCGCGTTCCCCAGCCCATCTACCAGGAAATCTTGAAAAAAGTGGAATCCCCCTGCGCCGCGCGCTTGCGTTGGAGGAGTGGAGCGCTGCACACATGACCTGGTGGCCAGGGTGCTTTCCCCTTGCCTTTTTTATCCATATATAGTAGAATGGAAAGGCCGCAGAAACGCCCCGTTTTGGCAGGGAAAAAGGCCGGAAAAGGAGAATTTGAAAAAAGTTTCAAATTTTTTTAAAAAAGGTGTTGACAAAAGGGGTAG
>ERZ1643246.3028-NODE-3028-length-15043-cov-5.274219_pt1 | contig 15043 bp, 13 predicted proteins | sample MGYA00579265_ERZ1643246 | MGnify/ENA primary metagenome ERZ1643246 (study PRJEB29033, sample SAMEA4952261) | chicken gut metagenome | biome: Broiler Chicken; feature: Gastrointestinal Tract; material: Caecum | place: Ireland | collected 2018 | study: Broiler... | reverse complement strand
CAACCTGATCGGCCTGCTGGCCTGCGCCGTGACCGTATACCGGATCACCAAAGATTATGAGAAAAAGAAAAAAATAGTCCCCTGAAATTTTTCAGAGGCAGTGACAGAGAGGAGGCGATCCTTCGGAAAATCCGGTTCTTTTCAAAGCCGGATCTTCCGGAGGATCGCCTCCTCTTTTTGATTGCCCTTATATAAATTACAACCGCCTTATTTTTCTCCGCCCAGCACTGCTTCAGCATAAAATTCCGTCATCACCTGCAGCACCTTCTCGTCAAAATCAAAGCCCGGCTGATGATGATCCTCCTGCAGGGGCGTGCCAAACAAAAAATAGGCCGCTTCTCCGCCTGCCTCCTGCACCCGCCTCATAAGCACGGACGCATCCTCGGAAGCGCGGAAAAATCCCTCTTCCTGATACAAACCTCCAAGCCGGAGCGCTGCCGCAGCGTTCCGGCAGCGGCAGATAAGACCGGGACTGCTGCCGGCTGTGCCGGCCTCCCCCTGTTCTGTCAGCTCACAGTCCACCCCGTACATTTCTGCGGAAGCCCGGGCCACTCTTTCCAGAGATGTTTTCATATATTGATTAATCTCATCGCTGTCTCCCCGGGTTTCCGCTTCCAGGTAAGCCTCTGCGGCAATAATATTCCTCCCGCTTCCTCCGGTAAACCGGCCGATATTGATTTTTCCGTCTCCCTGTCCGTTCCGGGAGATCGCGTAGGCATTTACTGTGCAGACTGCCGCGGCCAGCAGGGCGTTTTTCCCCTTTTCCGGCGCTTTCGCCGCGTGGGCGGCCTCTCCGCGGAAATGCAGGTCTATCTTGGATGTGGCCAGAAATCCCCTGGTGCAGGCGGTAATTTCTCCCAGATGTTCCGCTCCCATGCCGATATGCCCTCCCAGGAACCAGTCCGCTCCCAAAAGCCAGCCCTGATCCGCCATGGCTCTGGCACCCCGGCATCCTTCTTCTGCCGGCTGAAAAAGAAGCCGAACCTCTCCCTTAAGCCTGTCCCGGTTTTCGCTCAGGATAACCGCCAGGCCCAGGCCTGCGGCTATATGGCCATCGTGTCCGCAGGCGTGCATGCTGCCCTCGTGCAGAGAACGGTATTCCCGGTTCTTTTGCGTCTGCTTCTCCCAAATGGGGAGCGCGTCTATATCAAATCTTAAAACCCGTACGGGCCCCGGCCTCTTCCCCCGCAGAATGCCGACCGCCCCGGTCCTTCCTCCCCGGACACGCTCCAGAAATCCGCAGGGCACTCCCTCTGATCCGGCGCGCCTCTCACAGGCCTCCCGGAACTCCCTGGAGGGAAGGCCCATCCTGGAATCCAGACGGCAGGCCTCCTCCCCCAGAAATACCTGAAATCCGTTTTTTTTCAGTTCCTCCGCAATCCTCCAGGTTGTGCGGTATTCTGTCCACCCGAGTTCCGGGTAACGGTGAAATTCCCGCCGGAGCTCCCTGATATTTTCAAACAGCTTTTCTGACATCCATGGATGCCGCATCTGTATGCACTTCCCTTCCCTACCGCATTGCTCCGCTGTCATTCAGGAGCAGCGTACTGTATAAAAAGAATACATCCGCATTTTCAAATTCCACATATTTTCCGATCAGGCGGCTGTCGATATAGCGGATATCCACCAAAGTGACCTCTGACCAGCCCTCGGCCAGAAGCGGCGCCAGGCTGGAAGAAAACGAATCTCCGAAAATAATCAGTTTTTGTCCGTCCGGACACAGGGGATTGGATATCGTAAGCACCGGGGCCGCTCCCGACAGATAGACCTCATAGGGATCCCGGCCGAAAAGTGCCTCCCTGTCATACACGCCGGTGACAGCTTCTGTATCTGTGCGGGTCAGCCGGCAGCTGTCAATAACGGGATTCCGCAGAATTACGATTTCTTCTCCCGCCATAGGAAGAGCCGACTGTCCGTAATAGACGCCCCGGAAATCTTTCCGGACCACTTCTTCCTCATATGTTCCGGACAGTTTTTTCCCCATGGATTCCGCCAGAAATTCCGCCGCGCCCGTGAGCTTTTCCTGCCTCCAGTGGGTATCCGTGCGATAGTAGGATTCCGCGTCAAGCCAGCCGCACAGGTCCAGATATTCCGCATAATCCATCTTTTCCCGCATAATTCCGAAAAGCTCTCCGTAATCCAGAGCCGGATAACCTTTCTTCGCCGCCAGATAGTATCCTTTATCCGGAATGACCGAAAGATAGATGCTGTCTGTTTTCCCTTCTATGTATTCTGTATACAAATCTGTCAGCTTTTCCGCTGCGGACTGTACAGAATCTCTGTCCAGAGGGTATTCGATCTTTGCCGCAGTCCCGTCAGCCAGATAAATGCCGTGGTTATCCTTCTGTCCGAAAAGACCTCCGACGGAGGCCTTCAGCATACGGAAATGTTCCCGGAAGGGAAACTGATCCATGCTGTACGCCTGAAAATCCTCCGCGAATTTTCCGGAAAACAGGCTCTGCGCGGTAATCTCCGGAAACTGCGCCAGCTTTCTCCTTTCGCTCATGGAAATTTCTTCGGACGGCCTGAACCAGCAGCAGACCGCCAGCAAAAGCCAGATACCAAACACCGCCGCAAGTCCCGGTAATCTCTTTGATGTTTTCATAGGCCCTCCTAAAACCGGAAATACAAAAACGGGTTAAAAGATCCATCCACCAGATAGGCCGTACTGAGAAGCAGCAGCGCAATCATGGCCGCCGGTTCTAAAACCGCCAGGATCTTTCCTGTTTTTCTTCCCTGCCGCAGCTTTTCGTACAGACGCTTCGGCCCCGGAAAAGAGCCGATCACCGCCAGAAAAAGAAGCGGAAAAAAGCTTGCCAGATAATACGTGTCCGCGCCCGAGACCGCCGGCAGACCGCCTCCTCCGAAAAGGCAGCGGATATCCCGAAAAGCTTCCGCGGCCGATGCGGCCTGAAAGATCACAAAACTCACTATAATAAAGAAAAAGGCATAGATTCCCGAAACTGCCCGGGGAGCTCTTTCCAGATATTTTCCGTAGCACAGTCTCTCAGCAGCCAGCAGAACGGCAAAAAACAGCCCCCAGAGGACAAAATTCCAGGATGCTCCGTGCCAGAGTCCTGTCAGGAGCCATACGATCAGAAGATTCCGGAGCCATTTTCCCCGTCCGCATCGGCTTCCTCCCAGAGGAATATAGACGTAATCCCGGAACCATCCTCCCAGCGTCCGGTGCCAGCGGCGCCAGAATTCTGAGGCGCTGCGGGAAATAAAAGGATAGCAGAAGTTCTCCGGAAAATGAAATCCCAGCATGCGTCCCAAACCGACAGCCATATCGCTGTATCCGGAAAAATCATAGTAGACATACAGTGCAAACGCTGCCGCATAGATCCAGTAAAACAGCAGGGATTTTTCCTCTGATTTCTGAAAAATTTCGCAGAGCCCGTACAGCTGATTGGCCAGGAGCACCTTCTTTCCCAGTCCTGCCAGAAACCGCCGGAGTCCCTCATACGTTTTTTCCGCAGTGACGGTCCTGTCCTTCAGTTCCGCGGAGATATCCGAATAACGGACGATAGGTCCGGCGATCAGCTGCGGGAACATGGTCACATAACAGGCAAAACGGATAAAATTTTTCTCCGCCGCCAGATCTCCCCGGTATACATCGATGGTATAGCTGAGTATCTGAAAGGTGTAGAAGCTGATCCCCACAGGCAGAGCGATGTGGAGAACGGGCAGCGGCAGGCCGGTAATGTTCCGGATACTGTCCAGAAAGAATTCCGCGTACTTAAACCAGACCAGCATCCCCAGAACAATCCCCGCCGAAAAAAAAGCGAACAGTTTTCTTTTTTCCCGGTATTTCTCCATGAGTATCCCCGACAGAAACCCCTGCCCGACGGCCGTCCCTATCAGGAGCAGAAGCCTGGGTTCTCCGTATCCGTAGAAAAAAAGACTGGCAGCCAGCAGAACGGCGTTTTTAAATTTTCCCGGAACAAGGAAATACAGAAGCAGCACCGCCGGCAGAAAATAATAGAGAAAGGGAATACCTGCAAAAACCATACGCCGCTACAGCTCGAAATCCAGCTGGCCTCCGCAGACCGTGCGGAAAGCTTCTGTAATCTCCTCCGCCGTCACTGAGTCGGAAAGCTCTGAGGAGACCATAATGAGCATTGCCACATCTCCATAACCGGAGACCTCCATATCATCCGCCTGCACGCAGATCCATTTGGCGGGATCAATGCCCTCCTTCATCCTTTTTGCCACCGCCTCTGTATCAGCATCCTCCCCGGTGCGCACCAGAACCATCGAGTATGCCTGCGCGCTGATCATCGCCTCGGAAACGGCTGCCGCTTCGATCCCGTCGGCGCTGTCCAGCCCGGTGCTGTACTGGAGAGAAGAAGGATCTCCCAGATCAATTTCCATCGTTCCCACGCTGAGGCCGGGATCCTTCTGCTCGTAGATCAGATCGATGATCTCCGGCAGCGTCTTTCCATCCAGAGCCGTCTGCTCTGCCTGCTTATTTCCGCAGCCTGCAAAAAGCAGTGAGGCCGTCAGACAGGCCGCTGCAATTACTTTCATTTTTTTCATGATCGTTTTCCCTCCACATTTAGTATACCCCGGTCGTCCGGATATATCTCTGTGAATTCTATCATAGATGCCGGAAACGGACAACCTTATGTGCGGCCCGAAGGAAAATTTTTCATGAAAAGAGGACCTCTTCTTTTCAAGCGGTCCCCTCTCTCAGACAATTTAAAAATTAATCAGCCCCTGCAGCCAAACAACGCCCTTGAACCTTCTTCCGGCCTCCGGAATTCCTATGAGATCCTTTTCATTGATGCAGATATCCAGAGGGATATCGTTGGTGAGAAGTCCCAGCTGATACAGCTTCTCTCCTGTCACGGAATTCACTGTGGTGCTGCAGTCTGTGATCTCCCCCATGAGGCTGTACTGGTCGCACTCAATCCCGTAGGGCATGAGATACGTATCTACGATCGAATAGACATCCTCGTGCTGGATTCTCCGGGAGATCATCGTGTAAATATCGATATCCTCCATCGTAAGGCTTTCCATAGCCTCCTCATCCCCGTTTCTGGCCGCCGCCAACAGGGAATTTCTCTGCTGGGACTGCTTTTTATCCGCCTCGATCTGCTTTACATTTTTGTTCAGAGGAAGGAGGATCGTCCCCGAGGCTGCCAGCCCCGACAGGGAAAGAGAAGTGTTCAGCTCCCGGAGCATGCCGTTCTGCCGCACATTCAGATAATCGCCCGCGTTCAGGAGATAAAAAATCAGGGAAATTCCCACCCGCATATCGTCGCAGGCCCCGGCATAGGAATCTTTTCCCGCATGGCGCTCGACGACGATCTCTTCATAGGAAGTAATCTGTGATCCGGCATAATACGGAAAATAATACTCCATATGAAATACATTTTTTTCATCATATTCGCCGCAGACAGTCAGTCCGCAGTCATATCCGAATTCCTTGGATATTTCCGCAAACATATGTCCCTCTTCATTTTCCACGATTTTTTTTCTGTCGTAATTTTCTACAACTTCTGCCAGGAGTTTGTCCAGGTCCCTCTTTTGTCTGAAACCGGAAAATCCCACAGATTTTAAATATTTATGCATTTCCGGCGCCTCCCTTCCGACTATCCAGTCTTCCAACGCCTGATAGATCTCTTATTTTGCAGGAACCAGCTTCTCTTTTCAGCCCATGTAGGGACGAAGAACAGCCGGTATATTTACAGATCCGTCCTCATTCAGATTATTTTCCAGAAAAGCGATGAGCATACGCGGCGGCGCTACCACGGTATTATTTAATGTATGCGCCAGATATTTCCCGTTTTCACCCTGGATCCGGATTTTCAGCCTTCTGGCCTGGGCATCTCCCAGATTGGAGCAGCTTCCCACCTCGAAATATTTCTTCTGCCGGGGAGACCAGGCCTCCACATCACAGGATTTCACCTTCAGATCAGCCAGATCGCCGGAGCAGCATTCCAGAGTTCTCACCGGAATATCCATGGAGCGGAACAGATCCACGGTATTTTTCCACAGTCTGTCATACCAGATCTTGCTTTCCTCCGGCCTGCAGACAACGATCATCTCCTGCTTTTCAAACTGATGGATCCGGTACACGCCTCTCTCCTCCAGACCGTGCGCGCCCTTTTCCTTCCGGAAACAGGGAGAATAGCTGGTATATGTCAGCGGCAGCTGCTCTTCGGGGATGATCTGGTCGATAAACTTTCCGATCATAGAATGTTCGCTGGTACCGATCAGATACAGATCTTCCCCCTCGATCTTATACATCATTGCTTCCATTTCCGCAAAGCTCATTACACCCGTCACCACATCGCTGCGGATCATAAAGGGCGGCACACAGTAAGTGAAGCCTCTCTCGATCATAAAATCTCTGGCATAGGCGATCACTGCGGAATGAAGTCTGGCAATATCTCCCATCAGATAATAAAACCCGTTCCCGGCCACTCTTCTGGCGCTGTCCAGATCGATTCCGCCAAAGGACTCCATGATCTCCGTGTGATAGGGAATTTCAAAATCAGGGACTGCGGGCTCGCCGAATTTTTCAATTTCCACATTCTCGCTGTCATCTTTACCGATCGGTACAGAAGGATCAATGATCTGAGGGATCACCATCATTCTTTTTCTGATTTCTTCCTCTACCTCTTTTTCCCGTACGGAAAGCTGATCGATCCTTTCTCCGGAAGAGGCGACTTGTTTCTTAACCTCTTCCGCCTCCTCTTTCTTTCCCTGTCCCATCAGTTTTCCGATCTCTTTGGAAATTTTATTTCTCTGGGCACGCAGAGCCTCCACTTCCTGTTTGATCTCCCGGTTCTCCTTATCCAGAGCGATCACCTCGTCCACCAGCGGCAGCTTGCCGTCCTGGAATTTATTGCGGATATTCTGCTTTACTGCTTCCGGATTTTCTCTCAAAAACTTTATATCTAACACTTTTCATTTCCTCCTACATAAACTCTTCTTCTGTTCTGACTGCCTGTTTTAATGCCCGGATTTCCTCATCGCTGAGCATAATATAGGATTCTCCCTTTACGATCTCCTTGATATACAGGAAACAGTTGTCCCTGCTGTGGATCGCGTTTAAAATAAATCCTGTGTTATCGCTGTCCAGCATGGCCAGCGCAAAACTCAGTTTTCCTCCCACATCATCGAAAGCGTCATACTTGACGATTCCGTACCGTGTCAGCGTTTTCTTATATTTTCTTTTCAGATCCCGGATATCCATCTGATGATTTTCCGACAGCTGCGAAAGCTTTTCCAGCTCACGGAATTTCTGCGCGAACAGTTTTTCCATGGACTGTCCGTCTTTTCCCTTCATAAAGAGACGGTACTTTCTCGTTAATCTGCTCAGCCTGACAGACATACTCACTGTAATAACCGCTGATATCACAACCAGAATGATCAAAAGCAGTACAATGAGCCCTATATCTATGCCTGCCTTTTCAAATAGATTGCTCATTTGTATTCTCCCCTTTATTTTATTGTCTCAAACAGTTCCAGAATCCGTTCCAGCTCCTCCTGGGAATAGTATTCAATTTCAATCTTTCCTTTTTTCCCCCTGCCTCTTGAAATCGATACCTTTGTGCCGATAATACTCTTCAGCCGCTCCTCCAGTTTTTCATATGCGGCGTCCATCTGCGGATCTGTTTCCTTTTTCGGGATAGTCCGGGGATTCAGCAGCTGTTTTACGAGCTTTTCCGTCTCTCTGACACTGAGTTTTTCGTCAAAAATTTTCTGTGCCGTCTGATACTGCAGTTCCGGATCCTCCAGACCGAGAAGCGCTCTGGCATGACCGCTGGAAATCATTTCATCCACCAGCATTTTCTGGACCCGCGCGTCCAGCTTCAGAAGTCTCATGGAATTTGTCACAGCTGCACGGCTCTTGGACACCCGTTCGGCCACCTCATCCTGCTTCAGATGAAATTCTTCGATCAGCCTTTTGTATGCGTAGGCTTCTTCAATAGAATTCAGGTTTTCTCTCTGGATATTTTCGATCAGAGAGATCTCCACCGCTTCGAGATCTGTAAAATCCTTGAGAATAACCGGGATTTTTTTTAGGCCTGCCAGCTTTGCCGCTCTCCAACGCCTTTCCCCGGCAATAATCTCATAATATTTTCCCTTCTTCTGGACCAAAAGCGGCTGCAGGACGCCAAACTGCTTGATAGATTCCGCAAGCTCCATCAGCGCATCTTCATCAAAATCTTTTCTTGGCTGCTCACTGTTGGGAACAATCTCTGAAAGCTTCAGTTCCAGCTCTCCTGGCTTTTCCACAATTTTTTCCACAACCTTTTCTACGACCCGGATCTCCGGTTTTTCTTTTTCTGACGCTGTCTGGTTTTTCTGTGGAATCAGAGTTTCCAGCCCTTTTCCTCTGTTCAGTCCACCCTTTCTGACGCTCATTCTTCCTCTTCCTCTCTATTGATCACTTCTTCCGCCAGCAGACGATAACTCTCAGCCCCTGCTGATCTGCTGTCATATAGATTAATGGGGAGCCCATAGCTGGGAGCTTCTGCCAGCCTCACATTTCTCGGAATAATCGTCTTGTAAATTTTCTGATTCAGATTATCTTTTACATTTTCTACCACCTGCAGGGATAAATTTGTTCTCGCATCATACATGGTGAAAACAACTCCCTCGATCTTCAGTTTGGGATTCAGTCGTTCCTGCACCAGTTCAATGGTATGCAGAAGCTGTGCCAGTCCCTCCAGCGCGTAATATTCGCACTGAATGGGAACCAAAACAGTATCTGCGGTGGTCAGAGCATTGATCGTCAGCATATTGAGGGAAGGCGGACAGTCGATAATGATAAAATCATAATTTTCTCTGATTTGATCTATATTTTCCTTTAATATGTACTCTTTATTCTCGATACCGATCAGTTCAATTTCCGCGCCGGCCAGATCAACATTGGACGGCAGCAGATCCTGATTTTGAAATTCCAGATGAATCAGACATTCTTCCAGTGTACAGTCTCCAATTAAAAGCTCATACACGGTTTTTTCCAATTCATTCTTTTCAATACCGAGACCGCTGGTTGTATTTCCCTGTGGATCAATATCAATAGTAAGAACCTTTTTCCCCATCTCAGCCAGACATGCGGAGAGATTGATTGCTGTTGTAGACTTTCCTACTCCGCCCTTCTGATTTGCTATTGCTATCGTTCTTCCCAAAACATCTTCTCCTTTCGCAGGCACCAGAAGTGCTACCACTTGATTATAGCATTCTTCCCCTTAAATAGCTACTGGAAATGTTTCACGTGAAACATTTTCTACATAATATCTAAAAACGAGATGTTTCACGTGAAACATCTCGTGAATTCGCTGTTGGCAGAGAAAAGCATTGTAAGAGTCGATCATTTCGATTATAATAAAAGCACCGATTGAATCGTAAGGAGTGATTCTATGAAAAACAAAAAAGGAAAAAAAATTGCTGCTCTGATTTTTTTACTTGCAATCGCAGCAGCTGTCATTTATGCTATCAATAAATTTATTTCTAAAACAGCTTCTTCCAGACATCTGCTCCAGAAAAAACATTCTTCTACTTACGCCTGGCGTTTTGGAAATGTGAGTTATACAAAATCGGGCAGCGGATCGCCGCTTCTCCTGCTGCACGAACTGAGTCCCTGCAGCAGTTCCTATGAATGGCACAGAATGATCAAAGCTCTCTCAACCAGACATACCGTTTACTGTGTGGATCTGCCCGGATGCGGTTTATCCGACAAGCAAAAACTCACGTACACCAATTTTTATTATGTACAGTTTCTCGTAGATTTTACAAAATCTGTGATTGGTGCTCCGGTCAGTCTTCTGGCCACCGGACTCTCTTCTTCCTTTGCAGTTACAGCCTGCAATTATGAACCGGATCTGTTTCAAAAGCTGATTTTGATTAATCCTCCGGATATTCATACTCTGGCGCGTATTCCGTCAAAGAGAAGCAGGATGTCCAAAGCACTTTTAGAATGTCCGCTCACGGGAACCATGCTTTATTACTCGATCGTCTCCCGGAAAAAAGTTCAAAAAGAATTTACGGAGCGCCTTTTCTGTGATCCGGCCGCAGTCAGGCCGGAATATGTGGACACCTACTATGAAGCTTCTCACTGCGGCGGATTTTTTGGTAAATATCTTTACGCCAGCATCATCGGCAATTATGTGTATCTCGATATCCGCCATGCCCTTCAGTCGGTTAATCAGGATCTCATAATTCTCGGAGGTGCCGCTCAGGAGGGCATCCATGAGACCATCCTGTTTTATCAGGCCGTCAATCCGGCCATAGAATCTGTCATCATTCCAGATACCCGCCACCTTCCCCATCTGGAAGCGCCGGAAAAAGTTCTGGAACAATTAAAAATATTCCTGTAAAAAAGAAGCCCCGCGGTTCTGATTCCGCAGGGCTTCTTTTATCCATCCGTTTCTCACGACCAGATTGCCTGATATTCTTCAATCATCGTATTGACATCATTTTTGTTTACCAGTCCGGGCCTTCCCTCGCTGTCTACCGCCAAATAAAAGTTTTCATCATAAGCGGTATAAGTCACTGTAAATGTCTGATCTTCTGCTGTCACTGTAATTGTGAGATCCGGCGTTTGGGAGGTAGAAAGATCCGGATCCTTGCTCTGAGCCTCCATGGCTACCATTCCATAGAGGAAGTCTTCTGTCGTCTCTTCATCCAGGGTTGTTCCATCGGAGGTGTAGGTAACCGTTTCCTCCGTATTGCCGTCTTCATCCTCTGTTTCCTTTACATTTCTCTGGATTGTTTTGATTTCTCCTCCATAGGACACCTGAACACTCTTGATATTTTTCACATACTCATAACCGATGCTGCCATCCCAGTACGTAATGGAATTGCTGTCCAAAACAGAGGTAATCGTATCGGCAGGTACAGTATTTACCTGTGTGGATCCATCCAGGCATACGTAATAATCTCCATCCTCATTCTGGCTGCCGATATAAATAGTCACTTCTTTCTCGATCATCTCCTGTTCCTCCTCTTCTGAAGAACTGCCGGAGACGGTGGAATCCGATTCGGAACTGTCCTCCTCTTCTTTCTCCACTTCTTCCTCGTACCGTATATAGACGGCTGCCGCAGGATCTGAGAGTCCGTAAACGGATAAATCGTCTGCATCATAATCTGCCAGGCCGGAATAGGAAACATCAGCCAGAGTGGAGGCCAGACTGCTGACATCCTGATATTCTGCGCTGTATGTTTTTCCGTCTTCTCCGGTTACTTCCCAGTTAGACTCATCCTCGTTTTTCACAAGATCGTAGGATCCTTCCGACTTATCCACACGGATCTCCAGGATATTTGACCCGGCAATTTCCGGATAAGCCTCCGATTCCGCTAATTCCATGATATCCGGCGGCAGATTGTTGGCAACATCCGTGTCCGTCACGTAAACCGTGGATGGTTCATCCGCAAAGCACAGATAATAAGAACCTGTTCCCTGATTCTGACTCCCCACCAGGATTTCCTTCTCTGTTCCGTCGGAATCCTTTAAAATTACGGTATTTTCCGGTTCCTTCAGTCCATATTCCGACAAATCCTCGATTTCTGTCAGCACCCGGTCTGCCTCTAATCCTGTCAGATCATCTACCAGATCGATCATTTTATCCTGATTAACCGGGAAACTGCTGTCCTCTGTATTTACCCAGCCTTCCTCTTCTTTTTCGAAGCTTACCTGCTCTCCGTCTATCTGGAAAGAAAGTTCCGTCACCGAATCGCCGGTCATCTCCAAAATAGGGGTTCCGGCATTCTCCGCTTCCTCGGCCTGCCTGTTTCTTTCTTTCAGAAAAAGATAGACAAACAGCAGAACCAGGAATATACACAGTAGTCCCAGCGGCATCGCCCACTTCTTTTTTGTCATTACCGTCTTCTCCTCCTGATCCAGATACAGAATCCTACAGCCAACGAGGCTATGGGAATGATAATCATAATGATTGTCCGGCTAACTACAGCCGACTGCTGCGTGTAACTCAGATAGCTGACGGAAAGACTCTTCACCGGTATGGAAATACTCTGGCTCTCATCAATATCACAGAGCCCTGTGATCACACTGGTCAGAAGCTCCGAATTTCCGTTCATAACCATCTCGTCATAATTATCGTTGCAGAGGGTTGAACTTGAAAAATATACCAGTTCTGCTGTTTTATCGTCCCCGAGGCTTTCAGAAACAGAAACTCCCACATCAAAAGAACCTGTCTCGTCGCCCGATTTCTTTTCAAAAGAAATCATGCCGTCCTCCACCTGCTTTACGTATCCGCTGTCTGTGGTGGAGAGAATCGGGGAAATTTCCAGGCTGTCCCGGTAGGAATCAATTTCCCGGATCGGCTGGGCATCCTGCATCAGAATATAAATATCACTGCCCAGGTCTGTGGTAAATTTGGAATCAGACTGTACCTCCGGAAGAATTCCGTCCGGACGCTGCTGAACATAATGTCCGGCATCCCCCTCCATGACAATTCCTTCGTCTCTCTTTAGTCCATAATTTTCCAGGAATCTGTCAAAATTCACCATTTCTTTTTCAGTATAATCTGTAAATAGTAATATTTTACATCCGTTTTCCATGTATTCTATTAATTTATCTGTTTCTTCTGTCGTAAAATCCTTGGCAGGAGAGTTGATGATCAATGCCGCCGCATCTTCCGGTACGCTGTCCATCGTTACAAGGCTTAAATCTTCCAGAGCAATGTTATTTTTTTCAATCGCATCTGTAAAATTACTTCCCAGGTTCTGCTCCTCATGCCCGGTCAGCTGATAAATCGTGAGCGTATCCTCACTGGTCACATAAGAGATTGCGCTGGTAATTTTTCCCTCCCCGTCGAACTCGGAAGAAGAGGAGTAATAGCTGGAGGGATACATATCGCTGAACGGCACGATCCTGTTTTTTTCTCCGCAGGTTACGATCACACTGTTTTCAGAAACCTCTTCGTCTGTATACTGAGAAGTAAATTCCGGATGCAGATCCGGATCAATGGTTTCCACTGTCAGATGAGAGGATAAATCCTGATATTTTTCCAGAATCTTGCTGACCAGCTCATCCTCATTTCCGCTGGTCACAATATAGTAGATCTGAACATCCTTATCCAGACCTCCCACCAGCTCCTCTGTCTTATCACTGATACTGTACAGCTTCTGGCTGCTGGCATCAATCTGCGTAGCGGATGCGGGCAGCTGCCCTACCACCAGATTGACAGCCACGACCAGGGCGATCACGATCACCGTTACAAGAAAAGAATAGGATCCATGTCTGATATTTCTTTTATGCTCCTCACCGGAAATTGAATTTTTCAGTTTTTCTTTCATATTGAACTTCAATGCATCCACCTCCTAGCTCCAGCGCCTTTTTTCCATTTTCTGAATCGCAAGAAACAGAAAAATTACGGTCACAGACAGGAAGTAGACAACTCCCGTAATATCAAAAATTCCGTTGATAAAGTTGCTGGTATGACCGCTCAGGTCAAAAACATCCAGAACATTCTGCACAGCTCCCTCGAAAGCGGAAGATTTCAGAATGTAGGTGATGATCAGCACAGCCTCCGCGAGGATTGCGGCCGACACAGCCACCACCGCGCTGCGCACCATCGTATACAGCCAGACACAGAGAATCAGCACAGCCAAAAACAAAATAAAAAAGGAAGACGAAGCTGTGGTTGATATTAAATCAGACAGATTCGGGATTAAATTTGAAAGAAAAAGAATTGCAAAACAGATCACCGCCGCGATAATCTGATTTTCAGCCAGGGAGGAAGCAAAAATCCCTATGGCAAGCTCCGCGCTGCCCAACAGGAAAAATCCTGCGATCGCCGTATAATTGGAAGAATAAGAAATTGTCCCGAATTTGGACATGACCAGCGGATAAATACAGAGCACCGCGATTGGAATCAAAAAAATAGATTCCAGAGCAAAAAATTTTCCCAGAATAATCTCCCGCACATGGATGGGCGATGTCAGAAGAAGCTGATCCGTCTTCTTTTTCTTTTCTTCTGCCAGCGTCTGCATGCTTAAGATCGGCACCGCGATCATGAGGACAATGGCGGCGCTGCTCACTGTGGGCCCGACTTCCGGATAAGCATAGGAAATATTGTAAAATGTATAGTAGATGCCAAACACAAGGAGGATAAAAAAGATAAACACAAATCCCAGCATGGATGACAGATAAATCCGAAGCTCTTTTTTATAAATCGCTTTCATTTTCGTTCTCCCCTTCCTCTATATTTTCTGCTTCCGGCAGCTCTTCTCCCGGAAACTCTTCTTCCGGAAATTCCTCTCCGGATTCTTCTTCCTCCTTTTCGTCGGGAAGAGGTTTCTCCGCATCCTCTGTCAGCTCCAGGAATACATCTTCCAGAGACAGGGAAGAATACTGCATTTTTATAATCGGGCACTGAAGCTCCGCCATCTTATAAAAAATATGCTCCCGGATATCCACATCCTGGCCCGTCTTGATCCGCACATCCACACAGTCCTTTTCCCTGGACTCCGTATACTGTACATCCTCTATTTCCGGCATCATTCCCACAGCGGAAACAATCGTGCCCATCTGACCTTTGATCGTCATATCCAGCACATTGGATCCCTGGGTAAGCTTGCTGAGATTATCAGGCGTATCGCTGGCCACCAGCTTTCCGTGGCTGATGATCATAACGTAATCGCAGACGGCGCTCACTTCCGTCAGAATATGGGAACTCAGGAGAACCGTATGTTTTTTTCCGAGATTTTTCATCAGTTCCCGGATCTCTATAATCTGTTTCGGATCCAGTCCCACCGTCGGCTCGTCAAGAATCAGGATCTTGGGATTTCCGAGGATTGCCTGGGCAAGTCCCACTCTCTGACAGTAGCCCTTTGAGAGATTTTTGATCAGACGGTTCTGCATGTCGGTGATTTTTACTTCCTCCATGGCTTTCTCTACCTGCTCTTTTTTCTTCTCCTTTGGAACCTTTTTTAATTCCGCCGCAAATTCCAGATACTCTCTCACTGTCATTTCCGGGTACAGGGGAGGCAGCTCCGGCAGATAACCGATACATTTTTTTGCCTCCTCCGGATCCTCCAGAATATCGTGTCCGTCAAT
>ERZ1643246.3027-NODE-3027-length-15046-cov-36.448136_pt1 | contig 15046 bp, 16 predicted proteins | sample MGYA00579265_ERZ1643246 | MGnify/ENA primary metagenome ERZ1643246 (study PRJEB29033, sample SAMEA4952261) | chicken gut metagenome | biome: Broiler Chicken; feature: Gastrointestinal Tract; material: Caecum | place: Ireland | collected 2018 | study: Broiler... | reverse complement strand
ATTATCAACAATTATTGACTTTCCAAAATGGATATGATAAAATTTAAACATAAATTGAGAAGGAGAAAAAATTATGACAAATGGCGAAAGAATAAAGTATTTAAGAGAAAAAAATGGATTTACTCAAAAAGATATTGCAACAAGATTAGGAGTAGAACCTGCAGCAATATCAAAATATGAATTAGATATGAGAGAGCCAAATATAGAAGCAATAAAAAAACTAGCTACAATTTTTAATGTTTCAATAGATTATTTACTTGGAAGAACACCAGATGTTTTTGTAGATGAAACAGATAGAGATACACTTGATATATCTGGTATTAAAGACAAATATAACTTTACAAAAAAGAGAATGGATAAAGTAAAAGAAATCTACAAAAATGATACTACACTAAGCACAGCCATAAACGAATTATGTTGTGGTGTAGGAAAAACTACTTTTGGAGAAACAATAACAAATACAAATATTTCAATGGTAGAAATAGAAAGCATATTTAATGATTTTGCAAACAGCAAAGATCCTAAACCACAAATTATGATGAAAGTTAAAAAGTTAGAAAATAGTATCATAATTGTTGAGATTGATTCTTTTGATGATGAAGAAATGCCACTTGATGCAACTGATAGAATTGCTTTATATACTACAAAATTATCACAAAAATATAATGTGTTTGGTTTAGTAATGACAATTGATAAAGATGAAAATTGTAAAATTATTGATGCTATATATCAAAAAAATAAAGATACTTATTATACTCAATTACATTTGCCTAGAACAGTATTAACTGCTGGTGAGTATATTGATATAATGAGTAGATTGTAAGAAAATTAATTTAATATGTATATTTTGTTATAAATCTAATAAAATAAGAAGGAGAAAATATAGTGAGAGACGAAAAATATTTAAAAGAATTAGTCGAATATTTAAGAAAATTCCCAAAAGAAACTGACTGGTTAGAATTTAAAACTAATTATTATGAACCTCAAATTATAGGTGAATATATAAGTGCATTATCTAATGCAGCAGCATTGAATAATGTTCAATATGGTTATCTAATATTTGGTATAGATGATGATTCTCATGAAATAGTTGGCACGAATATAGTATTAAAAAACAAGAAAAAAGGAAATGAAGAATTAGAATCATGGATAACTAGATTACTTAATCCTAAAATTAATTTTAATTTTTATGATATAGAAATTAATGGTAAGAAAGTAGCTATAATTGAAATTAAAAGAGCAGAATACACAATTACAAAGTTTGAAAGTACAGCTTATATGAGAATAGGAACAAATAAGAAACCACTAAGTGCTTTTGTTGGAAAAGAAAAAGAATTATGGAGGGTAATAAATTCTATGCCTTTTGAAATGTGTATTTCTATTGGAAATCTAACAAGTACAGAAGTACTACAAAAATTAGAGTATTCTTCATATTTTGATTTATTAGGTATTCCATTACCAGACAATGTTACACGGAATATTAAATTATTTACAGGAAGAGGAATTTATAAAAAAGAATGAAAATGGAAAATGGGATATTACTAATTTAGGTGCGATTTTATTTGCAAAAAATCTGAATGATTTTAAGAATATTAAAAGAAAAAGTATTAGAGTAATTCAATATGACGGAAAAAATAAATTAAAGACAATTAGAGAAGAAGTAGGAGATAAAGGGTATGCAATTATATTTGAAGGAATTATAAAGTATATTAATACAATAATACCTAAAAATGAAATTATAGGAGAAGCATTAAGAAAAGAAGTATCTATGTATCCTGAATTAGCAATTAGGGAAGCTGTTGCCAATAGTTTAGTACACCAAGATTTTAATATATCAGGAACTGGACCTATGGTAGAAATTTATACAGATAGAATAGAAATAACAAACCCTGGGAAACCCTTAGTAAAAATTGATAGATTTATTGATAATCCTCCAAAATCAAGAAACGAACAATTAGCTTCTTTTTTAAGAAGAATAGGTGTATGTGAAGAACGTGGCAGTGGATTTGATAAAATAGTATATTCCACAGAAATATATCAATTACCTGCACCCAAAATTGAAGTTTATGATGAAGATACTAAAGTAACACTATATGCACATATGGCTTATGAGGATATGAGTAAAGAAGATAAAATAAGAGCTTGCTATATGCATGCATGTTTAAAATACGTTAGCAATGAACATTTAACAAATGCATCTTTGAGGAAACGATTTGGAATAACACAAAATTCAGTTGTATCTAAAGTAATAAAAAAAGCATTAGATGATGAAAAAATAAAACCTTATGATAAAGATACAGCACCTAGATATATGGAATATATTCCTTATTGGGCTTAATTTAAGTTTCCGGTAAGTTTCCATTATACTATTAAAATTTAGTTGATAAAAATTTAGAATTCTTGAATTCCTTGATAATCAAGGAATTCAAGAATTTATGTAAATTTTAAAAATAACAATTTAAGTTTCCGGTAAATTTCCATTCTTCATATTTTTTATTTTTTATTTGTAATTATTTCTTCTTCATGTCCATCATCATATACCCAATGAATGTATTTAAAATCTCCACCAACTCTTGTATATTCATCTCCACCATCAATTGAACATGCTCCACATTTACATTTTTTATAATCGTGAACACTTAAAGATTCAATTATATCATTACATTTTAAGCATCTAATTTTCATAATTTCTCCACCTCTTATAGCTTTTCTTTAAGACAATTATACAAACATTTAAAAAATTTTTCAATAAAATTTATTCAACTGCATTCAAACTACATTCAAAAAATGTCGAAGTGCTAGAAAATAGGTAATTCTTAAAAGCAAATTCTCCTCACCTCGACCAGAAAAAGGAGCTTTTTACAAGCTCCTTAAATTGTTTTTAGGCTATTTTAAGCCTTTTTTCTTTTCTCAAACTTTTTCAAACTCTCTCTATATTTGTGTTACTGCATTCAAAATTACATTCAGCTAAAATATTTTTAATGTAATAATTGCATTCAAAATAGTTAATGAAAAAAACGAGCAGAGAAAATACGAATATTTTCCCTGCTCCACTTAGGTTAAATTATACTACATAGTATCTACCTTGTGTATCACTTCCAGCAATACGCTTAAATCCACATTTTTTTGCCACAGCAATAGAAGCTATATTGTCATTGTCGATTGCTAAAAACGGTTCTACATCGTTTTCGATGGCAAACTTCTTTGCTGATTCTAAAGCTTCTGTAGCATAGCCATTATGCTGAAATTCTGGCAAAATTAAATAGTCAATCCAACCATTTTGCCCTAGGCTAATTTGTCCAATGGGCGAGTCAAGTCTATCAAGAAGAGACGGATTTTTTTGTAACCGCTCTGCTGTTATACCATCAGGTTTTAAAAAAATTCCATTTACGCATACAACAGTCCGTACATCTTCATCAAATTTTGGCTCAGCAAGAGTAAGAATAACCAATCGGTTTGTTTCCAATAACATTGCTAGTTCCTCCTATTCTTAATATTATGTAAATAGTATAACATGAAATTGCATAAAATTCAATAATTACTCGATGTTCAAGGATATTAATATATTAAAACATCAGTTAATTGGCTAATATTCTAAACTATTAAGTTCGTTTCTTATTAACTTTGCATATTTTTCAGCAATAGTGGACTCTAATAATTCATATTTTATATAACTGATAATACTTTTATAATCATTTTTGCTTGAATAGATAATTGTACCTTATATTTTTCAATGACAAAACATCCATTTTAGTTCGCTAAAATTCCCTTAACTTCTTCAAATGCTTCTTCAACGGTACATACTTTTCTGTTTTTAGTATCTTCCATACCTTTTTTTAATTTATTCAATAAGTCTTTATTATCTTTTATAATTAAATTATCAGGAGCTTTATTTGTCATATAAGAAAATTTAAGGTACTCTATATAATCTACAACTTTGTTTGATAATTCTTCAGGTAAACTTTCAATTACATTACATAGTTCTTTTTGTTTTATTGTCATAATTCTTCATCTCCTTTTATTTCTTCCCAAGTTCCAAATCTTTTATAATGAATATTAGAACAAAATTTTTGATTATCAGTTATTTCATTTCCACAATTCGGACACTTCATAATTTAATCCCCCTTTATCATTTGTTATTTTGTGTCTAATTTAATAGAAATATATCACAACAAAAAATAAATGCAATCTGTTTTGATACCTTATCATGGAAATTTCATCAATTATTAAAGACTTGTAATATTTACTAATATATGGTAAATTCATTGTGGTAATACAAATGAATTTAAATGAAGTATTCAATATGTATTTTGGAATAATTGATGATGATAGATGTGAAGTAAATATATTGCATACGTTAATAGCTGTCTTAAAATTATGTTTAGTATCTACATTGTGTGGAACAGATGATTTAGAAAAAATTAAAAAGAATTTTAAATAAAAGATATTCCTTTAAAATCAAAATTAACAAGAATTTTGCTATGGTTGATTCAAAAATGCTTAGTTTAATTATTGCATGTATTTTAAGGAATATAATAAAATCAAAGCCTGAACCAATAATGCTGTATAGAAACAAGAAAAAATGAAACAGAAAGATATTATAAATCAATATCTTTAGATGAAATAGGATCCAGAGTAAATGATTCAGATTGGTGGTATGCCACAAAGGCAATGTGTGCTTTTGTATTAGTAGTTGCAGAAGAAATAGGTGCAAAATATATTGTGCCAACGGATATAGCAATGGTTTATAGATTTTTGGATAAAGGAGAAATATAGGATGGAAGAATATTTTGATGTTTTAAATGAAAAAGGCGAATACACAGGAAAAATAGAGACTAGAGAAAAATGCCATAGAGAAGGATTATGGCACAAAGCAGTTGTTGTTTTTATAATAAACTCAAAAGGTCAAGTATTGTTACAAAAAAGAAGTGCAAATAAAAAAATGTGGCCTAATACATGGGATGTAACAGCAGGAGGGCATGTATTAGCTGGAGAATTTGGTTTTCAATCTATACTTAGAGAATGTGAAGAAGAATTAGGAATCAAATTGAATCAAAATGATATAACTTTCATAGGTGCAGGAATATCAACTAATATAAAAGGAAATATCATAAATAATCATTTTAATGAATATTATGTAGCAAATAAAGAAATAGATGAAACTAAATTAAAATTACAAGAGGAAGAAGTTTCAGGAGTAAGATGGATAGATAAAAATGAGATTATAGAAAAAATTAAAAATAATTATAACGGAATAACTGATAAAGAAGGCTGTTGGGAATATTTAATAAAATATTATGAATGGCTAGAAAAACAGTAAAAACTTATAGTCTTTTTTCTTAATCTTTTTCAAAATTTCTCTATATTTGTGTTACTGCATTTAATATTGCATACAGTTATAATGATTTGAATGTAATAATTGTATTTGATAAATTATTTATTTATTATTAAAAGCTCTAACATTATTTTATATTGTTAGAGCTTTTTTTTATTCAAATTCCACATATTGTCCTTCTAAAAAACGAGTTGCTGTTCTAATTCCATTACAGCCTACTTTACAACGTTCTTTTTGCTTTTTATATCCTAGAACGTTTTTAAATACAAAGGCTAATAATGCTCCTATCCACTGAGATTGTTGCCCTGTAAATTCAAAATTTTCATCTAAAAAATTTTTATTTTTCATAATTAAGAGCATAGAGCGAACAGGCGGAACTCCTAGTTCATTTGCAAAAACAATTTGTCCCATTGTTTTAGGATCTTTAATAGTTTTTATGCAAAAATCCCATAAATTATTGTCTAAAATTTGAAATTTACTAGCATTCTTATATGTTTTTGCAAAATTGTCGTAAATTTCATTTATAATATTCTCTGTATTCATTTACAACACCTCCTATAAATTATATTTTCTATTAGTTATATTATAGCACCTTTTACGTTAATTATCAATTTATTAAATCGTTTCATTATTGTAGGTTTTATAGATTGTGGCATATGTAAATATGAAAAGTAGTGAAATTACATATATTAGACTCACTTATTTTTTATTAGTAATTTTTCTTGTTATTTGAGGAAATTTCTATATAGATTCAAGATAAAAACTGATTTTTTCTATATAAAATAAAGATAGAATAGATTTTAATTTTAATCTATTCTATATAATTCCTCCTAATATACTTTAAATCCTCTTTTTGTAATAGATGCAATTTGTTTCATTTTTCCTTGTATTTGACCTGGATATATATTTAGTATATCTTGCACTGTTTTAGATATTGGTTCATCTCCTGGTGCAGTTCCTCTAATTTTTATATCTACATCTATGTCGAGTATTTGACCATCTTTAAAGCTATTATTTCCTATTATTATGTTATCTTTACTTATTTTTATATCTGCATTTTTATTTGGTACTTTTTGCCCTAGTCCGTGTGGGCTTAATGTGAAATTGAAATTATCATGTTTAAACCTATTATTCTTACTTTTTGAAGGATTTATAAAATAAATATCTTCTCCCGGTGCTGTAAGTAATGCATACATTCCTTCTTTCCAGTGACATCCTATACATATAGAGTGTTCTGTTGGCATTCCATAATGTTGAATGTTTATTATTTTTTTGTCTATTAAATCTTTAAATGTTTTTTCTATAAAATATTCATTTCTTTTTTCATTAAATTCTTCTAGGAAATGTGCTATATTCCAAAATTTAGTTGCATATTCTCCATCTAAGTATCTTAAATATCTTCCTGTTTCTGGATCTGTATATGTTTTAATTGCATTATAGTACCAATTATCTTTTTCTGGAAATAATCCCTCTTTCATATTGCCTTCTTTATATTCTGCTGCAGATGCATGGACTACAATATAATATCCTTCTTCTAAATTTTGTTTTCCGTCACAATAACATAGAGTACAGAAATGATTTCCTCTATTATAATTCCAATCATAAGTAGTATCATTATTAAAAGTTTTTTCTACTCTATCTTTAAATTCTTGAGGGGTTATTTTGTTTTTTAGTTTGTAAGCACAAACACCACATACATTTACAGTTGTATCTATTGGAACGAAAGGAACATCACAGTCCCAAGTTATACATGTTCCGACAAAAAATCCTCCCATCATTCTTACAGCATCTATTGATAATCCTAAATCTGACATAGCATAAATTTTTGCTTCTTTTCTTGCATTGGATAATTTGCTGGTTACATCTGCAATCATTTTTTCTGTTGTTTCTAAAAATTCTAATATTTTCATTTGTGTTTCATCATTAAATGTTAAATTGACCATGATAAAAACCCTTTCTATTATAAATTTGACTAATGTCTATATTTATTATAAAAAGGAGTTTACCTTATGTAAAATACATATTTGTTTTTAAAATATAACTTATGGTTATATTTTGGTATAAGTTTTTAAGTTTTCTATAAAATAATTTAATTCTTTATATTTATTATTAGTGTTATAATATACTCCATATTTTGCTGGAGCAAGTGAAAATCCTACATCTAATAAACAAAGTTCGTTGTTTTCTAATTTTTCTTCTATATATTCTTTTGTAATAACAGCTATTATGTCTCTAAATTTTAATAATTCCATAATTCCTGTATAATCGATATTCTCTATATTTATTTTATCATCTTTTGTATATTCAAGTTCTTTTATTAAATTTTGATATGCACTAGAAAACTTTTTTAATGTATATATTGTTATATCTTTTAAATCGCTTTTGGAAATTTTTTTATTTAAGTATTGTGAGTTGGAATTTACTACAAATACATCATGTAATTCTCCGATTTCTATAAATTTAATTTTACTTGTATCATATAATTCATCACTATATTTTTTAGAAAAAGCTATATCTATTTCTTGTTTTTCTAACATAGAAAATATACTTTTGGCATTTAACTTAAATATGTTTATAATGTTATTATTATTTTTTTCATAGAATTTTGAAATTCCATTGTTATATATTCTACTTGGCATATTTACATGAACACCTAATTTTATCTCTTTATGTGTATTAAATATGGAATCTGATTTTGAAAGTATTTCAATAGCTTCTTTTATTTGTGAATATAATTTTTTACCATTTTCATTTAATATCATACCATATTTACTTCTAGTAAATAATTTTACATTTAATTGATTTTCTAAATTCTTGATATGTTTTGTTACTGCAGGTTGTGAAATGTGTAAAATCTCACTTGCTTTTGACAAATTTTCTTCGTCTGCTACAATTTTAAAAATTCTATATAATTCTAAATTTATCATATTATAACCTTCTTTATAAGAAAAGTAGCAAAGCTACATAAGCTTAGCTCACGTGGGTCTTTTTAAAAGACTTTTTTCTTGTTGTATACGGAAAAATCCAATTAGGGTCGAGAAAGAAGTTGTTTTTTCTTATACAATAAGATATTGTTAATTACTATTAAAAATCAACTTAATTTTAATTTATTAGCTCCTTAAATTTTAATATTTCATTTAAATTATCAATTTTCATATTTTTAATCTGTTACATAATAAGCTAATTCTATAGCAATATCAAAATGTCCTGAATCATGTTGTGTTCCTGCAACTTCTCCTTTTTTATGCCTTTCATCCCATTTTGGTGCATCTAATAAATCACCACTTGTGAAAAATGTATATAGGTTAAGTCCTCTAAAATCACACATCGCCTGAATTGCTGAACATTCCATCTCTACAGATATACATCCATCTTCTTTATGTTTTTTAAAATTATTAACGGTTTCTCTATAAAAAGAATCTGTAGTCCAAGTTTTCCCTTTAACATAAGGAATATTGTTTTCCTTCATAAAATTTTCAACTATATTTGCATTTTTTATTTTTATATAATCTGAAGCTGGCGCATAATGATAAGAAGTTCCTTCATCTCTATAAGCTTCGGTTGGTATAATAACTCTTCCATGTGTTATTTCCTTATTTAAACATCCACATCCACCGAAAACTATATATTTATTAGTTTTTATTTCTGAAATAGTATCTTCTATTGAACCTACACATGCAGGTGCACCTACATAAGTTTTGTAAAAAGCAAATTTTTTTCCTTTGTATTCAATTTGATAAATTGGTGTGATTCCAGTAGCAAATTTGAATTGTGCTATTTTATTGCATTGGTAGTTTTCTAAAACAAATTTTTCAATAACGTGTGAAAAAGTAATGATACATGCATCTACTATTGGTGCATTTTCCTTTGGATGAGGATTTATTATTGCTTCAGATTTATCATCAAAACTATCTATTATCATAGTTTTTCTCCTTTCAATAAATACTTCTTTTTCTGCCTACTAATTACTAATTTTATACTAATTATTAGTTTTTAATTATTAGTTTATTATTCTCACAATCTATTAACACTTTACTTGAAGGTGATATTTTTTGTTCTAATATATTTTGTGCAATTAGGGTTTCTAGTTTTTTAGTTACAAATCTTTTTAATGGCCTTGCTCCATAAACTTGGTCATATCCATTGTCTATTAGGTAGTTTTTTGCTTCTTGTGTTAATTCTAATGTTATATGTTTGTCTTCTAGCCTTTTTTCTAGGTCTTTTATTAGTAAGTCTAATATTTTTGATATTTGTTCTTTTTGTAATGGTTTATAGAATATTATTTCATCTAGACGGTTTAGAAATTCTGGTCTGAAGCTTTTCTTTAATAGTTCATTTACTTTTTCTTTGGCTTCTTGTGATATTTCTCCTTTTTCGTTTATTCCTTCTAATATATATTCAGATCCTAAGTTTGATGTTAGTATTATTATTGTGTTTTTGAAGTCTACTGTTCTTCCTTGCGAGTCTGTTATACGTCCATCGTCTAAGACTTGTAACAAAATATTAAATACGTCTGGATGTGCCTTTTCTACTTCATCAAATAGTATTACTGAATATGGTTTTCTTCTTACCGCTTCTGTAAGTTGTCCTCCTTCTTCATATCCTACATATCCTGGAGGTGCTCCTATTAACCTTGATACTGAGTATTTTTCCATGTATTCTGACATGTCTATTCTTATCATGTTGTGTTCGTCATCGAATAGGCATTCTGCTAGGCTTTTTGCTAGTTCTGTTTTTCCTACACCTGTTGGTCCTAGGAATAGGAATGAACCTATTGGTTTTTTAGGGTCGCTTATTCCTGCTCTTGACCTCATTATTGCTTCTGATACGTCTTCTACTGCTTCGTCTTGGCCTATTACTCTTTTATGTAATAGGTCTTTTAGATGTAAGATTTTTTCTCTTTCGCCTTCCATTAGTTTTGTTACTGGTATTCCTGTCCATTTTGATACTATTTTTGCAATTTCTTCTTCTGTTACTTTATTTCTTAGTAATACATTTTCTTTGTTATTTTCTTCTGCTTCTTCTTTTTCTAATTCTTTTTGGAGTTCTGGTAGTTTTCCATATCTTAGTTCTGCTACTTTGTTTAAGTCATAATTTCTTTCTGCTTGTTCTATTTCTCCATTTGTTTTTTCTATTTCTTCTCTTAATTTTTGTACTTTTTCTATTGATTGTTTTTCGTTTTCCCATTTTGTTTTCATTGAGTTGAATTTTGTTTTTAGTTCTGCTTTTTCTTTTTGAATTTCTTCTAGTCTTTGTTTTGAAAATTCGTCTTTTTCTTTGCTAAGTGCTGTTTCTTCTATTTCTAGTTGCATTATTTTTCTTGATACTTCGTCTAGTTCTGTTGGCATTGATTTCATTTCTGTTTTTATTAGACTACATGCTTCATCTACTAGGTCTATTGCTTTGTCTGGTAAGAATCTGTCTGATATATATCTGTTTGATAGTGTTGCTGCTGCAATTAGGCTGTTGTCTGATATTTTTACTCCGTGGAATACTTCGTATCTTTCTTTTATTCCTCTTAAGATTGATATTGTGTCTTCTACACTTGGTTCGTCTACCATTACTGGTTGGAATCTTCTTTCTAATGCTTGGTCTTTTTCTATATATTGTCTGTATTCATTTAGTGTTGTTGCTCCTATACAGTGTAATTCTCCTCTTGCAAGCATTGGTTTTAGTAGGTTTCCTGCGTCCATTGCTCCTTCTGTTTTTCCTGCTCCTACTATTGTGTGTAGCTCGTCTATGAATAGGATTATTTTTCCTTCACTCTTTTTTACTTCTTGAAGTACTGCTTTTAGTCTTTCTTCAAATTCTCCTCTGTATTTTGCTCCTGCGACCAGTGACCCCATGTCTAGTGCAAATATTGTGCTGTCTTTTAGTCCTTCTGGTACATCTCCTCTTACTATTCTTAATGCTAATCCTTCTGCTATTGCTGTTTTTCCTACACCTGGCTCTCCTATTAGGCATGGATTATTTTTTGTTTTTCTTGATAGTATCATTATTACATCTCTTATTTCTGAATCTCTGCCTATTACTGGGTCTAATTTTTGCTGACGGGCTAGTTCTACTAGGTCTTGCCCATATTTTTTTAGTACATCATATGTACTTTCTGGATTGTCACTTGTTACTCTTGTGTTTCCTCTTATGCTTGCTAGCGCTTTTAGGAATTCGTTTTTATTTAGTCCGTATTTTTTGAATAGATTTTTTAAGTTGCTATTTGCATTGTCTATTATTGCTAGCATTATGTGTTCTACTGAGATGTATTCGTCTTTCATTTTGTTTGCTATTTTTTCTGAGTTTGTTAGTACAGCATCTACATCTTGTGATACATACATTGAGTTTGCTTGTCTTGCTCCTCCTGTTATTTTGGGGAAGCTGTTTATTTTGCTTTCTAGCTCTTCTTCAAACTTTTGTGGTATGTTCATCTTTTTTAGTAGTTCTTTTATGAGACTGTCTTCTTGTTTTAGTAGTGCTAGTAGTAGGTGCTCTTGTTCTATTTGTGCGTTTTGATATTCTATTGATAGATTTTGTGCTTCTTGTATTGCTTCTAGTGATTTTTGTGTGAATTTTTGTGCATCCATTTTTAATTCCCCCTTTTTTATTTTTTATATTTACTTTATATTTATAGTCTAATTGAATTATATCATATTTATCATTTTTATATGATTTTTTGTTGGCAATTTTGTGAAAATTTTGTGCTTTTTTATGTGTTGTTTCCTATACAATAAAAAATTTAGAGGAGGTTTCCCCCCTCTATTCAATCTCTCCTCTATATCGGAGCTCATTTATGTCTCTTCGGATGGTCTCCTTAGATACCTCTAGTTCTTCTGCTATCTCTTGGCGACTCATTCCTTCCTTAAGACATTCTTTTACAAGGTGCATCCGCCTTTCTTTCCTTGCGTGTTTTTCTGCGCTAAAATAATAGCTCATTTTAATGTTCTCCTTTCAGATTTTTTTTTATTTTATCACAATTCTTTTATTTACTCAATATATTTACATAAATTTTAACTTTTTTTATTTTTTAAAAAAGGATGGGGTTTTACGACCACCCTTCTTTCATTTATCTTTTTGTGATAAAGCTTAACATTATTTACCATCTTAGTCCTGATACTTTTTTATTATAAATCTATCTTCTTATATACATTACTACCATTATCCACTATTTCTGGGTTGTCTTCTAATATTTTATTTACAATATTTTCTTTCATAGAAAAAGGTATTACATATCCTCCTAATGATTTTGCTTTTTCTCTTAGTGCTGTGTTTTCTTCATTTACATATATTTTTGATTTTCCTTTTCCGTTTTTTGCTTCTTGGACTAAATTAGATACTGGTGAGTTTCCATCAAATGCTACTACAACTGAACTTCTGCGTTCAAATATTTCATAGTTGAAACTTTTGTATATTCCTGATTCTTCATTTTCAGTTGATATTCTTATTGCATTTAAGTTTTCATTTTTTAAATTTTGTTCTACTTCTTCTGTTATCATTTTTGGTATGATTGCATCTATTTCAAATTTTTTATTTAGTTTTTTTGATATGTCTATTATTGCTTTTTCATATCCTTGCATTTTATGACCTATTACAAAATATGCTTTTTCATTATTTACTCTTTTTATTAGTTCTGTTAAAATTGCTTTTCCTTCTTCTGTTAGTACTGTTTCTCTTCCTTGTGCGTTAAAGCTTCCTCCTGCTATTATTATTGGTACTTTGTCTGTTGGTAGTTCTGCTATTTTTTCTTTTAGGACTTCTTCTGATTCTACTCCTATTCTTAGTCTTAGGTTCATTTTTTTGTTTTTGCTTTCTTCTTCGTTTTTTTGTTCTTCTTGCGTTATTGCTTCTTCTATTGTTCTTCCGTTTAGGAATTCTTGAAATTTTTTACTTTTTTCTGTAAAGTATTTTTCGTTTCTTTGGATTATTTCTTCTTCTACTTTTCTCATTGCTTCAAAATCGTTGTCATTTAAGTTTAATAGGTTTTGTAGTGCTAGTTGTTCGTCTATTGTGTCTGTTCCATAAAACCCGCAGCCATCTGTTCCTTGTACGCATTTTATATTATTTTTTAGATATGTTTTTAGAGGATGGTTTTCTAGGTTTGTTAAATTATTTAGTCTTACATTTGAGGTTAATTGGAATTCTAGAACTGCTCCTGTTTTTTGCATCTTTTTGATTAGTGCTTTTCCTTTTTCTGAGTTTAAGTCTTGTGTGTAAAGTCCATGACCTAGTCTAAAGTTTGGTATTTTTTCTCCTGGTTTTAGTGAATTTAGTATACAATCTATTGATTTTTCTACATTTTCTCTTAAACTGTCATTTTCTCCTGCATGTATTCTTATTGTAAAATTTGGGTCTTGTTCTACAACATATCTTACTATTTCTGTTATTGCTGGTTGTAATTCTGATATGTCATTTATTTCTTCTCCTATAAAGTCACTTCCTGCTACATATGGACTTTTTGCTATTGCTTTTAACACATCTATATTTTCTCTTAAATAATTACTACTTGTTTTTTGGTCTTTTATTATTGTTAGTGGTATTCTTCTTATTGCAACTAGTAGTCTTATTTTTACTCCTGTTTCTTCTTCTATTTTTGGCATTATTTCATGCATTTGTTCTATTACTCTAATTCCTGGTTTGCCTTTTTTTGTTAGGTTAGTGTCTGCTATTTCTACATATTTTATTCCTTGTTTTTGATATTCTCTTGCTATCCAAAGTAGTTTGTTTTGGAAAAATGTGTTGTTTTTGTATGGGCTTGTTTCTTCTTTGTCTTTTAGCATTTGTTTTACCATTGCTTTTATGTCTTTTTCTGGGATTTGGTCTACTTTTTTTAAGTCCATTTTAATTTGTTCATCACATTCTACTCCTCTTGCAAATACATATCTGTATAAATATAATTTTTCTAGGTTTGTAAATACTGCTTGACCGTCTTTTAGTATTGCTAGACTCGTTCTGATTTTTGATATGTTATATTCTGCATTTTCTAAGTTGTTTAGTATGAAATCTGCAAAATTTATAAATGTGTTATCATTTATTCTTCTTGTTAGATATTTTCCTGTTAACTCTGAATCTTCAAATTGTTTTGCTACTTCTTCTCTTTGTTTTAATATTTTTTCTTCTTGTGATTTTGTCATTTTTAGGTTTAATTTTTTTATGTAGTATAATGGATATCTTATTTGATTTGCTATTCCTAGTGCTATTAGGCAGTCTGGCGTTAGGTTTGCATTCATATGTGTATGTAAATCTGTTCTGAATTTTGATTTTTTTAGTATATATGATTTTACTATTGTTTTTTCTATTGGCAAGTTATATTCTTTTGTTTGTGACATTAGTGTTTTTGTTATTGCTGGTATTTTTGCTTTTATTTCTATTTTTCCATCCTCAAAAATATTTGCAATTTTAAATCCACCAAGCCTGAAGATATATACTATCTCATTATCTCCATTTATACTTGCTGGTATTGTTCCTTTTATTATTTTCATATCATTTTCATTTTTTATTGTTTCAACATTACATAGCTTTGCTAAGTTTGTTATTAAATTTCCTGTATTGTGGTTTGGAGTTTCTAAAATATATGTTAGTTCATCTTCGTTTGTTTTGTATAGATTTACTATTATATCTTTTTCTTTGTCTAAATAGAATTTATTAAATAGATTTAAATTATTCATTTTTGACCTCCATTAAATTTTTTGATTACAAATAGTTAATCTATATTATATCATG
>ERZ1643246.3026-NODE-3026-length-15054-cov-61.349090_pt1 | contig 15054 bp, 15 predicted proteins | sample MGYA00579265_ERZ1643246 | MGnify/ENA primary metagenome ERZ1643246 (study PRJEB29033, sample SAMEA4952261) | chicken gut metagenome | biome: Broiler Chicken; feature: Gastrointestinal Tract; material: Caecum | place: Ireland | collected 2018 | study: Broiler... | reverse complement strand
CCCATCCATTCTGTCCTCTTCATCCACATGCTTCGCCAGAGCGTCCCTGGTATTGACGTAACCAAGAATCTCCGCTACATCCTTCCCGACAAAATACGGCTCGCCATTGAATATGATACTGCGGACCGAGCCGAACTCCGCATTGCTGAATACCTGTAACTCACTCATGAATTACCCTCCTTAGTAAGAATTATTGAGTTTGTTTTCTCAAGTCACAGGCAATAAAAAAGAGAGGATTTTTACCCTCTCTCAAAAAAAAGAATCCGTTTAGCTATCTGCCAAACGGACTTTCTACTTTTTAATCGATCTAATTATGTATGTTTTAAGCGGGATCTACATACGCATGTACTATTATCCCCATGATCATCATCATACCAAAGCACATTAAAGACTCTGCCTGTCATATACCCATATAATCTATGGCTACCCGTTACGCGCAATGATATTAATGATTCTGCTTCTATATATTTTGAAGCTAACCTGTCTTGTGCAACCTTATTCAATTCGCTCAAATCCAAGGAGTGATTTTGCTTTTTATCTCGAACCAATATTTCGCTCCATGTTTGACTCTCTAATGATTTTAATCTTGGAAGAATCTCTGTCCAAAATAAACTTCCCATATGATCCTCTGAGAATGCCCACATCTCCTGATCAGAATTTGCAAAAGACCATGCAGGATTTTCTGAATAGTATCGCTCAGGATTTCCACCCTGAGCGATAAACTTTCCTTTCGGAGTTTCTTTTTGCTTTATCTCTTTTTTTCGTTTAGAGCCCGCCATAATACAACGCCATACTTTCTTTCGTAATCACATTACTGCATCCGGCACCTAACGGAACTCCTTTTCTCGCTTTAATCCAAGGATCTTCCATGTGTGTCAGCTGACTGAGCCACTGGGCATCGTGGCTACCATAGTGCTCTAATACTTTATCGATAGTATCTTTTTGATCTGCAGATAAATCTCCATCCCCACCAGTTTCATCGCTCGCACTTACTGAATACTTACCCTTGGTTTTGAAAAACAAATCAGGACATACCGGCCCATTAGCCCAAGCCTGAAAGTCTTCTTCAAATAAAGGAGAATCATCCCAAACAAGAGACCATGCCTGAGAATAATAGCATAACTTTTGAAGTTTCATAGTTGACATAGATCCAGATTGTTCCAAAATATATTTTGCTGTATCAAAAACATTTGCCATTTTTTCATCCTCCTTTCTCCATCTATAATATAACACCAATTAGAGATTGTGACCAGTCTGCAAATTGTAAATTTTTTATGAAGGATATTCATATAAATTTTATTATATGTACAGTCTTAGTCCTTTTTATAAAACTGTGTTTCGTAGCCATCGGCTCTTAAAACCAGCCCCTCCGCCCAGGGCGGCGTCCGGCCCATCTGCTCACAGATCGCTTCCAAGGAAGCGTCCTTCCGGCACTCGATGATCAGCTCATCATGCACATGGGCGCAGATCCGACAGTGTGACAGCGTCCGCATGGCATAGCAGAGGATATCCCTGGATATGGCCTGCACGATGTTCTCCACAAACTTCGGGCCGTAGCTCTCGATCCGCTCCCACTTCTTCGTCCCGCCCACGCCTTCATAGGTCACGGATTCCCCGCCGAAACGGTTCTCACCGATCCTCGGCTTCACATAGGCAAGCCTTCTCCCGGAAGGCAGGGTAATGAACAGCATCCCGCTGCGGCACTCAAAACGGATGCCCCGCAAGACAGACGGCTCCCGCTGCTTCACTGCTTTCTTTACCGCCCGGTCCACATCCCACCAGAACCGGACGATATTGGGATTCGCCGTCCGCCAGGAATCCACCAGCGGCTGAAGTTCTTCCTCCTTAATCCCCATCTCCAATGCGCCCATGGATTTCAACGCGCCGACAGACCCGCCGTATCCCAAAGCCAATTCCGCGATCTTCCCTTTCTGCCGCAGTTCCGCGTTCCGTCCATGCTTTTCCACAGGCACCCCAAACATCGCCGATGCCGATGCGCAGTAAATATCGCCGTTCCTAACAAATACGTCCATCCTCCACCGCTCCCCGGCAAGCCAGGACAAGGCCCTGGTCTCGATGGATGAAAAGTCCGCCACGCAGAACTTATTTCCTCCCGCAGCGACAAAAGCAGTCCGGATCAGTTCCGACAGCACATTCGGCACGGAATCATACAGCATGGACAGGGCTTCATAATCCCCATTTTTGACAAGGTCTCTCGCCTGCTCCAAGTCAACCATATGATTCTGTGGAAGATTCTGCAGCTGGATGATCCGCCCGGCCCATCTGCCGCTCCGGTTAGCCCCGTAAAACTGAAACATGCCCCTCGCCCTGCCGTCCCTGCAGACAGCGTTCCGCATGGCCTGATACTTTTTTACGGAAGACTTTGCCAGCTGCAGACGGAGCTTCAATGCTTCCGTCACTTCTTCATCCATATCCTTATCCGCGATCATCTTTGCCGCCTCCTTCTTCCCCAGTGTTTCCGTCTCCACGCCCCGACTGGACAGCCACTGCTTCATCTGCGCCACACTGTTGGGATTTTCCAGCCCGGTGATCTTTTTCATAGAGTCTGACAGCTTATCCTTAGAAATCCCATCCAACCGGATTGCGTTCTCCACCATATCTATATCCAACAGGATCCCCCGGTCGTTGATCTCCTGGTCAAGCCAAAACTCTTCCCAGACAAAATCCGGCACCGGGAAATTCCGCAGTTTCTCCTGGATGGACATTTCTACTTCCACATCCCTCTGGTTATAGGACTTGAAACGCTCCCATTTCTCCCGGTCATGTTCCGGGAGGTTCCTGGATCTTCCCCCATTAGCCTTCGTTGCTTTGCACGGCACGCAGAAATACCGGATCAGATCTTTCCCTTCTTTCAGCTTCTGCTCTTCCAGACCCAGCACCGCTCCGGCGCCGGCAAGGGATAGGGGCAGCCCCATATAGGCGGACCAGACCATGGAACATTTCCATCCCCGCGGATCCAGATAATCGCCAACCGTATCTCCCGGCACGCTGTAAGAGGAAAAGTATTCCGGATGGTTCCTTCTCAGCCATTCCGACAGGCAGACACGTTCAAAATTGCTGTTGAACGCCCATTTCGTCACGGTTTCATCGGACAGGGCAGTCAGCACTTCCTCCGGCAGCGTCTCCCCGGATGCCAGATCGACTACACAAACGGCGCCGTCATCTACCGCATAGCCAAAGAGCAGGATGTCAAAATCCGGATGCTGCACATACTTGTACACGCCGCATTTACCCAGGTCATTCCCAGAATAGGACTCAACGTCAATACTGATTGTTTTCATTTTGCCTCCAATCTGGAAGAAGGCGTCGGCCATTTCTGACCGGCACCCTTCTTCCCTCAAATGATACTCCTATCCTTATGAAAGGAAATCGTCCTCATCCTCTTCCGCGAAATCATCCTCCGCCCTGCTCTTGCCGCCAAGGGGCTCGCCGTCCCGGATCTTCTGCAGGTTGTTCAGGCCGCAGGCAATCCCTTTGTTTCCGTTGCTGTTGAAAGCGTAGAAATTGATGCTCGCCCTGCCGTACACCCCGGAATATACCTCGGAACGTTCCAGGATCGGGTTCCTGTCCGCATCCACGATCCCCGGCGCCGTGCCGCTGTTTGCGTTCACGAAATAAGAATTCGCGTAGGCCTCGTCATCCGGCCTTTCCGCGTCACCATCACGCAGGGGCGTCTTCAGCGCGGAAAGCGCCGGTACGGACCTGCCGTTTCCTTTCAGCTTGCTCTGCCCTTCCTCGTAGGCCGCCTGGATCGCCGCCCGGATCTTTTCCAGCGTCTTCGTGTCAGACTTCGGAATGATCAGCGACACAGAATATTTCGGCGTGCCGCCATTGATGGACTTCGGCTCCCATGCGTTGACATAGCTCCATCTTGTATTGACTCCGGTAATTACTTTTGTAGGGTTATTGAATTTAGCCATACTGTTTTTCCTCCTTAATTTTCACTAAAATCTTCATATGCTGTATTAAGCGCCGGCCTCTTATCGGAATCCGGCACCAGCGCCGGCTTGCCCTGGGGCTTTACGATAAACGGGCCAAGCACTTCCTCAAACTTCTTTTTCCCCATAAGGGCGGTCATGGCGGTAATGCCGAGAAGTTTTTTCTCGTAAGGATCATATCCCGCGGATTCCGCCGCTGAAATGACCGCGGCCTCATCGCTGTATTTCCGGTTCGACCTGCCTTCCACAACTTTGAACCCTTCGTAATGAGTGCCGGACAGGGCCTGCTGCAGGGCGTATTCCTTGACATCCGCCGCCCAGGATACCAGTTCATCGATCTTCGGCAGGAGCGCCGCGATCTCGGTCTCTTCCAAAGCGGCAGGCATCTCAAAGTCATAACGGGCAAGTTCCAGGTTGTATTCCGCCCTTTTGCGGCATGCCGCTTTCACTTTGCAGAACCGGCAGTGTTCCCCTGCTTTAAACTCCCCTTTGCCCTCATAAGCCAGGGCCGCCGTCGGCTTTAAGACTTCCTCCGCCCAGGCGAGCAGTTCTTCTTTTTCCATGGTACAGGTGCTGACGTTCTCACGCCGGGGCTGGAAGATGGTCATACGGACCTCTTGGATGTCATACAGGCCGTCAAACAATTCCAGGGCGCCCAGCGCGTAGCACATCATCTGCGGGTTCTTCTCCGCAGATACGAGGACGCCCACCCCATGTTTATAGTCAATGACCTGCAGCGCCTCATCCGCCACAATCACGCAGTCACCGGTGCCGAAACCGTTCTCCACCCATCGGGAAAAATCCAGCCTCTGCTCAATCAGCACCTGCGGGTCCGGGCAGCGCTTCTTTGCCGCCTCGATCTGTTCGTTGACATAAGAACAATAGCTTTCCGCGCAGTCCCGCATCTCCTGGTCGTAATAAGTAAGGTTTTCGGTCGGATCTGTCACATCCTTGCCCAGTGACTTTTCCACCAGATAAGCACAGAGTTCATGGCAGTCGGTACCCTGCTGCGCGTAAGGGCTGGCTCTGTCTTCCTGCTCCGCGCACAGTTTTGCCGAAGGCGGGCATTCCAGCCATCTGTGGCTGGATGACGCCGATAAAAACGCGTGCTTTCCCATTATCCCAGCACCTCCGCTTCCGCCATCACCGCCGCGTATTCCCCTTTATCCAGCGCTGACAGCTTGTCCGCCCCGTGCGCTTCAAGGATCTTCCTGATCTCCGCGGTATGCCCTGCCCTAGACTTCTCCGCCAGGAATGCCCTTACCTCAGTAAAGGTATATTCCTTTGCCGACTCTGCCGGAGCTTTTGTCTTCTTTTCCCCTGTCTCAGAAAAAATCCCTGTCAGTCCATCGGCAATATTCACCAGGCTCTCCCCGCACTTCTTCAGTTCCTGAACCAGCAGGTTCAGTTCATTCATCTTTGACATGTTTTTGCTCCTCCTTCCTCAACTTCACGGATGTCTACGGATTCCACCGTCTGCCCCGGCGACAGGAGATACACCTGCGTAAACTCCCCGAACAGGAACTTAAGCAGCCTTGCCGGGAGTTTCACATCCGCGCCCTTCAGCACGTTCTCCTTACGCCCGCTGGAATCCGAGACGTTAATGACAATCTTATGTTTGACCGCCATTCTTTCCTCACCTCTCTTTCTGCAGGAAGCTGTCTTCCTTACATGTCACAGGCAAGAAAAAGGGGAGAGATTTTACCCTCTCCCGAAAAAACTTTAAAAATTTTTCTTAATACACTCGATCGCCTTATCATAATGGACCTTGGCCACCTTCACACTCACACCCATGATCTTCGCCGCCTCTGTCCTGGAGTATCCTTCCAGGCCGATCAGCTGGTAAGCCTGTCTCTGCCGGTCCGTCATTTTAGTTGCCGCAATCTCGCGAAGTCTCAGCACCTCATCCGGCACATCCTCATCAAACGGGTCATAACTGGCCCCGGCAAGCACGCTGCTCTTGTCCAGTTCCCCGTCATCCGCATCCCCGGCTATGTAGTCCAGGGAAAGATTCCAATCAATCGGATACTTCTCGCCCGGATGCGCTTCTTCCCATTCCTTCTTCTCTGCCTTCTGCTCCGGCGTCAATTTGGGATGCCCGTTTTTGACGTTATTAGCCACCTCGTTATCATCCATCCGGTGCAGATCCCGGATCCACACCTCAGTCACGCCCTTCTCGCCCGGCTTTACTGTCGTATAGACTGTCCGGTAACCGCCGCGTCCGTCCTCAACACTCACTGGATAACGGTACACATTTCTCTGATCCTGTCTGGTTTTTCTCACTCTCATGATTGCCTCCTTAGCTGGCCTGGAGACAGTGAGAGCAGGGTACCCGGTACGGACCTATTGACCAAAGTACCCGAAACCAACAAAATGCGCAGGAAAACAAGGGTACTTACACCCGTGTTCCGTCAGTTGTCTTTCTCACAACTGCTTTCCACGGTATGTCGTATCCTGCCTCACTGCGCACATGCGGCCGATATGATTTTTTTCTGAGTATCTTGAGATACTCATCAGAACCGGCATTCAGAGATACCAGTTCTGGTCAATATCTCAATTTTTTTATCATCCGGATTTTTAAGACTTTTCCGACCTATCTATTTACTTCTTCTCCTTTTAAAAATGAAATTTTTCCGTTTTTGTAAATCGCATAAAAAAAGAGCCTGACAAAATACAGATGTCTTTTCACATCTATACTTCGTCAGGCTCTGGTCGTTATGATTGCTCATACGCCGATTCGCTCAGTACGAACCTTTTTTCTGTGGAAGCTGACCGCAATGACCGATTTGCAGATGGGGCATTTAATTTTAATAATGCCCTCTACTGCCTCCGGATCCGCGTCAAACAACCTTTTATTTTTACAACATGGACAAGCCACATGCACTTCCTGCATATCTTTTCGCCTCCCGCAAGAGGCCAGCCAAAAGGGAATGTCAAACTGACCGTTGGTGATTTTTTTATTTTCCTCTGCACTGTTTGCCGTGACTTAAATCCTATGGTAGCGATAAATATAGTATATCGAACATGTGTTCTACTGTCAACTAATTTTCTGTCGCATTATATATCGTACTGATTTCGTTCTGACGAATCTTTTTAACTTTCACCTGTTGCGAAAAGAAATAAGCAGGCAGACCTAATCAATTAAGATCTGTATCTGCCTGCCATAGACCGGATTACCTTCTTTTTCCTGTCTTTGTTTGTGACAATGCAGACCCAGCAACAGATTTTACATTTTTGTTTGTGCTATTTCTTAATAGCTTTCCAGCTTTAGAGGCTACTTTTTTTGATGTTTGCCTTTTGTTCATCTAATCTGATGTTCTCCTTTCTCAATATTGGAATCTATTGATTCCTGCTTATAGTATCGCTTATTCCTAAAAATAATTGAAGATATCAAATTTAAACATTATTTTTTATTTCAAATAACGTAAATAGTGTTGAATATTTCATTATCTAATGTTAAAATTTATCTATTCCATATGATTTACTATCACTATTTGGGGATGATATGGCTACAAGTCTCATAAAAGAGATAACATTTAGGAAATCTGAGGTGATAAAAATGCCGGAATTAAAAAATAATTTTTTTGAGGGGATTTTATTTAGATATGAAAGCTGTTCATGCGATTGTGTGGAGGATATTCATCATATTTCAAAAAACGAACAACCTCTCCGCAGCTACATGCTACAGGCAGTTCCGTCAGAAAAAAAATTGTTTGCGTATGCCGCACAACATGGGCTAGTCAGAATTGCAAAAAACGGTACCATTGAAGAAAGTAATATCTTAGGTAGATTAATCTCTCTCCTGGATAAACCTTTTAAGGAGCTTGTATCTTTCATGTCAGACAATGGATTTCTCTTTCCGGTTTCAGAGACTAACTATGAAGCCTTTGATGCAGGCTCTTTATACAACCTAATTGAAAGAATAAAGAATACTGTAGAACTTATGACTGCAATCAGTGAAATAAAAAAAGACTATACTCGTATCTTCCAGCTTCTGATGTCACTGCTGTTTGCTCCGGATTTTACCGTTAAAACCCAATCCATGAACGTGGTCTACCACTGCTGCCATCATTCATATAGGGATCTACTGTTGAATTCTGACATCGAATTATCTGATAGTCGAAGGCAGGAAGCATTTGATAATGATTATTTTACAATTACAGATTCTGTTTACTCTGATTATAAGTTCTCTGTAGAAGATTACAACGATATCGTTAGCGGATACTCTACAAAACCTGGATATACTGAGTCACTATTTCAAAAAATTACGGCCTTGTATATGAATCACAATGGGAAGTATTCTGAGCGTCGAATTACCGACTTCTTATTTCACTATTTTTATGACATAGGAGTGGTCACTAATGACCTAACATTTTGCTCAAAACCAGATTATAGTAAATTGACAGCTGAACTGAAACACGCTATGATTGACACAGCCAAAATTATTATCGGAGAAGAGATAAACGCCAATCTTGCAGGCATACATCCCATCTATGATGTAAATAAAATGTCACCATCTTGGAAAGTGGATTCTCTGCTGTGCGCTGTTTATTTCTCTATCTTCTACCTTAATCCGGAACTGGAATTATACCGTCCATGTCAAAATCCCCGTTGTGGAAAATATTTTCTTGTCAAAACCACATCCACCCGTGTTCGTTATTGCAGTGCCGCCTGTTGCAATCGCGTCACTCAGGATCGATACAGGAAAAGAAAGCGGGAACGGGAAGGATAAAAAAATCCTCTGGTCTTAGTTTTTTTACACCTCGACCAGAGGATATTTAATGATCATCTTTTTTCGTTCCATATGGTACCGGCTCTTCAGCCACCATCATAACCGACTGGGGAGCATAATCGTATTTTACTGGCCTATGCTCCGGCAACGCATCTGCGCCGACGGGAAGCAAAGGTTTATTCATAACTGCTTCGATACATTCTGCAAGTGCTACCTTTTCCTTCAAAGGCTTCCCTGAATAGTGGTACATCAGATACCGTGTATCCATAACTATTCCCTGAATTCTCTCATAAAACTTACGGTTCCTACGCCAATCACCCGTAGCTTCCCCTATGTTTCCAACAAAGCCATTGATTTTAAAGTAGTTCTTTCCCATATTAAAAGGCATAATAAACGCGTTAAAGATTGAATCAGCTCCTATACCTCTATGCTTTTCCAGATACTCTCCATATGTAATCTGTTTATTTATGGAAGAACCATTCGGAAGATGATCCGGATTCCCCGTCCATCCATATTTATAACACTTTGCATCCAGAACATAATATTTTCCGTTATAAATCATAATAGTATCCGGCATCAACGGGCGCTTCTCTTTATATTTACCATAATCGAGATACCATCTCGACCTTGGAAAATACTTGTCTTTATCCCGTTCCCCAAATGCCCTATCAATCAACTTTTCCCATACATGATCGAAATCGTCTGTTCCAAAATAGAACTGCTTTTCAGATGTCTTCTCATCCATATAGATGAGCATATCTAACATGCCTTGAAACAGTTTACGCCTTTTATCATCATGCGTTCCAGACATCTTACCCCGGACAATCGCAATGGATTCGGGTACAGTCGGATGCGGCCCCGGTTCTTCGGGCATGAACGGTACATAAAGCCATCCTAACTTCTGGAAAGCTTCATAAACACAATACCTATTGATCTGTGTGATCTGCTTTGCATAATTCGGCATGGAAGCTCTGACCGTGAAAGACGTAAAAATAAATGAACTCACATTCCCTTTCCTTTGAACAAGAGGCATTTGTTCCTTCACTGTTCTTGGCCAGTCCTGGTTACCAGAAGCCGCCGTCACAAACGTTGGATCCGTTTCCACATAATACTTTCCCGTTGACAAATAATACTCAATAACGTTTCGATAAGCATTGATTGGAAAGTCAACTGTCTGCGGCGCAGCAAATTTATTTACGGCCAGAAGCCGATCCTCTTTCGTTGTAAACTCCGCGAGAACCTGTATTAAATGCTTTATGTCTGTCCGAATCTCTGCATCGCTTTCCGGCAATTCATACCCAATCGGAAAATACACCAGTACCTTGTCAGATTCCGCCTTGATGCCTACAAATCTATCTCCATCCTCATTAGAATTGACATGGCACTGAGTCCTTATATCAAATTTTTTATCTTCTACTGCCTTTATAGCAGACTTCATATCCATATCGTCATCCCACCTTACTGATCATTGTCTATAAATGCGCTTCTGACATTCTCCTTGAACATAGTAAATCTTTGAACACCCTGCGCATACATAAACACTCTGATGACCTGCTCTAAGCTTTGATAGTCTGTAGTTTCAAACACTATTTCTCGATTGAATTTAAATGCATCATCCCACAGGTATTTAATGACTTTTTCTGGGAACTTACGATTCTGCTTCATTGCATCACGTATCTCAGTCAATCTTGCTTTCTCTGTTTCCGTAATAGTTCCGTTACTTTCCTTTTTTCTTAATGTATCATATTCGCCTGAAGACAAATCTCCCATTTTTTCATCATATAAGAGATCTTTAAGATGGACAAAATATGCTCCAAGTCTTTTATCCTCAGAAGAAGTCAGCCTAGCATTATTACCCACCACAATCCTGTTTATCTCCGTACAGAACCTTCTCCAAGTAACATTCGTATCAAGAATCGGTGCATCTGCAAGTTTCGGATCAACATTATCAAAATTGTTCTCAATCAGACGCATATCCCATCTTCTCTGAAAAGCAGTATCTAAAGTGAATACATTTTGATCTGATGTATTCATCGTTCCGATAATTGATAGATTCGATGGTATTCTTACCTTTTGATTCGGATTTCCATAAACAATATTTGCTATATTGGCATTCGTGATTCCATATTCGCTGGTTCCTATAGGAAACCCATCATCATTTGCATCATCTATTTCTACTTTACGGTCTAAAAGCTGGAACACCTCACCGAAAATTGCTGGGGCATTTCCTCGGTTGATTTCCTCAATAATCAAAATGTACTCTGTTGACGGATCATGGTAGGCAGCCTTAAGAATATTGGTAAATGGTCCCGGCGTAAACTTGTAGCTAACCTGTCCATCCTCAGCCACATTCGGAAGTATCTGACCAATAAAATCAGAATATGTATAATCTGGATGAAAAACAAGTCTCTCCACCTTACTGTCCTTTTTACAATACTCATGTTCTATCGTCCAACTTTTTCCTGAACCAGGCACACCATAAAGAAGAACATTACATCCAGTCTCAAGCCTTTTAATTTTTTCAACATTTCCAAAAGGATTTCTCTTAGAGTTAATGAATTCTACTCTATTCTCAAAAATTCTTATAACCCCTCTCCGGTCACCCTCGAAAATCTTCTCTAAACCAATACCTTCTGGCCATTCAGCAGGTTTCTTATCAGTATTGATAAAACTAGCATAATACCGACGATATGTTGTGCGGATTATCATAATAATCAGATTATCAATAATCCCTTCGAAATTTCCTACTGAAGTATATTTTCCTTCACTATTACGATTAGGTTCAGGAAAACCATTATTCAGAGACCACGCAGGATGCTTATATTTTAAATTTTGTCGACTTATCCTATAATTATTTCTCCCCTTACGCGGTGCAAATTCTAAAAAATCAGCAGTTCCTTTATTATCTCCAAGTACATATGCATTAAACGTATAGATGAATCTTTCTTCTCCATTCAATGGACTATCCGTTATTTCAGCATAAGAAAGGAAATCAACAATCTCATCATTTGAAATTCCCGCTGCCTCCAGATATGTCTGACCTCCACCGCCATCTGGTTTATCAAGATCATATAATTTCTTAAAATCTGATGGATTTATTTTTCGGTAAAAAATTCTATCAATATATTCCATATACTTTATCACCTTTCTATTGAGATCAGATATTCCTTTCTATTGAGATCAGATATTCCTTAAGATTTTTTGGCAATTTACTATTATTGCTTCTAAATCTATTATAATCTATCTTCATCACTTCTACATTTCCAAATTGCCTAAAGCACTTTTCCAGTTCATTTAGCTTAAAAAGTCCATCTTCACTATAGCTAATCAAAAACTTACCACAATGTATGTCTCTAATTATTTTTTCAAAAGACTGTATTCCTCTTGTCTTTGTACACAATTTTGAATGCTGATCCCACCAATTTCTTAATCCGCTTTTTCCTATAGCATCTGGAAAATCTCCCCTGGCAATAGTTTCCAATATGTGATAATTAGCAGCATATTGTCGTTTCATATATGGTGGATCAATGTAGCACAAGTCCGCAGTAATATGTTTTGCAATTTTCTCTGCAAATCCTAAATATACTTGATGCCCTACTGCATTTTCTGTATATATATCCACTGGTTTTAGTTCTAATCTATCTAAGGAATTTTTTTTAAACTCAGCCAAAAAGTATCCGTAGGTACCAGATATATTTGCTATTTCATTTACTGCCATTATCAAAGTATGCTTAAGAAGAGATTCTTCTAATTGAGTAATAAGGCAATTATCTTTCCATTCATTTATTTTTTCTCGAATCGCATCTATTTTTCCCGCATTCTCTGAAGTAAAATATTTTCTTGGTTCACAACCGCTCGCTGGATTTCCTCCCGGAGAAAACTCTTTATAAAAAAAGCTTTTACAAGGTTCAAGATTATTTAGATATCTCAAAACCGAAGCATATGCACTATCACTATTTACAGATACTTCCCCTCTCGCAATAATACCCTTAAAATCAGGAGCTCTATCCATTAGTAAATTAACATTCAAGTGATGATACGAATATGTCATCATATCTGATGCCACAACTCTATATCCGTTCTTTCGATATTCCAAAGAGACTAAACCTGTACCCGCCATAATATCTGCAACAGTACCTTGATTTCCTATAAGATCTTCTGTGCGCTCCATTATGTATGGCAATAGCTTAGTTTTATTTCCGATGTATCTATACATTATGTCTCTACCTCAAACTTCATATCATTTATTGCTCTCAAATCAGGCAGTTTGTTCATTTCATTTCTGATCAAAGCAATCTCTTTTTCAGTAAGTTTATACTTTTGGAAAATTTTATGTTCCAATTCTATATCTTTTAAATAGTCATATTTTTTCATTAAACCTTTAGCCAACTCAATTATTTCTTCATCCAATCTACATCCTGTATATTTACAGATAGGTAAAGAAAATATAATCTCCTTTGTTAAATATGGATGGGATTTCCATTCATTTTCTCCATATGTTTTTAAATAGTAATAATACACGACTCTTGAATTAATCATAGCCAAATAATATTCAAGCGGAGAATTATCTTTATCATCTTTTTTCTTTTTTAGAATATATACAGTCTGGCTCGTCATTCCACCAGAATAATCAACTGCAGCATATATCCCCAATCCTGTTTTTCGGATTAGGATTTTGGGTGGCTCATATAGTGCTTTATTTTTATAATTTATACCAGACACATCCACTAAAATATATCCACCCTTTTCAATTTTATATCTTTTTAAGTTTTCACCTACACATAGAGCAAGACTTTTGGGCTTTTTTATCTTTGAGACAATCTGTTGAATTATTTCGTTGGTCACTGGAATAGATTTCATACAAAAAGAACAAATCTTTTTTCCTTCATCTAACTGTTTCTTTTTATATCCCTGAGCCATTCCGCAGTACGGACAAAATACCACTTTCCCCGATTTAGATATCTCAACGCCTCTGCCAAAAATGAACAAATCTTTCCAATTAACCCCTTGTTCTTTTATTTTATTTATAAGCAATTCCTCTTCTTCTCTAGTATCAATATCGAATAGAACATTTTCATTCTCGAAAAATCTTTTCTGACGTACTTCATGATATCCCTTTGTGTAATAATAATACAACGAGTTCTCTCCATCCAAGAATGCATGCCTATCATCCGTCGTTAATCTAAAACATTTTGTTTTGCATACACTATCAGGCATAGATTTTTTACAAATTATTACTGTCGTAGCTCTATTAACTTCGCTAAAGATTTTTTCGCCTAAACGAGCAATAATCTTAATTTCTGTATGCGTCACCAAAAACTTTCTAAGTTCAATATTCTGAGCATCAAATAATGAATCTGGAAGAATAAAAGCAAAATATCCACCTTCTGTAATAATTTTGTACGCTAATTCAATAAAAAGAACATAGCTATCATACTGTCCCTTTATTAAATCAAATCCGGCATTGCTTAATCGTTCTTTACTATATATTTTTTCAGAACTCCACGGTGGATTCGCAATAATCGCCTGTATTTCACCAAACTTTTCTATCCAATATTTATCGGTTTTTTTCTTAACATTTTTGGGCAAAATACTGTCATTGCATACAAGTACCATATCATTTATTTTATGTGAAACCACTTCCCTATCAATATCAATTCCATAATATCTATATTGTAATCCACATTCTTTTTTAGCCGCATTTAAAAGTGCGCACTCCCCACATGCGGGATCTAAAATCACCCCATCAGCAATGCAGTCCTCTTCCATTTCTTCCGCCAAAAGTTTTGCTACAAAATTCGCCAACCTATCCGGCGTATATACTACTCCGTATTTCTTTCGTGCCATTCAGGCAGCCTCCATTTCAAAATTTAATATTCGTTGATATCAATGCCTGCTTTAAGTAGACGCTCATATCGTTCATAAGAAATAACAACCGCTATGGGCTTTCCGTTTTTTTGTATAAATGCCGCCTTATCATTCTCAACCAGATTGCGAATCAATTTTGACGCCTGTCCCCGGTTGAACTCTCCAATATTCAAGTGTTCCATCGGAACTAATTCTTTTTTCATATCATCCTACTCTCTACTTTTTATATACTAAGCTTGTCGCCTACCTCAACAGAATGATGTTATCATATATTAATTGTAGTTACAAGACTTTTTAACTCTATTTTTTACTCTGAAATAGTAATTACAATTACAATGTTTTTCTCCCATTCATCTGCCACCTATCATGCTCCTTAATCCTCCGCACCGCCTGCCGCAGCGTATCCGCCCTGCCATGCTGGTGATACGGATGTGATGCCCTATGCTTATGAAAAATAACACAGCTGCCTTTCCCCGGATACTCCGGGTTGTGGAT
>ERZ1643246.3025-NODE-3025-length-15055-cov-23.913333_pt1 | contig 15055 bp, 19 predicted proteins | sample MGYA00579265_ERZ1643246 | MGnify/ENA primary metagenome ERZ1643246 (study PRJEB29033, sample SAMEA4952261) | chicken gut metagenome | biome: Broiler Chicken; feature: Gastrointestinal Tract; material: Caecum | place: Ireland | collected 2018 | study: Broiler... | reverse complement strand
GGTGGTGATGCACCATCATCTGCGGTCAAGCTGCACTTTTTGAGCGGCGTACGCAGACCTGGGCCTTGGAATCAGCAGGACCGGCCTGGGTCGCACCGTCAAAGAGCGTCCGGATAGGGGCGCCGTTAATGGTGGCGCTCTCATGGAAGGCGGGTTTCATCATCTCGCCATCGCCCTTGGCACAGCCGTCCACATACAGTTGCGCGGCACGGAGGATTTCCTCATAATCTTTTACTTTTGCATGACTCATATTCGTTTCCGCGCTTTCTTAAAAGTTGAATTTGATTTATGAAATATTTGGGATCACTATTTCCCAATGATTCAATGTATTCACAAATCTTTATCGCTCTTCTACGGTTTCACTCAGTGGCCGATAGCTGCTGTGCCATTCGGCATACGGGACAGAATCCTTACTGGGATAGCCAATCGGCAGCAGGCAGATGGGTTTGATGTGCTCCGGCAGATCAAATGCCTTTGCGACCTGCCTTGCATCAAACCCTCTGACCCATACAGAGCCGATCCCCAGTTCCCACGCTTCCAACATCATGTGGGTACATACGATGCTCACATCCATCTCGCCGGTATTGTATCCGGGTTCCGCACTGCTTTTCCACGCCTTGGAAAGATCCGCGCAAAAGAGCAGCACCATGGGCGCATTGTAGGCAAAGCGGGTAAGAGAATGGATTTTATCCATTGCCTCTTTGCTTTTCAGAATATAAATTTTCTGGGGCTGAAAATTGACCGCCGTAGGCGCAACCTGACCGGCTTTCAGAATCCGGTCCATTTTTTCCGGCTCAATAGGACGGTTGGAAAAGGAGCGAACGGAATAACGATCTGTCGCAAGTTGTAAGAAGTCCATTCAAAACCTCCCGATACCATTTGCGTATCTTCTGTTATTCGCCTTGCTTGGCTGGGGCAATCTTTCTATAGCCATTCCAAGCAAACAGGGCTTCTTCTTCCTCGTCCCCGTAGACCTTCTCCACGTCGCAGATATAGAGGTAGTGGTCACCCGTCTCGTGATATTCCTTCAGGCTGCACACAATAGCGACCCGGCTATGAGCGGGAATCTGGATGGAACTACCCTCCACCGGGATCAGCTCGATCCCAAACTTGGCAGCCTTGTCGGTGTCACGGCCGGTGGTCATGCCACAGCCCAGTACCGCTTCAGCGATCTGAGTGCCGGGAATGGTCAGGATGACCTTTTTGTTGCTTCGCACCATCTCGCCGCTGTAAGAGGTTTTAGCCATAGCATAGGCAATCATGTTGGGGTTGTAGGAGAGGTACGTCCACCAAGACACGGTGGCCAGATTGGTGGAGCCGTCCGGCTTCTGGGTGCATACCACCGTTACCGGGTTGGGAGAGGTCAGTTGAGATGCTTTCGGCAAAGTAATTTCTTTCATGAAAATCATTCCTTTCCTAACTATGATTTAGTTGGATTTTCCGAGATCGTAGGCTTGCTGGATCTCCTGTTTTCCCGCAATGTCGCCCACATCCATATTTCCTCCGGCCAGAACATGGCCGAGGTTTTTCCAGCGCAGATGCTCCATCAGGTGGTCAAAGTAGAGCACGGCATCCTCAAAACCGTGGCCCTCCGCGGCCATCAGCAGAGCCGAGGACTTGCCGTTGCCCCGCAGCAGGTTTTTGCCGCCTTCCTCCAGGGCAAAAAGACGGTCCAGAGCGGTACACAGCTGCCCGCTCATGGTCCAGTAGTACAGGGGGCTGGCCAGCACCACCACATCACAGTCCCGGACAGCGGGGTAAATTTCCGCCATACCGTCCTTCTGGACGCAGGGGCAATCCCGGCCGCTGTGGCCGCCGAAGCAGCCCTTGCAGCCATGAATCTCCATTTTGTCCAGAAAGAACTCGGTGACGGAATGGCCTGCACTCTCCGCACCCTCTGTAAATGCCTTTACCAATGCAGAGGTGTTGCCGCTTTTGCGAGGGCTGCCGTTTAAGATCACAATTTTTTTGCTCATAAGACCCTCCGTGTTCATTAGAATTTGTCAGCCAGAGCGGCGGCCTGAGCGCAGCCGTCGGTCTTGTTGATGTCGCCCACGTTCAAAACGCCGGGCACCAACACTTCGCCCACCATCTTCCATTTGTTCAGAGCGGCAGTGCGCTCCATGGGAATGCGCACGCCGTCCAGCACCGTCCGGTCCTCCTCCTCGCAGCAGGCAATGAGGGCGCATTCTTTCCCGGAAATGTCTTTGCCGCCCACCACCAGGGAGTAGATTCGATCGATGACACCCTTGATCTGGGACGGGATGGAGTACCAGTACACCGGCATGGTGAACACCAGTGCGTCGGCCTCCAGAATGGCGGGGGCGATACTGTTGAAATCATCGTCAAAGGAGCAGGCTTTGCCGGTCTTGAAACAGGTCTCGCAGGCGTGACAGCCCCCGATCTTCATCATAGCGGCGTCGAACCGGGTCACGGTGTGGCCTTTGGCTTCGGCAGCCTTGATGAAGGCATCTGTCATGGCAAAGCTGTTGCCGTTTTTGCGGGGACTACCGGTAATGACAACGATTTTCTTACTCATAATGAAATTCCTCCTTCATAGGTTCTGTGTTTTAATTCTGTTTTTAATCTAGGCAGGATGATCCAGATAAACAAAATCACACTGACATACTGTGTGCAGAAGCGCAGCGGACAGGCGGCATAAGATAAGAGCAGACCTGCCCGCTTTGTGCCTTTCTGGGAATGGTGTTACTTCTGAATGGTATTGGAGTTCTGGTTATAAGCCTTGGCCACGCACTTCCACTGACCGTCCATTTTCAGCATCAGCAGAACATCGGTGAAGTCGATGTTACCGCCCCAGCTTTCTTCCAGCACACGGGCCACGGCCAGATCCTCTTCCACCATCAGTACATCCACGCGGGCCTTGAACTTGGGATTGCCGGGAGTGGTGTCAACATTGTGGTAAAACTGCTCGATAGAGCCATGCTCCAACACACCGTTCAAGCGGCCAAACAGGACGGCCTCGTCGATAAAGAGCTCCTTGGCATACTTGCTGTCGCCCTCGGCAACGCTCTTGACAAACTTCATTGCGGCTTCTTCTACGGCCTGATACTCTTTGATTTCGGATCTCATAGTTATTTCCTCCTAAAAATTGTAATTTTAGCGCATATAAAGCTTGTTGCCTTATATGAAAACTAAATGTTGTTGCCAACCTCATAGCCATCCCAAATAGCGTGAAGAAGGGTGCTGACCTGCTGTCCACCGCCGATAGGGGCCATGCAGTACACACAGGATTGACTTTGTTTTCTAATGATATTATAATCATAGCAAGCATATAACAAAAAACAAGTACGCACATGAAAGTGCGATACTAACATCAGAGTTTAATACTTACTTAAAGGGGAGTGTAAAATGAGTGAACGCTGCATTGCCAACGAGAGCCTCGGCACCACCGGATTCAGCTACACCCTGTCCCTGATCAATGGAAAATACAAGATGACGATTCTCTATACACTGATGGAGTTCGGAGTGGTACGGTTCAATGAGATGAAGAAATATATCGGAGAAATCTCCTACAAGACCCTCAGCTCCACATTGAAGGAGTTGGAGGCGGATCAGCTCATTCACCGAGAGGAATACCCGCAGATTCCACCAAAAGTGGAGTACAGTTTGACAGAACGCGGAAAGTCCTTGATCCCCATTTTGGACGGGATGTGTGAGTGGGGAGATAAAAACAGACTATAAAAATTGGACTGAAACTTTGCAGGTTTCAGTCCAATTTTTATTTGCACGCATACAAGTTGGATGCGAAAATAGGCTATTACCTCATCCATCACAGACGGTCTGTTTCTTTGTATCTCCCAGCCCAATCAATCTCCCCTCGATTTTGCCGGTTAATTCTCTTTGAAAGTGTCCAAATATCCTGCAAGCAGCAATGTTTTCAGCTTGTATTTTGGCTACAAGTTCGTCCCGTACGCAGTTTGACCACATGTTTTCCCACAGGCAGCAAAAACCGGCCCACCAGGGATGAATTCCCTAATGGGCCGGTACTTTTGTCTCTGCTAGTCTCACGCCCCCATGATTTTCCACCTCGGAAGATTCAAATTCCTTCACTGGAGTGCTGTCGGTTCTACCAGCTACAAGCGGGCAGCAAACTCCAAAAGATTGAGCAGGATCAACATTAGTTTCAGACATTGACCCTTGAGCAACTCGTTTGCACCACCGGACAAATGCCGGGGAAGGACTGCGTGGCGATTGCCCGTAATGCCGGTGGAGTATATAATCACCGTTTCTTTTTCAACGGCATGTGCCCCGCCGATGAGAAAAAGCGCCTGAGGGCGCTTTGGTCGCGGCCATCGACCGTAGGTTTGGTTCCCTGACTGCTTTTCGGGAGAAATTTACAGAGACGGCCTTGTCCGTTTTCGGCTCGGGATATGTTTGGTTGGTCAATTGCAAGCAAGAACTTTGCCTTGTGACCACCGCCAATCAGGAAGCTCCGGCAGGTGTTGGAAAGCCAATCCTTAATTTAGACGTTTGGGAACACGCCTATTATTTAAAACACTATAACAAGAGAGCGGACTATATCAACGACTGGTGGAACGTGGTAAACTGGGATCTGGCGGAACAGAAGTACGGATGTAGCTGCGTTACATTGAGAAGTAAATAAATATCGTCTTATGTCCCGCTCATACGGGCATACTTAGTCCATTCCTCAAAGGAGGGCTGTGACATGCGTATGTCGGGACAAAAAGGTTTTGAGGGCTGGTATTTTAAGCATCAAAAAGGGGACGACATGGTGGCATTCATCCCCGGCCGGGCAAAGAGCGGCGCTTTTATCCAACTGATCTCGCAAGAAGGTGCCCGGCAATTTGAGATATCGAATTTGGCCCTCCGTGACGGTATGATACGAGCAGACCGATGTTGGTTTTCAAGGCAGGGGTGCCATATTGAGTTGCCCGGCATCAGCGGTGAGATTGCCTATGGACCATTTGTGTCTCTTTGTTCCGATATCATGGGGCCATTCCGGTTTTTCCCCATGGAGTGCCGCCACGGCGTTCTCAGCATGGCGCATACCCTCCAGGGCAGCGTCATAATGGATGGACATCTGCACAATTTCGACGGTGGCCTGGGCTATGCAGAAAAAGACAGCGGAACCTCATTTCCACGCTCCTACCTGTGGATGCAGTGCAACAATTTCCCAAAACCATGTTCTATTATGGTCTCAATTGCTCATATTCCATTTTGCGGAGTTTCATTCCGGGGATGTATCTGCGCTATCTTGTACCAGGGCAGGGAGTATCGTTTGGCAACTTACAGGGGCGTTCAGGCCAAATCATTTACTCCAGAGCATATTTGCCTGTCTCAAGGCAGCCTCCTGCTAGAATTGGAAGTAGCACCCTCCCATACAGGTCATCCCCTTCGTGCGCCACAGTGCGGAAAGATGTCCAACACCATTCGGGAGAGTTGTAATGCGCATTTGCGGGCGGGGTTGTGGAAAAGAGGAAAACCGGTATTTGATCTGCAAAGTGGCCACGCTGCCTATGAATTCGTCCCAAGTCATGGGGCGTAAAACAAGAAAAGACATACTTTTCTCCTTTTGGATCACACTATCATCAAAACGATCATTGGGGAGAAGTATATGGAATCACTATGGGAGCAAACCTGGGAGCAACCAATCTTTCCGGCTCAGAATGGAGATCTAAACACAGATGTGCTGATCATCGGCGGCGGTATGGCGGGCGTTCTGTGTGCCTATCAGCTACACTGTGCCGGTGTGCCTTATGTGCTGGTGGAAGCGGAAACAGTATGCAGCGGCATCACGAAAAACACCACCGCCAAAATTACCAGCCAGCATGGGCTGATTTATGATAAGTTGATTTCCAGGTTTGGAATGGAGCGGGCAAAGCAATATCTTACCGCCAACGAGGCAGCACTTCAAACATACCGGGAGTTGTGCCGGAAGATTGACTGCGGCTTTGAGGAAAAGGCGGCCTACACCTATTCCCTGGATGACCGGCGTAAGATTGAGCGGGAACTGAATGCCCTGGAAAAACTGGGCTTTCCGGCTGAATTTGTGGACAAACTTTCTCTTCCTTTTCCCGTTGCCGGCGCGGTCAGATTCCCGAATCAGGCACAGTTCCACCCGCTGAAATTCGTCTCCGGCATTGTAAAGGGCCTGCACATTCATGAGCACATGCGGGTACGGGAACTGATCGGCACCACGGCTGTGACAGATCACGGCCGGATTCGCGCCAAGAAGATCATCGTGACGACCCACTTTCCCTTTCTCAACAAGCACGGCAGCTATTTCCTCAAGCTGTATCAGCACCGCTCTTATGTCATTGCCCTCAACAATGCGCCGGATGTGGACGGCATGTATTTGGACGAGGCGCAGGCGGGAATGTCCTTCCGAAACTATAAAAATTTGCTGCTCATCGGCGGCGGCGCCCACCGCACCGGAAAAAAGGGTGGTGGTTGGCGGGAACTGCGGGATTTTGCCCGGCGGCACTATCCGCGAGCGGAGGAGCAATACCACTGGGCCACTCAGGACTGCATGAGCCTGGATGGGGTCCCTTATATCGGGCCCTATTCCGCCTCTACTACAAATTTGTATGTGGCGACTGGTTTCAACAAGTGGGGAATGACCACCTCCATGGTGTCCGCTATGATCCTCACGGATCTTGTGCAAGGAAAGAGAAACCCGTATGCGGAGGTATTCTCACCCTCTCGTTCCATCCTTCACCCCCAATTGGCCGTCAACGGTTTTGAGGCTGTGGTCAACCTGCTAACGCCCACCACCAAACGCTGTCCCCATCTGGGCTGTGCGCTGAAATGGAATCCTGTAGAACACACCTGGGATTGCCCCTGTCACGGCTCCCGCTTTACCGAAGACGGAAAACTGATCGACAACCCGGCAACGGGTAATCTGAAAAACTGAGGTGAGGATTTGAGCAATCATCTGAAAAATCAGACAAGCCCATACCTTCTCCAACATGCGGGAAATCCGGTGGACTGGTATCCCTGGGACGAGGAGGCTTTTTCCAAAGCAAGGGCAGAGGATAAGCCCATCTTTTTGAGCATTGGCTACAGCACCTGCCACTGGTGTCACGTTATGGCACATGAAAGTTTTGAGGATCTTGAGATTGCCGAGATCTTAAACAAATACTACGTGTCCATCAAAGTGGATAAAGAAGAACGCCCCGACATTGACAGCATTTATATGGCGGTCTGCCAGGCTTTCACCGGGAGCGGCGGTTGGCCTACCAGCATTTTTATGACCGCAGATCAGAAACCATTTTTTGCGGGAACCTATTTTCCAAAGGTTGCCCGGTACGGGTCGATAGGGTTCAAGGAACTGCTGCTTATCATTCACCAGAAATGGAAGAACGAACGGGACGCACTTCTTTTCTCCGCGGACAAAATTACAGAGACAATCCATCAGCATCATGCTTCTGCGTCGCAAGCAGATGAGACTTTACTGGACGCTGCACTGAAATGGTATAAAAAGAACTTTGATGCATCCTTTGGCGGTTTCGGCGTTGCGCCGAAATTTCCCACCCCCCACAATCTTCTGTTCCTGATGCAGCAATACGAAAAGCATGGTAATACCCAGACCTTGAACATGGCGGAAGTAACCCTTCAGAATATGTATGCAGGCGGACTATTTGATCATATTGGATACGGATTCTGCCGGTATTCCACAGACCGCTATTATCTGGTTCCCCACTTTGAGAAGATGCTCTATGATAACGCTTTGCTGATTCTCACCTACTGCAAAGCCTACGAACTCACAGGAAGACCATTTTATTTAGAAGTTGCGCAAAAAACAGCATCCTATGTTCTCAATGAAATGACCGCTCCAAACGGAGGCTTTTACAGCGCCCAGGACGCGGACAGCGACGGCGAGGAGGGAAAATACTACGTATTTACCCCGGAGGAAATCATTGGGCTGCTGGGGCAAGTAGATGGTACCGCTTTTTGTGAACGGTTCGGCATTACAAAAGCGGGGAACTTTGAGGGAAAGAGCATTCCCAATCTTTTCCGCGCAAAAGACCTGACAGATCAACGTTTTGACCCCTTTCTGCCAGCGCTGCGGGAATACAGGCGGGGACGCACTTCTCTGCATACGGACGACAAAATTTTGACAGCATGGAATGCCCTCATGGTTGCGGCGCTGTGCCGGCTGTACCGATGCAGTCGGAATCCCAGATATCTGGAGGCCGCAAAAAGGGCTCAAGATTTTATAGAAAACAACCTGTGCAGTCAGAATACGCTTTATGTAAGCTTTCGGGACGGCAAGCTGAGTGAACACGGTTTTCTGGATGATTACGCAAGCTATATTTTTGCCCTGCTTTCTCTGTATGATGCCACACTCGAACGCACTTTTCTTTGCCGTGCGGCACAGCTAACCAGGGAGGCTGTCATCCAGTATTACGACCCGGAGCATGGTGGCTTTTATCTCAGCGGCACAGATAATGAGACACTGCTTTTCCGCCCGAAGGAGTGTTATGATGGGGCGCTCCCCAGCGGCAACTCCCTCATAGCATATGTACTTGTCCGTCTCAATGCGCTGCTTCCGGACCAGAGTACGGAGAACATTCTGAACAAGCAGCTTGCCTATATGGCAGGAGAAGCGGAACAATCTCCTGCTGGATTTTCCATGTTTTTAATGGCGCTGTCGGATTTTTTAGAACCACCAGTTCTGATCACCGCGGTTCCAAACGGGGAAGATTTGAGCGGCCTTCCATTTGTGTTGCCTTCTGATGCCATAGTCAAGGTCTTAGATCGCCCGTCGGAAGAATATAAGCTGTTGAACAATGAAGCCACTTTCTATGTGTGCCGAAATCAGTCCTGTCTGCCGCCCATGAATAAGCGGCAGCTAATGACGGAGATACTAAAGCGGGACAAAATTTAGGAGGTATTTGTATGGATAGCAAAAATGGTTTTACCATTACCAACCGCGACCATGTGCTTAGAGCCTGGCAAAACTCAACCGAACTTGTGCGGGACTATCAGGCCTATGCCCATGAAATAGAGAAAGATAACAAGGAACTTGCCAAACTGTTTTCCGAGTTTGCGGAAGATGAAGCGGTACATGCCGCGAAACTGCTTGATCTTCTGCGTGGGTATGAAAAATAAGCATTTGGGATCTGTATAGATTGGAGAACCCCATTTATAACCCGAACTCCGAGTTATAAGGGGTTCTCATTACATGGTTTTTGAAACGTTTTATAAGCTACTCACGCCAGTTATTCCATTTCATCCACGAGCTATACACACCCGTTGTAACATCATATATACAAGCCAGATATGATAACGATAAAGGCACTGATTGTTGGTTCCAGGGTCCCAATTTCAGAGCTGTAATCAGTTAGCGCATATGCATATAAGGCGCGCCATACTGTGGCAGATCAGATATTTTCAAGCGATTGCACACAACAGCCGCCTCTCCCGGGCACCGGAGGCAGAGGCGACAGGTTGTCCGGAAAATCGGCCCCCGGCAAGCCGAGCTGTGCGGAACGCTTGATACCAGACGATCCGCTCGACCCCCTGGCGTACGAAAGCGAAAGGGCAATCATATCCTTCATACGGCCCACACGGCACAAGTTTCCATATTGCGTAGGCGGTAATCCGTATCAATATTATCGGCAAGAAATCTGGCTTTGAACTTACGGGGTCTGCACATGGTCTCACCGGATGTGCACAGATCCTCCGGAACAACAAACTTGATGCACTTCACCAGCACGTCCCTGCACATGGGGGAACTGTGGGCCGGAATGGTCATGGCCTTCATGCCCCGCTGGTGTTCCATGCCCTCCACGGTCAGATCCACCGGCTCGGGACATGTTTCCGGCCGGACCACCACATCGCATTCTACCGACACGGTAGGCTTGGGGAAAGAAACCACGTTCCCCTCTTTATCGGAATACGTGATGGACTGATTGACCAACTTGGTCCCGGGCTGCTGGCCCACATGGCGGATAAAGAAGTCCAGCGTTGCACTTTCGCTGGAGGTCACTCCCAGCTTCATGTCAGCCAGAGGCGATCCGGTCATGCTGCCGGGGCAGTCCAGCACCACCAAATGCCGCGGCGATCCCGTGGTTACCCTGGAGCGCGACGTGTGCGGCGGCGTGAAGAACGATTTCTGTTTCTTTACCATCACTCAGGATATCTGCGTGGCGGTTCCTGTGGAATTTGGCGCGGTGGCTACCATGGGCGACAGCTATGTCAACTGCAACGGGGCCTCGGTACAGGACATCTGCACCGATTGCGGAAAGATCCCCACTCTGCCCGAGGCGGAAGATCCCGAAGACTGACCACATTTTTTGCAGAGCAGGTTCCCGGGCGAGACATCCCGTAGTCACGAAACGGGCTTTACCCTTCCTCTGCGTTTTTCTCAGCCCCCGCCCAGTGTGGGAGGCTTTTTGTATTTTCTAGCATCGCTCCCGCTGTGGTAAATCCAGGACGATGTACAGATCTTACACCACGAAATTGCCGTCGTCTCTTAAGATGGCGGCAATTAATATTTGGGGAGCGCCATATGTCGGAGGGCACTCAATAATCAAAAATTTTTGAATAGAAAACGGCAGTGTTTCACCAAGGTTTTCTCTTGGTAGCAGTTGTCTCGAATTGACCCACCATCGGTATCCTCAGCACTCCAACGAGGTATATCATCGATGATTCATCCAATCAGCCCTTTGATTGGGTCATCTTTGTTTGTGTCAGCACAGGTTAGATACTCTCAATTATTCTTCCTGAAGATTGCCAATTATCGCTCAAACCATCCTACTTTAAGCACAAATCCATGGCTCTTTTACCGGTCAAGCACCTCTTGACCACATATTTGCCCACAGACAGCGAAAACCGGCCCGCCGTGGGATTTTTCTCCCGGCGGGCCAGTTTACGTCATTCAGCTTGCCTTTCGGCTCCACCGTTTCCTCGCCTGGAAGGTGGTCATGGTGCGCTCTTTTGGTTTCTCCTCCTGCGGATTGACTTCCACCTTGGCGATGCCCTGGTCGATCTTTACCGCTGCCCTCTGCCGCATCTCGTCGGTGACATGGGAGTAGGTGTTCAGCGTGGTGGCACTGGACACATGGCCCAGGATGGTAGAGAGGGTCTTAATGTCCATCCCGTAGGCCAGGGCGTTGGTGGCGAAGGTGTGCCGCAAATCGTGGAACCTAACTCGTTCACACCCGGCGTGGTCTAATATCCTGTGTAGGCGCAGATGGATGGAGGATGGGCGCATGGGTGAATCCTCTTTCTTGGGTGAGGGGAACATCCATCGGGAGTCAACTTTGGCCTTGTACTCCCGCATCACCTTCAGGACCGTGGGCGGCAGGATCAAGGTGCGGACCGCCGCTTTCGTTTTCGGTTCGCAGATCACAACCTCCGGGCCGACTGTCCCGGCCTGCTTGTTGATCCGCAGTTCTCCAGTTGTCGGGTTCAGATCATCCCATTGAAGGGCTGCGATCTCCCCCAGCCGCAGGCCGGTGGCCAACTCCAGGAGAAACAGCTCGTAGTAGTTCTCCTCCTTAGCCTGGATCAACAGTTTCTGCATGGCCTCCCTGGAGAGGATCTTCATTTCCTCATATCTCACCGGGGACAACTTATGCCCCTCAGTCGGATCACGGGGGATCAGATGCTCTGTTCTTGCTTTTTCCAGAGCCCGGTGACAGAGGCTATAGCAGTTCCGGATCTGGCTGTCAGCAATGCGGCCTTTACCCATGTGGTCATCTGACTTCATCCAGGCGCAGAATTGCTGGATGTCGGTTGTTGTCAGCTTGTTCAACGGGATACTGCCTAACTTTGGTTTGATGTACAGCCGGAGGTATCCCTCATAGGTGCGCTGCGTTCTGGGGCGGATCGTTGGTTTACTGTAGGTCTCATACCAGTGATCCAGCCACTCCTCGAAGGACATATCCGCCCGGACCCTGGAGGGGATAGTAGGCGAGATGGTCTCCCTTAGAGCCTTCAGTTTCTCCACGCACTCACCCTTGGTCTTGGCCAGGACATTTTTCGTCTTGGGCAGGCCCTTCTCGTCGTAGCCGATGACCACCCGCCCCTCCCAGCGGCCGTCTTTTCTCAGGCGGACGGTTCCCTCACCGCTCTTGCGCTTTCTTCCCACGGTCTCAGCTCCTCTCCAAAGATGTCTGTCAGGAATGTTTCCACGATCTCCGCCGCACGTCTCTGCATATCCCCGGTGGTGTGGGTGTAGGTATCCAGGGTGAAGGCCGACCGGGTGTGGCCCAGAATACCGGACAAGGTCTTGACGTCCACGCCGCTGGTCAGGGCATGGGTGGCGAAGGTATGCCGTAAATCGTGGAATCTAATGTCAGGAAGGCCCGCTTGCTTCAGCAACATCTTCAATCTGTCGTAGGCGGCACCGGGACGGGTAGGCTGTTCCGGCCTCAGAGGGTTCGGGAAGATCCACTCGGTCAGGGCAGATTTTTTCCGCTCCCGGAGGAGTTCCGCCGTGCTGGGAGGCAGAATGATGGTGCGGGTTCCGGCGGCGGTCTTGGTATCCCAGGGCATCAGCTTGCCGCCTCGCTCCTCATGGATGGTGCGGCGGATTTTGAGGGTACCATCAGTTTCATCGAAGTCCGTCCACTGGAGGCCGCAGATCTCCCCCCGGCGCAGGCCGGTGGTGAGTTCCGTGTAGAAGAAGTCGTACCAGACAGAGTCCTTTTGAATGATCTCCATGAATTTCTCCAGCTGCTCATCGGTTAGCACCTTCTTGGGCTTGTAGCTGAACTTCGGGGCTTCGATCTCCTCAGTGGGATTCCTGGGGATGACGCCGGCCTGCTGTGCCGCCCCCAGGGCCTCGTGAAGCATGGAGTGAATGCCCCGGATCGTGCCGCTGGACAGTCCCTTGCCCGTGTTCAGGTTTCCATGCTGGGCCAGCGCTTCATATAGTTTCTGGATGTCCTTCCCCTTGATCTGGGCGATTAACTTGTCTCCCAGATAAGGTTTGATATGCCGAACCGCCGTACCTTGGTAGCGTGTCATGGTGTTGGAACGGATCGTTCCGGCGATGCCCTCCAACCATTGATCCAGCCACTCCCCAAGGGTCATCCTGCTCTGCTCGGTCAGGTCAACGCCACGATAAATATCGATATGATGCCGAAGTTTGGCGGTCAGTTCCTTTTGCGTATCGGCGTAGACATACCGGAAAATGGAGTCGCCGTTTTCCTTGTGGCCCACTACGATGCGGCCCTCCCAGCGGCCGTCCTCCCGTTTCCGCACCATGCCGTCACCGGATGGTCTTCGCTTTGCCATGCTGCTCACCTCCAGAGTTTATCTTTGATTTGCGGCACAATTTCTGAGTGGCTCACTTGACGGTTGGGAACTTATGGGGCTCTGCCACCCATTGATAAACCACGGCCCCGCAGCGGCGGCAGATCAGATACCGCAGCCGACTGCCCAGGAGTCCGTGCTTCTTGAAGGTGACGATTGCCTCGCCGTGCTGCCAGCCGAGGCCCAGATCATCGCTCCCGCAGTATTGGCACCGCTGGACTGGGATTTGGTTGGTTGTCATGGTCATCCCTCCTCAGCAACACAACATACCACAGAAACAGGAAATAGCCAGGGGCACGGCGAACTATTATCAAATTGTTATCATTTTTGGGGGGTGTACTGTTTGAACTGCACCCACTGGGTATCAGATCCCGAGGGCTTTTTGTTGTTTACAGTGCCGTAATTTTTGAGGGAGGTCACATCCCGCCCATGACCATTCCGCCCTGGGTCTGCTCCTCATGGTCGTCCGGCTTGTGGCCCATGGCGATTTTCTTCTCCTGGATTTTTCTTCGGAGTTTGCGGTCAACGTGTAGGCCGGCGCTGGAGTGGGGCAGAGCGTGGTTCTCAAAGATCCGGCTCATGTGGTAGAGCAGGCGGGTGGCCGCCAGCATGACGGAGGGCGGACGGAGGTCGTTTTGCCGTTCCAGGAAGAACTGAGCGTACTGGTTCCCCTGGGCGGCGGAGCGGCTGAACCAGACCATCGCCTGGGTCTGGTCGTGAGTCACTCCCTGCCCAGTCAGGTATAACTTACCCAGCATATACTGGGCGTACTGGTCGTCCGCCTCTGCCGACTGGCTGAACCACTCCACAGCTTTGACGATATCTTTGGTCACCACCTCGCCGGTCAAATACTCCTTGCCCAGCCGGTAGGCGGCATAGTGGTTCCCACTCTGAGCAGCCTGTTTCAACCAGCGGATACCCTCGTCCGGGTCCCGGACTTCCATATCGTCAGAGAGAAACAGCTTGCCCAGGGCATACTGGGCCTCCGGCAGCCCCTGTTTCGCCGCCTGGGTGAGCCAGTGTTTTGCCTTTTGACTGTTCGGGATCAGCAGAGGGCCGCCCTGGTAGAGTTGCCCCATCAAGTATTGAGCATGGGCGTCCCCTCGATCTGCCAGCCGCTCCAATTCCTCCGCTGCACCGTCCCGGTCTTCCAGAGGAAGGGAATCGTCCCGGATGATCTGCCGCAGTTCCCAGCAATCATAGGACTCACCTCGCACTTGCTCCGGTTCGTCATGGTCGCTCAGGTCAACGTCCTCGAAGGTGATCTCCCCCAGACGGATGCGCTCCGCCTCCTGAATGACGGCGTTCTTGATCTGCCGGAACTCCTTCTCCTGGGACAGCTTTTTCTTCTCTCTGGGCTTGTCGTGGTAGTAGCTGTCCACCTCACTTTGGAGGACGCACCACTGGTCGTAGCATTGTTTCACTACCGGAAGTTCCTCCAGCCTGTCCACTACCTCGTCCACGGTTTTCTTGACGGACTTGGGCAGGTAGCCGTAGGACTTCTTACCCTTGACCGTCTCCAGCTGTCCGGCCAGCTGCTCCATCTTCTGCTCGATCTCAGGGTGAGAGTAGATACTTCGTGCCATCTCCTGTGTGAGTTTTCGGATGGCCCGCCGTGCCTCCCGCACCAACTCATCCCGCGACTGAGACTTCTGTTCGTAGGTGTGGAGCATCTCCTGCTGGAAGATTTGATTGGTCAGCTGAGACTTGATTTTGCGGATGCCTTCTTTTGTAAGATAGGCTTCTTCCGGCACCGTTGACCACGCCATCATGTGGACGTGGGGGTGCTTCCCCTCATCGTGGA
>ERZ1643246.3024-NODE-3024-length-15056-cov-19.255583_pt1 | contig 15056 bp, 18 predicted proteins | sample MGYA00579265_ERZ1643246 | MGnify/ENA primary metagenome ERZ1643246 (study PRJEB29033, sample SAMEA4952261) | chicken gut metagenome | biome: Broiler Chicken; feature: Gastrointestinal Tract; material: Caecum | place: Ireland | collected 2018 | study: Broiler... | reverse complement strand
CGGAGCGGAGCGCGCCGCGCTGTATTTTCATGGAGAACGTGGAGGAGATACAGACGTGGGGTCCGCTGACGGAAATCGACGGGAAGATGAAACCAGACCCTGCTCGGGCGGGGGAAACGTTCAAAGGCTTCCTTTGCATGCTTACAAGCGGCATCGGGAAAGAGCACGCCGCGTTCCTCGAAGCGTGTGAGTTTTTGAAACTCGATCCGGACGGGGAAACGGCGGACAAATTGGCGCGCGGGCTCGGGTATACGGTCGATTATCGCGTCCTCAAAGCCTGTGATTATGGTGCTCCGACGATCCGCAAGCGGTTTTACCTGGTTGCCAGAAGGGACGGGCTGCCGATCGTCTTTCCCGAACCCACGCACGGGAAGGGGAAGAAACCGTACAGAACGGCGGCAGAGTGCATAGATTGGTCTGTTCCCTGTCCCTCGATCTTCGGCAGGAAAAAGCCTTTGGCGGCAAACACGCTGCGCAGGATCGCGCGCGGGCTGGATAAGTTCGTGATCAGGAACCCGCAGCCGTACATAGTAAGCAACAATACGAACAATGTGCCGCACAGTACGGACGAACCGCTGGCAACGGTTACGACGGGAAACCGCAATTATCTGTGCACTCCATCTCTTCTTCAATATCATTCTGAACAGGGGAAGGGCGAAGTCCGCGGGCAGGGAGTAAACAGACCGCTCATGACGGTAGACGGATCCAACCGCTATGCCGTAAATGCGGCGTATCTTTCAAAGTTTTTCAGCGGGGAACGGCAGGCGGGCGCAAGCCTTGCAGAACCCGCTCCGACGGTCACGGCGATAGATCATACTGCGCTCGTTACGGGTAATATAGTCAAATATTACAGCGGCGAGGAACAGGCCTCCGCGATCGACGCTCCGCTGCATACGGTCACCACGAAAGACCGGCACGGGTTGGTGGAAAGCCATTTGTGCGTACTGCGCAAAAACACGGACTGCAAGGATCTTCGGCAGCCCATGCCGACGCTGACCACTTCCCCCGGGCACATGGCGCATGTCAAAACGTTCATGCAGAAGATCGATGCGGTGCAGGATCTCGGGCACTGGGGCGAGGTGCGGGAATTGCTCAACCGATATGCGGGGTATTCGATCGCCGATGACGAGATCCTGCTGTTTGAAATCGGCGGACAGGTCTACTTTATCCGTGATATAGGTTTGCGGATGCTCAAAGCGAAAGAGCTGAAGCTGGCGCAGGGCTTTCCCGAAGACTACATTATCGACATTGAACCCTATATCGGAAAAAAGTACTCGGAGGCAAAGCAGATCGCGCGCCTCGGCAATGCCGTCTGCCCGCCCGTGGCGACGGCGCTCGTTCGGACGAACTGCATGGACATTGCGATCGGCAGGAAGCTCACGACGATGGCACAGCTGCGCGCGCTGTTGGATGAGACAGGAAAGAAACGCGTCAAGGCATTTTGACGGGTATGAACGAGATTGTTTTGGAGGTTTAACATGATGGCGAACGACGAGCTGAAAAAGAAGATTGCGCAAATTATAGCCGATTATTTTTGCCCGCAAGGGAATAAACACAAAAGTTTGTGGGGCGATGATAGGCTGTGCTATTCAAAAATGAACTTTGCGGAGTGTGAATGGGTTGCGGAATGTACAGACGCGCTTATTGCGGCAGGGCTTACGTTTGATAAAACTACGGCGATTTTAGCTGAAAGAACAAACAGTAAAACGCTGATACATAAAGCGCAGTACTACGACGAGATGAAGCATAGAGCGGAGGTTGCGGAAAGGGCGCTGATTGACTGTGTAGAATATTATTCTTATTCGGCGTTATGTCCTGTTTTAGATTGTAATTATAACAAAGCGTGTTGGCGTAAAGAATGTAATTCAGACATAGTAAAATGCTTCAAAATACAAGCCGAAAAAGAACTCGCGGAGGAGGGGAAAGATGAAAATTATTGACAGGGAAATGAAGGTGGTTGAATCGTGTACGGATAAAAGCAATTATTCGTTAAAGTGTCAAGCAAGTTTTAATTCAGACGGTGTTTTAACGCTTCGGAATTATAACATAGAGGACAAAAACAGCGATGAAATTATAATTTTTTCACGAGAAGAAACATTAGCAATTGTAAAACTTTTCAGTGAGTTTAAGCGCCTTAATGTACCCGACATTCCGTTTTAAGGAGGTAATGAAAGATGACTGATGAAGAAAGAGAAGATTTGAACATGTTTAAGCACGATTTGGTTAAACAAGCGCGTTGGTGGCAATGGAAAGCGGAAACGCTTGAAAAGGAGAACGAACGTCTGAAAGCCGAAAATGCCGCCCTACGCGAGAGGTTGGAAAAGGCAGTAGAGTTGCCGTGCAAGGTGGGAGACACTATTTTCTATGTGCAATATTTTTGCGATTACAAAGGTTGTGATAGTACAACACAACAATTTTGTTGTGGATGTAAAGAGATGATAGAAAGGGAAAAACACAAGGAAAAATATGTGATTTGTGAAAAGTCATTTGTATTAAAAGACCTTGAGAAAATAGGTAAAAAATATTTTACTACGCGCGAAGCCGCCGAAGCCCGCCTCGCGGAGCTGAAAGGAGGGAAGAAATGACTTACGACGAAATGAAAAAGATGCTTGACAGCATGAAGCACAAAAAGAGTCTTTTGCGGTCGGTAAAGCGCCAGATCGAAGAGACGCGGGAGCAGATAGACTGCCTCCGCGCGCAGGATTACAGCGGAAGCCCCGTGCAGGGCGGCGTAAAGGAGCCTGCGGCGGAGCGTTTCGTCGAGCATATGGAGCGGTTGGAACATCGGTATGAATCGCTCATGGCGGAAGTGTTCGCGGCAGAGGACTACATAGCGGAGCATATGTCCGAATTGACGGAGATCGAGCAGGCGATCATCATTGAGCGATATATGCACGGGAAAAGTTGGCGCCGTATAGAGCGCGAGGTGAATTATTCCGAACGGCGTGTTTTTGATTATCATAAATCTGCAGTTGTGAAACTTTCTAAAAGATTGCAGTAAATTGCAGTTTTAGATGTGCTATAATGGTACCGTTGAAAGATGTCCACAGAGACCGCGCACCCGGTTTGTTCATCAACTACCTCTGAAAACCTGCCCTTCGGGGCAGGAAGATAACACCAAGCACCAAGCCGAGAGGCAAGGTGCTTTTTTCATGTCAATATACAGGGAGGCGATTATGTGGCAAAGCTAACAGATCGTCAGCGAAAGCAGATAATCGCTGAATATGCGAGCGGCGACATAAGCCAAAGAGAGCTTGCGGAAAGGTATCAGGTTACACAGAAGACAATATCAAAGATATTGAGCACCGAAGAAGTACGTCAAAAGGTATCACTTAAAAAAGAAGAGAATACGCGCTCCATGCTCGAATTTTTAGACGAGCAGAAGAGCACGGCGCAGAGCCTGATGCAAAAGCTGTTGAAGGCGTCGGAAGAGGATATAGAGAAAGCGAGCCTGCGTGACAAGATGGGCGCACTGAAGATCCTCTCCGAGGTATTCGCGCCGCGCAAGGGCGATGAAACAGATTCTATGGAAAATAGTGCAAAAGTCATCGTGCAGATAGGGGATTGCAGTGGTAAAGACGATTCGGGTGCCTAAACAATACGCGCCGCTGTTCGACGATACGGTAACGGAGGTGGTGGAGCCTTCCGGGCGGACGACGGCAAAAACGACGTCGAACGAGATCTACGCCGTCACGCTGATGACGCAGTCACGGTTCAACAACGGGTGGTACTGTCGCGCGGAGAAAGGGGACATCCGCGAGACGATCTTTTCTTCCATGATCTCGACGATCCGGCTCATGGGGAAAGAACAGGAGTTCGAGTGGAGCCTTTCGCCCTTCCAGATCACCTGCCTTACGACGGGTGCAAAGTGCTACTTCGGTGGGATAAACGGGAAGACGGACGACGATATAACCGCGACCAAGGGTTTTACGCCGCAGTATAAAACACTGGCGTTCTGTATCCTTGACGAAGCGGATCAGGTAAAGCACCCGAACCACATCACGGCATGGGAGAGCACGGCTTATCGCTTTATGCTGCCGCATGCGAAGATCGTTTATGCGTATAACCCGCCCATGACGCGCAGCCACTGGGCGTATAAGTTCTTCGGCGACAAGGTGCGGAACGGTGCGACCAAGATATACGCCACATGGGAGGATATCCGCGCGCTTTTGAACGAAAAGACGATCGAGCAGATCGAGAAGTTCAGGCGCGACGATCCCGATTACTACCGCTATTGGTATTTGGGCGAGCCCGTTCTGTTCCGCGGCATGGTGTACCCGCAGTTCAAACGCGAGAAGCATATTGTCAACATCTACGAGCTGATCCGCCGAGGCGACCGTGTTTCGGAGCTTGTGCTCGGTCTGGACGAAGGGACGTGCAACGACAGCACCTGCGTGACGCCGCTCGCGATTTTATACAGTGGCAAGGCGGTGGCGCTGGACTGCTTCGAAAACGATCCGCTCGTACACGGGCAGCAGTCGCCGACGGAGCAGTCGCGGGCGTTGTCGGCGTTTTTGAAAAAGCTGCTCGGGCATTTTCCGTTTTTGCAAAATATCCGAAGGCGGTGGATCTTTGAGTGTGCGGAAGGCGGGCAGATGCTGCGCCTGCAATTCATGGAGGACACGGGCGAAGAGTGCTACCTCGTCACCAAAAAGAACATAATGGGCGACATAAAGCGCGTGAGGAGTATGCTGTCGGACGGTGTGCTCTTTTTTCATGTCGACGAGTTTGTGAACACCATGCAGCTCATCGAGGACATGGAGTGCTATGTGTTCGACGAAAAGACGAATACGATCAAGAAGGGGCAACGCGACGATACGATCGACAGCCTCGAATACGCGACAAAGATGTACTATGACGCACCGATTGCGTAAGGAGAAAGTATGGCACAAAACTATCAGGCATTGTGCGGCGGGGCGGCGCGGAAGCTGTTTGCGCCGATGTTCCGCCAGCGCTGGCAGAATTTGCAGAATATCGTCAACAACAGTACCTTCCTTTCGTTCATCCCCGAAGGGTACCAGACGTATTACACGGCGTTCATCCGCCCGTGGCTGGACTGGGCGCAGGGCTTTGTTCCGCAGCTGCACCGCTATGACTTTTTTTCGACGGGCATGGGGTATACGGTCTGCGACATCTATGCGAAGGAGTGTATGGCGGGCGGGTACCGCTTTGTTTCGACGGATATGCTGGCGAAAGAATTCGCCGAGCAATGGGACGACGACAGGCTGGTCGACGTGTTCAATCAGATGTACTTTTTTGCGAACGCGGGCGGCAATGCGATCCTGGCGCTCACGCCCGTAAACGGAGAGGTGTATCCGAGCGTGTATCCGATCGACCGCGTTGTGTTCCAGATCGGGCGGCGGGGCAGGATCACGAACGCAACGATCTACAACCGCTTTACGGCGGGCGAGACTTGTTACTATACGCGCGAGCGGCGCAGGGTGATGGGCGGCACAAATTACTACCGCGTGGACATAGCAAAGGGCACGCTCGTGACGGCGCCGACGTGGGGGACGGACGCGCTTCCGTCCGTTCCGTTCGCTGTCGCGGCGCAGTGGGAGGACTGCTACGGCGATATACAGCCTTCGAAGTGGTACAGGCTGCCCAAACGCATGCGCACGCTCGGGCTGTACAACGTCAAGAACAAATCGGTCGCCGTGGCGCTGAAAGATTTGCCCGGATACAGCGACAGCACGCTGCATACGGCGACGGACATTCTCTATGCGCTCGATTACAACTACACACAGGAACAGGTCGACCAATACATGGGCAAGAGCCGCGCGCTTATCCCCAAGCAGATGCAGCGGGTCACTGTTAAACAGCCCGGCACGCTGGCGGACGGCATGGAGTTCAACGAAGCGCTCGAATTTGTCCCTCCGCCGCTGGACGACGACTTTTTCACGCAGGTGCCCGACAACAATCTGAACGGCGATCTGATGAAGCCGCTGTTCATCCAGCCCGAACTGCGCGGCGATCAGCATAAGCTCATTCGCGACGCGCTGTTGGAGATGCTTTCGGCAAAGGTCGGGCTTTCCCCGGGCGATATAGCGTCGCACCTCGGCGAAAAGTCGCACATGACGGCGACGCAGGTGGTAACGCAGCAGGACACGACGGAAACGAGCGTGAACAACAAGCGCGGGCTGGCGAGCGAGGCGATCAACGATATGCTTGCGGACATGCTCTGCTTTTACGGCATTGACGGGAAAGTCACGATCGAGTGGGGCAGGGCGGCGGTCAACTCTTCGCAGGAAAACGAAGAGCTGCTGCGCGACTATCAGGCGGGTACGCTTCCGCTGCGCACATACCTGCGCAAGCGCTGGACGGACCTTTCCGAAGAAGAAGTCGAAAAGATGGCGCAGGAGATCGAGCAGGAGCGCCGCAACGAAATGTACACAGACCCGTTGAGCGAGGAGTACCCGTATGACGATCGCGAACAGACCGCTGAACATGCAGGCGATAGCCCTGGAAGAAGCGGAAACGAAGATCAGGCAGGTGACGAAAGATGAATATTTCAAGCAGACGCCCAAGGCCGCCATAGACCGTAAGGTCGCTTCGATCATCCGTGAGGCGGAAAAGCAGATCAAGATACCGGCGCTTGCGGAAGCCGCCCGCCGCAGCCTGCTGCGTTTTTACGATTCGCAGTACCGGGAACTCCGCCGCTCTTTCGGCTGGCAGCTCGCAACGCTTTCCGCCATTTTTCTTTTGCAGGGCAGAACGCTTTCAGGGCGCGAGATCAAGCCCACGGCGGCGCAGAAGGCGCAGGCGGTACAAACTCTCATGCGGCACGGTTACACGCCTCCACGGGCGGCGGGCACACCCACGGGCGAATACAGAGCGGAAAGCCATGTGCCGCATGCGGAAACACCGCAGGCGAACGGCGCGGGGAGCGGTACCGACGGCACGTTCACGGACGGAGGCGACGTGTACGAGGGTTCGCGCCTTCTCGGCAGCCCGATGAAAAAGTACATGCAAAGCTACATGCGCGACAACGTGAAGCCCGCGCTGGACAGGTTGGTCGGACAGCAGGCGCGCGACCCCGATGACGTTACGGGGCGGAACACGCTCCGCAACCGTGCGGAAATGGAAGTGCGGTACCAGGATCATCTCGATCAGATCGGGAACTTCAAGGCGGGCGGCGTGAAACTTGTGATCGCGTCTGCGCATGCGGACTGTTCCGATCGCTGCAGGCCCTGGCAGGGGCGCGTGTATTCCTTGGACGGAACGCGCGGCACGACAGACGACGGGCGCGCGTATGTTCCGCTGGAAGAGGCGACGGACGTGTTCTACACGACCAAGGCGGGGAAGACGTATAAAAACGGGTTGCTCGGGTTCAACTGCCGCCATTACCTGGTGGAGTACAAAAAAGGATACCGTTTCCCGAAACCGAACGCGGAGGCGGAACGCAGGGAATATGCAATTACCATCGAGCAGCGCAGGCTGGAACGCGAAGTGCGGAAGTGGCGCACGGTCGCTGTCGAAAGCAAGGATATCGATCGGGAGCGGTATTCGGAAGCAAAAAAGAGAGCCACCGCCGCAAACAACGCATACATAGAATTTTCCAAGCAGCATGACCGCGCGTATTACCCGTCGCGTACAAAACTGATCTAAGGCGCCGTTCGGCGCTTTTTTCATACCAAAAAAGGAGGTTCGGGCGAAATGTTCGGATTTTTCAAAAAAAAGAAGGAGGATCCCGCAGAAATGACGCAGGACGAAAAGCAGGAAGAGAAGGCGAAAGAGGACATCGCCGAAAAAGGCGCAGACAGTCAGTCGGAAAAAGACCGTATTGACGAGAGCGTGGGCGAACAGGAGCATGAGGACGGGAACGAAGATTCTCAGTCCGCAAAGGACCGCGTGGACGAATCGGAAGGCGCAGAAAAAGCCGACGAAGAACGGGAAGCGCATGAAGAACGGCACGGCGCTTGGGAAGAGAAGATCGTGTCGATGATCAACAGCACTGTCGAGGCGGCTGTGAGCAAAGCCGTGGCGGCCGCCATGGCAAAGGCGCTCGACGACATGGGCAGAAAGCCCGAAGAAGCCAGCGACGCCGAAGCTGACGCCCTGCGCAAAGTCGAAGGGATCTACGGCGAATAAAAGGAGGATAAACAACAAATGGCAACGACAATCACTTCCATCGGCAGCGGCGAAAAATTTGTGACCGCTGCACTCATGGGCATGGGCGGCACCCAGCAGGATAAGAACGGGCGGTTCTTCGTGGACGGCCAGATGGTGCACGTCGAACTTTCCCGCGTCATTGCGGAGGCGATCTACATCGACGAGATCTTCCGCAACGGGCAGAGCGTGACCGAGCGCTTCACGACGGATACGACGGTCGGCGGTGCTACGCGCGTTCCGCTCGAAACGCCGTTCCCGTTCTCGTCCCGCACGATGGGGTTCGGCGGCAGGCCCGGTACGCCCGGCAACGGCGGCGTGATCAACGTGAATGCGCCAATCATGCCCGGCGAGGACGAGTTCATCGTCTACCGCAACCAGATCAACGACCAGATCATGTTCTTCCCCGATGTGCGGAAAGAGCTGATCCCGCTCGACCTGATGTCCCGCAAGATCGCGGGCTACGGCAAGCGCGTGGCAATGGACCGCAGCTCTTCTACGCTGGCGGAGATCATCGCTTATGCGTTCTGGCGTTCGCTGAACGACGGCAACAACCTCGTCAACGAGGGCGACCTCACCCAGCAGAACGCGTATGCAAACCTCATCAACAACCTGAACTCGCTGCTCGACGAGGGCGACCCCGTCCGCGCGGCGTTCACCTATCCGACGCAGGGCCGTACGATCATCGGGCGCCCGTCGTTCATCAACGGCATTTTCAACCGCAATTCGGGCGTCATCATGCTCGGCGGCGACATGGCGCAGGAGATGTTGAAAAACTACGACCTCGACGTGCGGATGGCTTCCCGCGACTATGTGGGTACTGGGTACAAGGGCTATGCGATGCAGTTCCATTTCCAGTCCGCGCCGTCCGAAATCTGGAAGGTCGCGGAGCGGTATCTCGGTCTGCCCGAAGGCGCGCTCGACAATGTGGACGCGATCGCCGTATCGTTCGACGCGACCGCGAAGGCGAACTCCGTCGACCTCGGCGTCAAGATCGTCGATTCCAGCGGCAAGCGCGGGCTGGAAGCGCAGCCGCTCAACGTCTGGGGTCATGAAGCGTTCCGCAAGTCCTACGTCATCGGCAAATCCACGCTGACGAACGACTATCTCACCTCCACGCTCGGGCTGACAGACGCGGCGCGCATCAACATCGTGGCTCCTGCCGTGGCGAACCCGTCGCAGGGTATGGACAGCGTTTCCGTTCCCGTCTGGGGCGAGGACGGGCAGGTCATGGGCTACAAGGTCATTGCGAACGTGCCCAAGCCGAACGGCGGGAATATGCAGAGCGGGCTGAAACAGGTCGCTGCGCCCGCCGCAAGCCCCGCTCCCGGTACATACACGTCCACGCAGAGCGTGACACTCACGACCGAAACGGAGGACGCGGAGATCTACTACACGACTGACGGCACCACGCCGACTTCGGCAAGCACGAAGTACAGTGCGGCGATCTCCGTCGCCGCCACGCAGACGATCAAGGCAATCGCGATCAAGCAGGGTATGATCCCTTCGGCAGTCGCGGAATTCGCCTACACGATCAATGCAGGCTGAAAAGCTCTCTGAGGGGTTCGGGCTTTACCGAGCCCCTTTCCATAAATTGACAAAGGAGACAAAGTTATGCCCGACGAAAAAACATATCCGTTTGACGACGACTACATGGTCTTTGACGAGCTGACGGGGCAGTACGTCATTACCGAAAAGGCGCTGATGGATCGCGGCATCAACATCCGTGCGCGGCTTTCCGAAACGGCGGCGGTCACGCCCGAAGCCGTCATTTCCACGCTCGTACATACCGCAAGCGACATGATCTACCAGTTCATCCACGAGCACAATGTGGACAACGCCGCGCAGGACTGCTTTATCGCCAAATGCCCGCAGGTGCGTCCCGTCATCTTCAGGGCGCTGCTGTACCAGGCTGTGTACATCTGCAACGTCGGCAACCTGTACTTGTCCACAAAGGACGAGGAGCGCGGCAAAGCGATCGACAAGCTCGCGGAGAGCGTGCTCGGGAACGTCATCCCCGGGCTCGGCGTATCGCTTTTGTATACGGGGAGGCTGGTATGATCTTCGACGCATTGGACGTTCTGAACCCGAAGCCGCGCTTCACTCCCGAGGCGATCATCTATGCGGACAGCCCCGAGGTCGGTGGCGGCGGCGTGCATTTCAATTACGAGTATGTGAACCCGTATTCTGCGACGTACAAGCGCCTGTTCGGCAATATCCAGGGCGAGAGCGGCGAGATCACGATCCGCACGAATGACGCGGTCAAGCCCGTCGTAAACAAGAGCTATGTGCTCCTGGCGGACGGGCGGCTGTTCAAGGTGCTGCAGGTCGAGATCGATTATCAGGCGGCGGAAAAGCAGGCACTGCGGCTGTTCGGCACGCCGCTCTCCACAGAGTATGTGCTGCGCCTTGTCCGTATCGAGAACGCATGGGGGATCACGTCATGACGCGGCAGGAGATCATCCAGGCTGCGGTCTCTGTCGTGGAAGAAATGCGCGCGGCATATGTTCCGCATGATACGGGAAATATGGCAAACAATGCGCTCAACTATCGGGAAGAAGGGGACGAGATTGTCGTGTACATGGACGAAAGCATTGCGCCGTACTTTCCGTTCACCGAATACCCGTGGACATCGCCGCGCTGGGGCGTGAAAAAGAACCCGAACGAAGGTTGGGTCGAACGGTTTCAGGAAGAATTTGCGCGGCGGTTTGCTGACAAGCTGGGAGGGAAAATAGAGCGATGATCACCACAGAACAACTTGCGAACCTGTTCGAAAACGAGTTGAACGCTTTGCTTGATTATGAGAATTTGAGCTTTAAGATCTGGGCGAACGCGGGAGAACGGCAGAGAGCGCTGCGGCAGGGGAACGACGTTTTTTCGTACATAACGGGCGACATCAAGGTGTCGGCAAGCTCGATCACGGCAAACCGCCTCATCATGGGCGTGAACAACCTTACACTCGAATTTTCCGTACCCGTCAAGCCGCCAAAGACCAAGGCGACGCAGACGGCGGACGACCTTGCGCCGGTCAGGGACGGGCAGTACTGGTTCGTGCAGTATATTATGGGGATCCTTTCGGGGTATTTCCAGAAGTATCAGGCGTTTGAGATGCAGGACGAGAGCGGCGTGAACTACGGCGTCGGGCTGGTCGCGGGCGTATCGATCCCGCAGGGGATAAACCTCGACGCATGGCTCGACGACAATCTGCCCGTCAGCGTGTACATTGAGGCGAACATCGTACAGGGCGGCATCATCTCGCTGAATATCGGCGTGGAGATGGACGGCGAACCGCTCCCGTTCCAATCCTTTACCCCCGACAGGACGGGCGTGCTCGCGCCCGACGTGTACAGCGGTTCCGACGTTTCAAAAGTCATCACGACGTCGTCCGCCTTCGCCGCCGAAGTGTCTGTCCCCACGAATACCGTGTACGATTCTTCGGCGTTCGCTGTTTCGTATCTTCTGCACGGCGATCCGAATACGGCGCATTTTCTGAAGATCAAGTGGGGGAGCGCGGACGATGCGGATTCGGCGCTGTACCTTGTGTCGTTTACCCGCGCGACGGGCGGCATGCAGGGCGTTACGATCGCCTCCGTGACATTCCGCCTCGCCGAGGTGCAGGACGATATGGAGCTTGTCAACGTGCCAAGCGGCTTTCAGGTCGGGTACTTCACCCTCGCCTCGTCCGACGTGTCGTCGCTCGCCTTTGCCGTTTCGGGCGACTGCCTTGCCTATATAGCAGGCAAAGCCTATGAGATGGAAGGGAGCAAACAGATCACGGTCGCCGTAGCGGAGCAGAATATCGTGTACGACGAGGATTCGGGCGAATACCGCCTGTACCTGATCACGTCGCAGCAGGTCACCGCGACGGCTTCGGGTTATACGTTTGAGGTGTTGAACAATGGCTGAAACTACGATCATCCGCATTGTACTTCCGGCGGAGGATGAACAGAAAAAGACGCCCGTCGCGCAGAGCAATGCAGACAGCAGCACGACGTCGACCTCTTCGACGTCCTCCTCTTCGGGCGGGAACGGCGCTCTCTCCGCGCAGGACGTGATCGGCGCGGGCAAAAAGATCATGGCGTATACGGGCATAAAGCAGATCGCGGAGAGCTATATCTCCTATGAACTTTCCACCGTGAACCTGCGCACGGGCGCGGCGGAATATTCGCAGAAGCTGCAATTCGCGTACAATGAGGGCTCGCAGGCGTTGAGCGCCGTCGGCTCCATTGCCATGGGCGCGGCGGTCGGCGGCGTTGTAGGCGCGGCTGTGGCTGCCGTCGGGGTCGGCATTTCGTATTTGATGAAGTTCATCGGGTACGCGCAGAATGCACAAAGGCTCGAAACGGAGCAGAACCTCGAAAGTATTTCCATCGGCTTTGCCTCCACCCGCGCGGGCGTTTCGGGTCGCAGGAGCAACAACCAATGAAGAGGGGAGCAAAATTTGCGTTCGTGCTTTGGCTCTTCTATTTTTGTGCATGAAAAAGGACGGCGCGGAGCCGTCCTGATAGTCAGATGATCAAATACATTTGGTTAAGTTGTGGGTCGCGAGCGCTTTTTTGTATATAGCGGAAACCATAGTTTTCGTAATATGATTTTAAGGCGTCCTTACAGTCAAGATATACAATTCGCCCGCCGACATAAAATTGTGCGTTCCGTATGTATTGGATCGCGGTATGGATCAGCTCCTTTCCCGTCCCTCTCGGGGCGTTATCATCCCGCGCAAGCTGCCCGATGAGATAGGCGGGGACTTCTCTTTCTGATTTGCCGGACAATGAGCGGCGTTGCCTGTTTGATATGTCTGCTGAAAAAGAAAAAACTTTCAAAGCAAGGGAAAAGTAACCGTCCAGCTGCAGAACACCGTTTTTGCTTGCATCGTCATTGAAAAGCAAGAAAGTAGAGGTTTGCTTTGCATTTTCAAAGTCGACGGCTTTGTTCTGCAGAAAGGTTTGCACTTCCAAATCTTTTTGACAGGAGAAAGAAGATAAAGCCCCTTCAAAAGAGGCTTTATCGATGGTGTCATATTGTTCAATTATTTTTCGCAGCGGGAAAACCATTTCCTCATGAAATCCTTTTGTTCTTCTGTAAGTTCAGCAGCGGAGGCTTTAATTTCAGGAAAAGCCGATTTTCCGCTTTTCATGGCCGTCTGGATCTCTTTGCTCTTTTCCTTGTTGCGAACGACAACAACATCTTGTTCAATTGAAACCGTAGCCATTTGAAACACCTCCTTTGCAATTTCTGTTCCAAGTATAGCACGATTTATAGGAAAAAGTAAAGCGTTTTGATAAATTTTTATATCCTATTATACTCTATTATACTCCATTATATACTATGCGTTATCTGATGAAAAGTATGAATGCCAAAAAAGGACGGTCAGTCACCGTCCTTTCCTTATTGTCAAAATTATCGCAATGATTGAGCCTGCAGCAAAAAAACATAGTAAAACTTGAAGAAAAATGGCAACGCCGCAGGTAAAGGTCGTTCCGCCTTCGTTGGTGTTGGTAAACGAAAATACGGAATTCCGTTTATACGTAGAGGCAAGACTTGGGTATTGTCCTGAACTCATGGAATGAAGCACGATTAAATTCCTTTCAGTATTTTCGTCGTAAATGTCATATATAAAAAATCCATAAGCGTTAGAAAGCAATTGTCCCTTTTCATAATAAGTGGTAAACAAACCGCTTTGCGTCGAGTAATCTTTTCCGGCAAATATTTTCCATTCGAAAGTGTTGTCGTAAAATGTGATTTCATAATTGTTTTTTTCACTGGAACTTTTATATGTTCCCGGGAAGACATCAGTGCATAACAGCACAACTTCAAAAATTATTGTCAGAAATAACAGAAGGGAAAATGAAGCAATTATAATTTTCTTTTTTATGTTCATAAAAGCACCTCTTTTTTATTGTAACATAGGTGCTTAACTTTTTCAAGCCTTTGGAGGGAAAATATGGCTATCCGCAATTCAGCAGCTGTTTATATCAACGGAGTCAATTATACACACTATGTGGTCATGCCTTTGAAATGGGGTAATTTTTTGGATGAACAGCTTGATGAAATGAACATTACTCTGCGCCGCTCAAAGCGCAGGGTTTTTGCGCCGCTTACCCCTGTAGAGGTTCACCTTAAAAACGAGTTGTATTGGGGAGAAGTGACAGATAAGACGAATACAGAAGTCAAGCAATTTGTCGTCGCGAATGATAGTGTGACGGAAGTCCCCAACGGTAAAGGGCTGTTCGACCACGAGCTGACACTTATCGAGCTGACGAAAGTATTGGAATGTATTGTGGTAGATACCTGTACGTTTACCAACATTTTGCATCGTGATTATATAACAGGACAGGCGATTCCTTATGATGTCGTTTATGACGGTGGAGCAGAAATCAATCTGGAAAATTACCCGCCAGTTACCCCAAACACACTTACGAGCGCATTGCCAGTAGGTGAATTTGCTTTCCCCGCAGCAACAGTCATTTTCCCTTATGTCTGGGATAGCGATGGGATGGCGCCTGCGTTTTCATCAAAATGGACTTATAAACTGTCAATTTCTGGAGGCGGGATTACTCCTGTTTCTAATGTTTATGAGGTAGATTATAGTGGTTTTGGTGATATAAATTCGACAGAAGGACAGAATGTCGGTTTATCTGTAAATTTGCAAAACGGGCAGACTTATGAGGCTGTATATGAATTTATTGTGGATGTTAGTGGTTCTGGAAATTTCGATGTGCACGTAACAGCTAAATATCGATTCTATGCTGTTGAAAACCAAACCCCCCTCAAAAAATGGACGATTACCGATGTGTGTAATCGTCTTTTTGATATAGCGGAACCTTTGCGGCGGGGACAAAACCCGCGGTTCTATCTGCAAGGCGTTGACCCCGTGACGGGGAACGTGGCTGCGGGCAGCCAGGCGGAGAAGTACGAAAAGATCCTCGCACCGCAGTTCTCGTTCA
>ERZ1643246.3021-NODE-3021-length-15076-cov-11.968977_pt1 | contig 15076 bp, 12 predicted proteins | sample MGYA00579265_ERZ1643246 | MGnify/ENA primary metagenome ERZ1643246 (study PRJEB29033, sample SAMEA4952261) | chicken gut metagenome | biome: Broiler Chicken; feature: Gastrointestinal Tract; material: Caecum | place: Ireland | collected 2018 | study: Broiler... | reverse complement strand
GGTGAATGGCGACGATTATATAAACGAGGGCCCTTAAAACATCGTCGCCAGAGGGACGAACATTGTAGTTCTTCAAACAGCGGACATCCGCTGTTTGTGCAATGCGAGATGAGCGAGGGCAAATCAAAGCCCGAGCGGTGACCGAGCGCGGCGGCTACTTCACCGCACGCCGCGCGAGAAGGCCCCTCAATCTCACGAAAAATTTAACTTTCGGCCAAAGTTAAATTTTTGTGGACTCATTTAAAATATCTTACGCCGCTTTCAAAAATCTTCATATCAAAATTGCCGCAGCAGTTCTTATAAAGATTTTCGCCCGTGCGCTCGGAATGGCCCATCTTGCCGAATACCCTGCCGTCGGGAGAGGTTATGCCCTCTATCGCCCACATACTGCCGTTGGGGTTGTAAGGGCTGACCATTGTGGGTCTGCCGTTCATATCGCAGTACTGCGTGGCAATCTGTCCGTTTGCGCGCATCTTTTCAAGCTCGGCGGCGGGCGCTATCAGCTTACCTTCGCCGTGCGATACGGGAACGGTATACACCTCGCCCACCTTGCAGGCCGCAAGCCAGGGGCTCTTTACGGAAGCTACCCTTATATCCGCAAGCGTGGACACGTGGCGGGATATGTTATTGAACGTGAGCGTGGGCGAGCCTGAGGTGAGAGGACTTACCTTGCCATAGGGCACCAGCCCGAGCTTTATGAGCGCCTGGAAGCCGTTACATATGCCGAGAATGAGGCCGTCGCGGTTTTCAAGCAGGTCGGCAATCTTTTCCGACACGGCGGGGTTTTTGAAGGTGGTTGCAATGAACTTGCCCGAGCCGTCGGGTTCGTCGCCGCCCGAGAAGCCGCCGGGGAAGGCGATTATGTTTGCGCGCTCAATTGCCTTGATTATGGCCTGAACGCTCTCTTCGATATCTTTGGGACTGCGGTTGCGTATTACCAGAATTTCAGTTTCGGCGCCCGCAAGTCTGAACTTGCGCTCTGTATCCAGCTCGCAGTTGGTTCCGGGGAAGGCGGGTATGAACACGCGGGGCTTTGCAACCTTTACGGCAATGTTTTTATACCTTTCGCCGTGATAGTCACAGTCGGGAATTTTGCCCTGTGCGGGCGCTGTTGCGGGGAACACCCCGTTCAACTTGGAGGTGTAGGCGTTCAGCGCGTCGCCGTATGCGGCAACTTCGCCGCCGCAGGCAAAGCCGCCCTGTGCCGTGCTGCCGATATACACTCCCTCTGCGCCGAGGCCGTCTATGTCGTCAGCGCACACTATTATATCGCCGTAGCGTTCGGTAAACAGCTCGTCTGCGGGGAGAGCAAAGTCGAAACCGAGGCCGTTGCCGAAGCAGCTTTTTGCTACCGCCGCGGCTATGCCGCCCTGTTCGATTACCGTTGCGTGTTTGATTTTACCCGCACATATGCCCGAATGAACGGCCGCATACAGCTTTTTGAGGTAGGTAAAATCGGGTATGAAGGCCGCGTCTTTCTTCATAGGAAGAAGCCACAGCTTTTCGCCCGCCCTTTCGGGCACGTTGGTGATGAGTTTTGAAGCCTTTGCGGGGGCTATTGCAAAGGAGATGAGCGTGGGAGGCACGTCTATATCCTCGAACGAGCCGCTCATAGAGTCCTTGCCGCCGATTGCCGCAAGGCCGAGATTTATCTGCGCGTACAGCGCGCCCAGAAGCGCCGAAAGGGGAACGCCCCAGCGCTTTTTATCGTCGCGCAGGCGCATAAAGAATTCCTGCAATGTAAGGCGGATATCGTCCATACCGGCGCCCGCGGCAACTACCTTTGCAACGGAGGTGACGATGGAGTATATCGCGCCCGTGAAGGGCGAAGTTGACATAAGCGCGGGGTTGTAGCCGTAAGCGGATACCGTGCAGTCGTCGGTTTCCCCTCCCACTATTTTTGCCGCCATCGCGGTTACGGGGGTGAGCTGGTTTTTGCCGCCGAAGGGCATATACACGGACTTTGCGCCTATTGTAGAGTCGAACATCTCTGAAAGGCCCTTCTTGGAGCAGACGTTGAGGTCTGAAAGGGTGGCCGCAAGCTGTTTTTTGAAGTCGGTTACGGCGGGCTTATCAAAGAAGGCGGTTACCTTTTCGTCAATCTCTGCGGGGGTGCGCTGCTTTACGCCGTTGGTGTCGAGAAAGTCGCGCGAGATATCTACGATTGCCCTGCCGCGGTGGAACATACGCATACGCCTGTCTGCCGTTACCTTTGCAACGGGCGTGGCGGCAAGATTTTCTTCTGCGGCGAGCTTTATGAACGCCTCGGCGTCCTCTTTTGCAACTACCACCGCCATTCTCTCCTGCGATTCCGAGATAGCGAGTTCGGTGCCCGAAAGGCCCTCGTACTTCTTGGGAACGAGGTCGAGCTGAATTTCGACGCCGTCTGAAAGTTCGCCTATGGCTACGGATACGCCGCCCGCGCCGAAGTCGTTGCACTTCTTTATTTTGCGGGTGGCCTCTTTATTGAGGAAAAGGCGCTGCAACTTGCGCTCGGTAAGGGCGTTACCCTTCTGAACTTCGGCGCCGCAGGTCTGGACGGACTTTTTGTCGTGCGCCTTGGACGAGCCCGTGGCGCCGCCGCAGCCGTCGCGGCCCGTTTCGCCGCCAAGAAGTATTATCACGTCGCCCGCCTTGGGACGCTCGCGATAAATCATATCAGATTTTGCGCCCGCCACTACGAAGCCCGTTTCCAGCCTCTTGGCCTTGTAGCCGGGGTGGTAAACTTCGTCTACCTGGCCGGTGGCAAGGCCTATCTGGTTGCCGTATGACGAAAAGCCCGCCGCCGCCGTGGTGGTGATTACGCGCTGGGGCAACTTGCCCGCAAGGGTGTTTTCGAGCGGTTCGGTGGGGTCTGCGGCGCCCGTTATGCGCATTGACTGCAACACGTACGTGCGGCCCGAAAGGGGGTCGCGTATAGCGCCGCCAAGGCAGGTTGCCGCGCCGCCGAAAGGTTCGATTTCGGTGGGGTGGTTGTGCGTTTCGTTTTTGAACATTACGGTGTACTTTTCGGGCTTGCCGTCAAGTTCCACGTCTACGTTCACAGAGCAGGCGTTTATCTCTTCCGATTCGTCGAGGTTACTTAGCCTGCCCTCCTTTTTGAGCTTTTTGGCGCCTATGGTGGCTATGTCCATAAGGCAGGGATACTTATCCGTTCTGCCAGCGTAAAGTTCGGAAAAGAGGTCTTTATACAGCTTATAAGCCTCGCCCACGCGGGGATTTTCGCTGTTTATCTGCACGTCGGTTATCTCGGTTGCAAACGTGGTGTGACGGCAGTGGTCTGACCAGTATGTATCTATTACTTTGAGTTCGGTTTCGGTGGGGTCGCGCTTTTCGGATATAAAGTAGTCGCGCACGAACACGAGGTCTTCCACCGACATAGCAAAGCCCATCTTTTTGTGGTAGGCGGCGACCTGTTCGTCTGTCATCGATATGAAGCCTTTTACGCTCTCCACGTCGGGGGCGGCTACGTGCTCGGTTACAAGCGTTTGGGGCTTTTCAAGCGAAACCTCCTCGCTTTCGACGGGGTTGATGAGGTGCTTTTTGAGCTTTTCAACCTCTTCTTCCGTAGCGCCCTTAACCGCATACACGCGGGCGCACTTAATGAGAGGGCGCTCCTTTTGCGTGAGAAGCTGAACGCACTGGGCGGCGCTGTCTGCACGCTGGTCGTACTGACCGGTGAGGTAGGCGATTGCAAATACCGAATAGCCTTCGCCGAACTGCACCGTTTCCCTGTAAACGTTGTCTACGGGCGGTTCTGAAAATACGCCGGGAATGGCCTCTTCCAGCTCCTTTTCGCTCATACCCTCAACGTCGTAGCGGAGAAGATAGCGAACGTCGGCGATATCCTTTATCCCGAGCAGGCTCTTAGCCTCTTCGAGAACCTTTTTTGCCTGTAAATTATCTTTTTTTTCAACGAAAATTCTGTATATCATATTATCTCCGAAAGCAACTCAGTCTTTCTTTTTTTCGCGTTCGAATACTGCGGTGCAGGTTTCCAGAGTGGTGCTGAACGAATGAAGAACGTAGCCCTGCGACACGCGCTCGTCTATGAGCTTCTGAAACGCCTCTTCAAAAGATTTTTTGGTTTTGAAGCCTGCGTCGAAAACGTCGACTTTATATTCTTTCATGTACGTTTACCCTTCGCGGTATTTTATGCCGATGTCGCGGCGGAAATACATTCCGTCCCAGCTTATATTTTTAGCTGCGGCATAGGCCTTTTCGCGGGCTTCGTCTGTTGTGGCGCCCTTTGCAACCACGCCCAGTACCCTGCCGCCGTTTGTAACTAATTTGCCGTCTTTTACGGCCGTTCCCGCGTGCACAATCTGGCAGTCGCCCACGTCGCCTATGGTAATTTCTTTGCCCTTTTCGTAATGGGAAGGATAGCCGCCCGAGGCGAGCACTACGCACACGCACGCGCCCGTATCCCACTCAATCTTTATATCAGAGAGCCTGCCGTCGGTCACGGCTTCGAATATGTCCATCAGGTCGGTTCTGAGCATAGGCAGAACAACCTGCGTTTCGGGGTCGCCGAAGCGGGAGTTGTATTCCACCACCTTCATACCCTTGTTTGTGCGCATAAGGCCGAAGTACAGGCAGCCCTTGAACGTCCTGCCCTCGGCGTTCATTGCGTTCATCGTGGGAATCATTATGGTGTTCATAACCTCTTCTTCCAGCTCCCTAGTCCAGAAGGGGCAGGGCGAGAAAGTGCCCATTCCGCCAGTGTTGAGGCCCTTGTCGCCGTCGAGCGCGCGCTTGTGGTCGCACGAGGTTATCATAGGCACGATTGTTTTGCCGTCGGTAAAGGAGAGCACGGATACCTCTTCGCCGGGGGTGTATTTGAGGCCGCGCATACACTCTTCGATTACTATTTTATTGCCAGCGGAACCGAAGGCCTTGTCGAGCATAATGCTCTTCAAGCCCTCTTCCGCCTCTTCGAGCGTGTTGCATACAAGCACGCCCTTGCCGAGGGCGAGGCCGTCGGCCTTCAAAACTATGGGCGCGCCCTTTTCGCGCAGGTAGGCGAGGGCCTTTTCGTAATCTTCGAAAATTTCAGATTCGGCGGTGGGTATGCCGTACTTTTTCATCAGATTTTTGGAAAACGCCTTGCTCGCTTCGATTATCGCCGCATTTTTGCGGGGGCCGAAGCAGCGCTTGCCGATATCTTCGAGCGCGTCGACGAGGCCGATTGCGAGGGGGTCGTCGGGGGCGACTACGTAATAGTCGATTTCGGGGTGAGCCTTTGCATACTCGACGACGGCGGGGATATTCATATAGTCCACGTCTACGTTTTCGGCAATCTGCGCGGTGCCCGCGTTGCCCTTCATACAATAGAGTTTTTCAACGCGCTTGCTCTTTTTAAGCGCGAGCAGAATGGCGTGTTCTCTGCCGCCGTTGCCAATTACTAATACGTTCATAAATACCTCCCTCACGAATTTTTAGCGCGGGCCGCGCACTAAAAATTCCGTGAATTTGAGGGGCCAGCCCCTCTTTGCGCAATTTTAAATGCCCACGAAGCGTATAATTGCGCAAATTCACCCTTGGTGAGCTCGCTTGCGCGACAAATTGAGTCTTTCTGCGCAAGGGAACCTTGCTTGAAACATTTATTATTTTGTAAATAAAACTAAGATTTCCCGCCGTAAAGTTCAGCGCGGTAGCCCGCGCGTTAAGAACTTTACAAGGAACATAATTTTAACTGCTGCAAACTTTAAAATAATTGCGCCGAGAAAAAGAGCAGCAGGGTTCCCCTGCGATACCTCTTTTTCCGACAACTCTCTCACGGCGAAAGATTTTGGCGTATGCCAAAAGATTTCGCGTGAACCCTTTTTCAGTGCTTAAAATGCCTTTCACCTACGAACACCATAGCGATGCCTGCCTTGTTGGCTGCCTCTACCGAATCTTTGTCGCGGATGGAGCCGCCCGGCTGGATGATTGCCGTGATGCCCGCCTTTATGCACTCTTCCACGCAGTCAGAGAACGGGAAGAACGCATCGGAGGCCATTACCGAACCCTTTGCCTCGGCGCCCGCGTGCTCTATGGCCTGCTGCGCCGCCCAGATGCGGTTGGTCTGCCCCATACCTATGCCCGTGGTTCTGCCGGGTTTGCCGATTACGATTGCGTTGGACTTGGTGTGCTTTACCACCCTCCACGCGAACATCATCGCCTCTACCTCTTCGGCGGTGGGAACGCGGTCGGTTACAACACCAAGGCCGTAAACCGTCTTTTCCTTGCCCGAGGGGGTTGCGGTTACGGTTACTTCCGCCTTGCGCGTAAAGAGGCCCATATCCTCGTCCTTTATAAGGCATTCATCGTAGCTCTGCACGAGCAGGCCGCCGTAAACCTTTTTCATATCGCGGGCGTCTGGGGCGCGGCGCGCGGAGATATCGTCTATTTGCAGAAGGCGGATATTCTTTTTGCCTTCGAGTATTTTAAGCGCCCCGTCCGTGTATGCGGGCGCCATTACTATCTCAATGAAAATTTTGTTGATTTCTTCCGCCGTTCTTTCGTCGACTGTGCCGTTGATGGCGAGTATGCCGCCGAACACCGATACGGGGTCGGAAGTGTATGCGCGCATATAGGCTTCGTAGATGTCCTTGCCCGTGCCTACGCCGCAGGGGTTTGCGTGCTTGCAGGCAACGACCGCGGGGGTGGAGCCGAACTCCTTTAAAAGCTCCAACGCGCCGTTGGCGTCGTTTATGTTGTTATAGGAAAGTTCCTTGCCCCAGAGCTGTTTTGCCGACGAGAGCGAGCCCTTGCGTATGAACGGCTCGTTATAGAATACCGCCGACTGCTGGGGGTTTTCGCCGTAGCGCATATCCTGCGCCTTTTCGTAGGCGAAGGTTATGGTATCGGGATACTTTATGCCGAGCTGGTCTGCAAGGTAACTGGATATCAGGCTGTCGTATTCGGCAGTGTGCGCGAATACCTTGTATTGAAGGTACTTTTTGGTTTCGAGCGTTACGCCGCCCGCGGCGAGCTCTTCGAGTACCTTGCCGTAGTCCTTGGGGTCTACGATTACGGCCACGTCCTGATAGTTCTTTGCGGCAGCCCTTATCATTGTGGGGCCGCCGATATCGATATTTTCGATGCACTCGGCAAAATCTGCGCCGCGCGCAAGCGTGGCCTTGAAGGGATAGAGGTTTACGCAGACAATGTCTATCGTGTTTATGTTAAGTTCTTCGAGCTGCTTCATATGCTCGGGATTGGAGCGCATTGCAAGGAGTCCCGCGTGCACGTTGGGGTGAAGGGTTTTTACCCTGCCGTCGAGGCATTCGGGAAAGCCCGTGATTTCTGAAATGCCTATAACGTTAAGTCCCGCCTCTTTCAGTGCCTTTGCCGTGCCGCCCGTGGATATTATTTCAAATCCGTTGGCAACCAGCCCTTTGCAGAAGTCAACCACTCCCGTCTTGTCGGATACGCTGACGAGCGCCCTCTTCTTCATCTCCATATATGTAAACCTCCCGTAAAAATTATTTTCAACAAAAAAATTACAGCGCCGCAGCTTGGTGCGGCGGATGTATGCCTTATGCGGCGGCAGGAACGCTCAGCCGAGCACCGTTACCCTGCGGCCGTTTTTTATCACTTTGCCCTCGCACAGCTTTTTGACGCAGTACGGAAGGAGCATATGCTCCACTTCGAGTATGCGCGCCTGCAACAGTTCGGGCGTGTCGCCGTCCTCCACGTCAACCGCGCGCTGCGCGATTATGGCGCCGCCGTCGGGCACTTCGTTTACAAAATGCACCGTGCAGCCCGAAATTTTTGCGCCGTATTCGAGCACTGCCCTGTGCACTTTCAGCCCGTAGTAGCCGCCTCCGCAGAACGCGGGTATGAGCGACGGATGAATGTTTATTATTCTGTCTTCAAACTTCTTTATAAAACTTTCGGGTATTATTTTCAGCCAGCCTGCGAGCACTATATAGTCTACGCCCAGCCCGTTCAAAAGGGCGGCGAGCTTTTCGTACAGCTCCTCCAAATCGGGGTAGTCGGCCTTGGAAAAGACCTCTGCGCGGATGCCGTGCTTTTTTGCGCGCTCTATCGCGCCTATGCCGCCCTTGGAGGCGATTAGCACAGAGATTTCGCAGAAATTTTCGGCAAGGTTTGCATCTATTACAGACTGAAAATCGGTGCCGCCGCCCGAGGCGAATACTGCTATGCGCTTCATTTTATGAGTTTTACCCCGCTGCCCCTGGTGGCTTTGCCGATTACGCAGCACTCTTCGCCCGTGGAGCGAAGGATTGCAAGCGTTTTATCGACGTCGCGCTTTGCTACGCACACTACCATTCCTATGCCCATATTGAAGGTGTTGTATATCTGTTCGTCGGAGATGCCCGCCTTTTCCTGCATAAGTTTGAACACGGGGGGAACTTCGTAAGAGCGCAGCCATACCTCGCAGCCCACTCCCTTGGGGAATATGCGGGGAATATTTTCGATAAAGCCGCCGCCCGTGATGTGTGCGATGCCCTTTACCTTCACCTTTTCGATGAGGTTCAAAACAGAGCGCACGTATATCCTTGTGGGGCGCAGGAGCACGTCGATGGGACGCGCGCCAAGGCGGGGTTCGTAGCGTTCGAGCTGGGCTTTGTCTTCGCCGAACAGCTTTCTTACGAGCGAATAGCCGTTGGAGTGAACTCCGCTGGATTTGAGGCCGATGAGCATATCGCCGGGCTTGATTTTGCTGCCGTTTATAATCTTCTTTTTATCGACTATGCCCACGGCAAAGCCCGCGATATCATATTCGCCGTCGGCATAAAAACCGGGCATTTCGGCAGTTTCGCCGCCGATTAAGGCTGCGCCGGACTGTCTGCACCCTTCTGCCACGCCAGAAACTACCGTGGCAACCGTCTCGGGCGAGAGTTTGCCCGTGGCGAAGTAATCGAGGAAAAAGAGAGGCTTTGCGCCCTGGCACACTATATCGTTGACGCACATAGCAACGGCGTCGATGCCTATCGTGTTGTGTTTGTCGGCTATGAAGGCATATTTGAGCTTGGTGCCTACGCCGTCGGTGCCCGCAACGAGCACGGGGTTTTTCATACCCTTCGACAGTTCATAAAATCCGCCGAAAGAGCCAATATCGCCGAGGACGTTGTTGTTGTAGGTGGACTGAACGTACTGCTTCATCAGCCTTACCGCCTCGTACCCCCTTTCAACGTCTACGCCGCTGTCTTTATAAGAAATTGCCATAACGCTTAAACCTCGCTTATTCTAATTTGAGTTTATCCGTCTCGTTGTCGTCCATCGGGTAGGGATATTCGCCCGTGAAGCAGCCGAGGCAGAAATTTAAATTTGATTTTTTGCACGACTCGACGAGGTGTTCCACCGAAAGGTAGCGCACGCTGTCGGCGCCGATGCACTTGCATATCTGGTTTTCGTCCCTGTATGCGCCGATGAGCTGGGAATAGGTCTGTATGTCTATGCCCAGGTGGCAGGGATGTTTTACTATGGGCGAACAGATGCGTATATGCACCTCTTTTGCGCCCGCGTCGCGCAGCATCTTTATTATCTTGCGCATAGTTGTGCCGCGCACGATGGAGTCGTCTATTATTATCAGCCTTTTGCCGCGGATATTTGCGCGCAGAGCGTTCATTTTTACGCTCAAAGAATTTTCGCGCTGGCGCTGGTCGGGCTGGATGAACGTTCTGCCCACGTACCTGTTCTTTGCGAGAGCTTCCACAAAGGGTATTCCGCTCTCTTCGGCATAGGCGCGCGCGGCGACGTTGGCGCTGTCGGGCACGCCCGCGACTATGTCCGCCTCCACTCCGTAATATTTTGCAAGCAGTCTGCCCGCCTCCTGGCGCGCGTGGTATACGCTGCAACCGTCGATTATTGAATCGTGACGGGCAAAATAGACGTACTCGAATATGCACAGCGCGCTCTTCTTCGGAATATTCTCCATCATATGCGACTGTATTCCGTTTGAATCGATTACCACGATTTCGCCCGGCTTTACGTCGCGCAGGAAGTTTGCGCCCACCGCGTCGAGCGCACAGCTTTCGCTTGCAACCACCACATCGTCGTCGACCGTGCCCAAGCAGAGGGGACGTATGCCGTAGGGGTCGCGCACGGCGATGAGCTTGTCCGCAGTCATTATGACGAGCGCGTAGGCGCCCTTGAAGAGCGGACAGGCGAGCTTTACGCCCTTTAAAATGTCGCCGTCGGAGAGCTTGTTTATAAGAACAGCCATAACCTCGGAGTCAATCGTCGTCTGGAATACGGCGTTCTGCGCAATCAGCTCGTCGCGGAGCTGTTTTGTGTTTGTAAGGTTGCCGTTGTGCGCAAGCGCCATTTTGCCGCACTTGCCCGTGAAAACTACGGGCTGGGCGTTTAAAAGCTGGCTTGCGCCCGTGGTTGAGTAGCGGACGTGCCCTATTGCGATGTCGCCCTCGGGGAGCTTATCGAGGTTTCCGTTCGCAAAAATTTCGGGGATGAGCCCCATACCCTTGTAATAGGTGATTTTGTCGGCAAAGGCGACGGCTATGCCGCCGCTCTCCTGCCCCCTGTGTTGAAGGGCGTAAAGTCCGTAATATACGGTGTGAGCGACCGTGCGGTTTTCGGAGGAATATACGCCGAACACGCCGCACTCTTCGTGAATTTCTTTCTGAACGTCGTCCATATGTCTCCGCAAAAAAATTTATTCCTTGCCTGTCCAGCAATATGTGCAGAGTTTGCAGGGGTCTATCCCTATGGCTTCTATCAGACCCTCTATCGACTGGAATTCCAGAGATTCAAACTGGAACTTGTCGCAGATGGCCTTGCGCATTGCCTTGCCGCGTTCGGTGCGCGAGTCGCTGTATTCTTCGAGGTGTTTTACCGCCTCGTCGCCTTCGAGCTCGGCCATAGTGCGGCGGGTGATGAGGTCCATATCGCCCGACGAACGCGAGAAATTGAGGAATTTGCACCCGTACATTATGGGAGGGCACGCCGAACGCATATGCACGGCCTTTGCGCCGTGGGAATACAGGAAGTCTACCGTCTCTTTGAGCTGGGTGCCGCGCACGATAGAGTCGTCTACCAGAAGAAGGCGCTTGCCCTCAATCAGCTCGTGAACGGGAATGAGCTTCATCTTTGCTATCTTGTTGCGCTCTGCCTGGTTTACGGGCATAAAGCTGCGCGACCAGGTGGGCGTATACTTTATATAGGGGCGCGCAAACGGAACTTTGCAGGCGTTGGCGTAACCTATCGCGTGCGGAGTGCCCGAATCGGGAACGCCGCCAACGTAATCTATCTGGTGCACGTCGTGCGTTTTGGCGTCTTCCCTGGCAAATATTTCGCCGTTCTTGCAGCGCATCATCTCTACGTTCACACCCTCGTACGAGGAAGTGGGATAGCCGTAGTAAGACCATAAAAAGGCGCAGATTCGCATCTTTTTGCCCGCAGGGGCGAGCTGTGTGACGCCTTCGGGCGAAATTTCGACAATCTCGCCCGGGCCGAGTTCGCGGAAGTCGGAATAGCCCAGCTTTCTGTAAGCAAAACTTTCAAACGAAACGCAGTAGCCGTCCTCACCCTTTCCGAGCTGGACGGGAAGCCTGCCCACCTTGTCCCTTGCGGCAATCAGCGTGCCGCGGTCGGTGAGTATCAGAATGGACGCAGTGCCGTCTATCCTGTCCTGCGCGTAGCGTATGCCCTCGGCATACGAATCTTTGCTGTTTATCAGCGCGGCGACGAGCTCGTTGGAGTTGATTTTGCTGCCCGTCATCGCGTCGAAATATCCGCCGTGCGAGAGCACTTCCTTTGCAAGCTCTTCGGCGTTGTTGATTATGCCTATGGTGCTTATGGCGTACTTGCCGAACCGCGAAACCATTAAAAGAGGCTGGGGGTCGGTATCGCTTATGCAACCTATTGCGGCGTTGCCGCTCATATCGGTGAGGACGCGCTCGAACTTGGTGCGGAAGGGCGCGTTTTCTATGTTATGAATTTCGCGCTGCAAACCTATTGCGGGGTCGTATGCCGCCATACCGCCGCGCTTGGTGCCGAGGTGGGAATGATAGTCCGTGCCCAGAAACACGTCGAACACGGCGCTGCTTCTTTTTACGGAGCCGAAAAAACCGCCCATACAGCCTTATTCCCCCGTGAGGCGTTTGAAAACTTCGTTGTAGGCGTCTTCAACGCCGCCGAGGTCGCGGCGGAACCTGTCTTTATCCAGGCTGACGTGCTTTTCGGTATCCCAGCTGCCCGCTTCCCAGAAACGGCAGGTATCGGGGGAAATTTCGTCGGCGAGAATTATCTGGCCGTGGAATCTGCCGAATTCGAGCTTGAAATCGATGAGGTCGATGTTGAGGTGCTTGAAGAACTCTATCATCACGTCGTTTACCTTGAACGCAAGCTCCTTGATTTTTGCAATCTCCTGCTCGGTGGCGAGGTTTAAAGCGAGCGCGTGGTAGTCGTTGATGAGGGGGTCGTCGAGTTCGTCGCACTTATAGGAAAATTCTATGGTGGGAATGGAAAGTTTTGTGCCTTCCTTTACGCCGTAGCGCTTGGAAAAGCTGCCTGCCGCAACGTTCCTGATGATTACTTCGAGGGGAACTATCTGCACCTTTTTAACCACGGTGTCCCTGTCTGAAAGCTGCTCTACGAAGTGGGTGGGTACTCCCTTCTTTTCGAGCATAGCCATCATCATATTGCTCATCTTGTTGTTGATTACGCCCTTGCCTACGATTGTGCCCTTCTTCTGGCCGTTGAAAGCCGTTGCGTCGTCTTTGTAAGACACGATTACATAATCGGGGTTATCGGTGGCAAAAACCTTTTTTGCCTTGCCTTCGTAAAGCTGTTCCTTCTTTTCCATATCTGAATTTCTCCTTAGAAAAAATTTAACCGTTTTAATCGCCGCGGAAGCGGCAAAAAAATGCAAGAAAACTTATTTTACCCGCAGCCTTCTGCGGGTAATCGATTAAATGTCGCCGAGTTCGGCCTGCAATGCGGCGTCGTCTGCGTTTATCTTCGCCTGCATAGACTTTTTGTATGCGGCGAGCTTTTCTGCTATTTCGGGATACTTTATGCCCAGAATCTGCAATGCGAGCAGGCCTGCGTTTTCGCCGCCGTTTACGCCGACGGTGGCAACGGGTATGCCCGAGGGCATCTGCACGATTGACAGAAGACTGTCGAGCCCGCCCATCATATCGGTCTTTACGGGCAGACCTATTACGGGAAGCGTGGTATAGGCCGCTATTACGCCGCCGAGATGTGCGGCCTTGCCTGCGGCGCATATTATTACTTCAACGCCGTTCGATTTTGCCTTGCTTGCAAATTCGTGCGCCTCTTCCGGGGTGCGGTGTGCGGAAATTACGCGCACCTCTACCTCTGCGCCGAAATCTTTGAGCACTTTGATGGCGGGTTTTACAACGGGAAAATCTGATTTTGAGCCCATAAGAATGGCTGCCTTTGCCATAAAACAACCTCCTGAAAATAAACGGTTATAAAGCGGGGCATACTTTTGGTATGGTCCTTTTATACATTCTGGTAATAGTTTATATAATCGCCGTCAACTTTTACGCCGTGATGCTGATGCGTGCGCAGAAGAACGAAGAGGGCGACGAAGATAAAAGCGCGCACCGCGGAGACGGGAAGATTATTCTTACCGCGCTTATGGGCGGGGCGCTTGGCGTGTACTGTTCGATGTTTGCGATGAAGTACCGCCTTAAAAATCTTTTGTTTATGGTGCTGATGCCCGTAATCGCCGTGCTGAACGTATACTTCTTTTATATCGCGTTCAAATCGGGCTTCACCTTCTTCATCGTAGGCGGGGCGTGACGGCATTGCGCCGCGCAGAGGCGGTGCGGCAAAACACGCCGCAGCGTGCGGAAAAACTTATACCCCACTATGAAATTACAAGCAAATTATAACACAATGCCGCGGGAAAAGAAAACGTTTTGAGAAGGAATTTTTTACAATTTTTTATAAAATTGCAAAAGCGCGGAGCGCCGCTTTAAAGCAATAAAGCGGCGCTCCGCGCAGGTTTATGTTAAACGTGCATAAAAATATATTTTACTTTCAGTTAAGGAGTGATTTTAAAAGTTTCTGTCTGAGCCCTTCCCTTGCAAAGAGGTCGGCCGAGGGTTCGCCCTCCGCAGAAAAATCGCCGACTACGGCGCCGTCTTTGAGTACCACCACTCTGTTTGCAAGCATTGCCGCTTCGTCCACGTCGTGCGTGACGAACACTGCCGTGCGCTTCTCACTCCTCCACAAATCGAGAAAGAGCGCCGCCATCTTTACTTTGAGCGCGATGTCGAGCGAAGAGAACGGTTCGTCCATCAGAATGGCTTTGGAAGGGTATAAAAAGGCGCGGGCGAGCGACACGCGCTGCGCCTGGCCGCCCGAAAGTTCGCGCGGGTATGCCCCCTCCCTGCCTTCAAGCCCGACGGCGGCGAGCATTGCGCGTATTCTGTCCACGTCGCGGCAGACGAGGCCGAGGTTGCCGAAAACGGTGAGCGAGGGCACGAGGCGGGGTTCCTGAAAGACATACGAGCACTTGACCCGCGGCGTAATTTCGCCTTGGTACGGGGTGAGGCCCGCAAGCATATTCAAAAGGGTGGTTTTTCCGCTTCCGCTTTCGCCGAGTATGCAGGTTACGGCGCCCTCTTCCAGGGAGAAACTGAAATTTTTGTAGACTGCGTTTTTGCCGTAAAACTTGGAAACGTTTTTAAACTCTATCAACGCCGCCCTCCTTTTCGCCGCCCTTTTCAGCCGATTCGGCGACCTTTTTCGAGGAATTTTGCACAGAAGGCGAACCCGTCCAGCGGCGCGTTAAAAGAGTGAGCTTTGAAAGCGCCCATTCCAGAAGTCCGCCGACGATTACCGTGACGAGCGTGAGCGCAAAGAGTTCGGGAATTTCGAGAAAGTTTTTGGCGTCCTGCATTAAGCCGCCTATGCTGACGTAAGTGCGCGCCATTACCTCTGCCGAGACCATTACCTTCAAGGTGAGCGAAAAGACTGCGCCTGTCTGCGAAAGTATGTTTGGCAGAACGGCGGGAATATAAATTTTTAGTATGCGTTGCGACGCGGGCACGCCGTAAACCTTAGCCATTTCTGCAAGTCTGACGTCTATGCCGCCGAACGCCGCCATAAACTGCGAATACACCATAGG
>ERZ1643246.3019-NODE-3019-length-15087-cov-8.466006_pt1 | contig 15087 bp, 14 predicted proteins | sample MGYA00579265_ERZ1643246 | MGnify/ENA primary metagenome ERZ1643246 (study PRJEB29033, sample SAMEA4952261) | chicken gut metagenome | biome: Broiler Chicken; feature: Gastrointestinal Tract; material: Caecum | place: Ireland | collected 2018 | study: Broiler... | reverse complement strand
CGGGCTTCGGGAGCAGGCCCAGGGCTTCGACCCAGTGCAGCTGTATGAAGCAAGGCAGGCCATCCGCCCCGGCAAGGAGCAGGAAGCGGAGAACCGGGCACAGCAGGTTTACGGCGAGAAGTACAGCCCGCTTTTGATGTTTGACAGTAAAAAGGCGGTTTCCCGGATGCTGCATGAAGATATGGAGCGGCAAGCTGTGCGGAGGATGGTGCGGCAGGCGCAGAAGGAACAGATGATTCCCAGCAAGGAAAAGCGTAAGGAACAAGAGCGCTAATTGATGTTATAAAATATATTGAAGTTTTACTAATAAGAATTTTTATCGTCTGTTAGTTGCTTGACAAATATGCATTACTATGATATTTTCATTCTAAGTAAATATGATATCTGAGTGCCATCAATTTCGTATAGTGTTGATGGAGAATAGTGAATCCGGTTGGAATCCGGAACGGTACCGCCACTGTATGCGCGGAGGCACCGCACATGACGAAAGTCGGTCATTGGGAGTTGATTCTGAGAAGGCTGTGCGGAATGCTTATGATACGCAAGTCAGGAGACCTGCTCAGATTGTTAAAGTCTATTTGCTCTCGAGTTATGGAGAAATGGGCTATTTTGTTGCGAAAAAACGGCAGCAGCAGTCATGTATGACTGCTGCTTTCTTTTTTGGCATATCTTTAGCATACTTTTCTCCATTTTACTACTGCTTTTTCGTGGCTTAAACCACAAAAAGATATAAATCAATGGAGGGAAGTAAAATGAAGAACATGAAAAAATTTGTAGCACTCCTGCTTGCGATGTGCATTGCAACATCTCTTGCTGCCTGCGGTTCTCAGGAAAGTGAGACATCAGACAACTTAGGAGAGGTGTCTTCTACCAATCCAGTCTCTGACGATCAAGCTGCTGCTGATGAGGTGGCCAAGCTGATTGACGCAATCTATGTGCAAGAACGAAACGAAAACACGGATGAACAATGTGAGGCTGCAAAGGCTGCTTGGGATGCCCTGACGGATGCCCAAAAGGAATTGGTTTCCGGCGAATTTGCAGATCCAGACTATTTTGGACGGGATACTGGAGATGCTTCTAAAGATGATCCCCGCAACGGTGATGAAATCGGCGAAAATGAACTGCTCGTAGTCAGCTTCGGAACCTCTTTTAATGACAGCCGTGTTGCTGACATCAAGAGCATTGAGGACGCTTTGCAGGAAGCCTATCCGGACTGGTCGGTCAGAAGAGCATTTACCGCCCAGATCATTATCAATCATGTGCAGGCTCGTGACGGAGAAAAGATCGATAACGTCCAGCAGGCGCTTGACCGTGCGGTAGAAAATGGTGTTAAGAATCTGGTGATTCAGCCTACCCATCTGATGTATGGTGCTGAGTATGATGAGCTGGCAGAAACCGTAGGAGCTTATCAGGATAAATTTGAATCGGTTCAGATCGCTGCTCCTCTTCTGGGCGATGTCGGTACCGATGCAACTGTCATCAATGAAGATAAAAAAGCTGTTGCAGAGGCTGTTACCGCAGAAGCGGTTAAGACAGCTGGATACCAGACTCTGGATGAAGCAAAGGCAGACGGCGTTGCATTCGTATTTATGGGTCACGGTACTTCCCACACAGCAAAGGTATCTTACAGCCAGATGCAGGCTCAGATGGAGGCTCTGGGCTACAACAATGTATTCATCGGTACCGTTGAGGGTGAACCGGAAGAAACCGCCTGCGAAGCTGTTATTGAAAGCATCAAAGAAGCTGGTTATAAGAAAGTCATCCTTCGTCCTCTGATGGTCGTTGCAGGTGACCATGCAAACAATGATATGGCAGGCGATGATGCTGATTCCTGGAAGAGTATGTTCAACGCATCCGGCGCTTTTGAGAGCGTTGATACTCAGATTGCAGGCCTCGGTCAGATTCCAGCCATTCAGGAGCTATATGTTGCACATACTGGTGCTGTAATCAATCAATAAAGGAACAGATCGAGCATGAAAAAAAGAACGATACTCCTGTGTATGGCTGCTTTGGTCGCTGTTTTCGCCGTTGGATGCAGCAATCAGACGGATACATCTGCTCAGGACGGCTCCAGCCCTCCAGCTGTTTCGCAGGAACAACAAACAACTCTGGAAGATGGCATCTATTCTGCTGATTTTGAAACGGACAGCAGCATGTTCCGTGTCAACGAGACATGCGATGGTAAAGGAAAGCTGACGGTTCAGGACGGTAAAATGACCATTCACATTTCGCTTACCTCTCAGAATATTGTCAATCTTTTCCCAGGCACCGCAGAGGATGCCCAGAAAGATGGGGCAGAACTTTTGCAGCCTACTGTGGATACCGTAACTTATGAGGATGGAATAAGCGAAGAGGTCAACGGTTTTGATGTTCCAGTTCCGGTTCTGGACGAGCCGTTTAACCTTGCGCTAATCGGTACAAAGGGAAAGTGGTACGATCATGAGGTAATTGTATCGAACCCAGAAAAACTTGAATAAACCATGCTCTGTCCCTGCTCTTAACGGCAGGGACAGATTTGTATCTGGAGAGGAGGACGAATATGAGGAGAAGCATATTTCCCTATCTGGTGAAAAAATTTTGTCTTGGGCTATTGATGGTGATGTGTATCACATCCATTATGGTATTTCCTGCCTCAGCATCTGCGGAAGCAGCAACGGTTGATCTGGAGGATGGTGAATATTCCATAGAAGTCATACTGGAGGGTGGAAGCGGACGGGCGACTATTACATCTCCGGCAATTATGACTGTACGGGGTGGAAAGGGTTATGTTCAGATTGAATGGAGCAGCCCGAACTATGACTACATGAAGGTAGAAAATAAAACTTTTAAACCACTCCAGGAGGCTGGAAATTCCACTTTTGAACTTCCGATTATAGATTTTGATATGCCAATAGCGGTCGTTGCGAATACCACAGCAATGAGCACACCACATGAAATCGAATATACATTAACCTTCCTCCAAGACACCATAAAACAAGACACATCTTTTGAAATGATGGCTATGGTTGCAGGAACGGTAATTGTAATTGCCATAGTCGTAATTATCTCCTTTTTTGGGATTCATAAGAAACGGAGGAGCAAATAAAATGAGAAAAATGGCAGTAGTTTTATTGTGTTTTATCCTCATATTTACTGTATCCTCCTGCGGTTCACCTTCTGAAGCTGATTTGCTGGAAACACGTAATACTGATATCAGTCCGGATTTAACCTTCGATCACAGTATGCCTCTCGATTATGCTGAGGAATTTGCAGTGGACTATTACAATGATGGATATGCGCTTATTACCATCTCCAATGGTACGCAGTATCTGGTAATCCCAGAGGGAAAACCAGAGCCATCCGGTTTGGATGAAAACATTGTGCAGCTGCACCAACCGATCCAAAACATTTATTTAGTTGCCTCGGCTGTGATGGATATGTTTGTTTCGATGGATGCGTTGGATACGATCCGTTTCAGTGCGCTGAAAAGCGATGGCTGGTATATTGAACCAGTGCGTGCGGCAATGGAATCTGGAAATATTCTATATGCTGGCAAATATTCCGCTCCGGATTATGAGCACCTCATTGATGAGAATTGCAGCTTGGCGATTGAGAACACTATGATTTTTCATACGCCCGAAGTGAAGGAACAGCTGGAGAAGTTTGGAATCCCGGTTTTGGTGGATTATTCCAGTTATGAGTCTCACCCTCTCGGCAGAACAGAATGGGTAAAACTCTATGGATTGCTGACCGGACAGCAGGAAGCTGCTGAGTCAGCGTTCAATGCAGAAAAACAGGCGTTTGAGTCTGTCAGCGGAGCACAGCCTACCGGAAAAACAGTTGCATTTTTTTATATCACAACCAATGGCGAGGCTAACGTACGCAGACCGTCCGATTATCTGGCGAAAATGATTGAAATGGCTGGTGGAACCTATATTTTGGAACAAGATCCCGATGATGAAAGTAAATCTTCCACCATGAGCATGGAGATGGAAGCTTTTTATGCACAGGCAAAGGATGCCGATTATATCATCTATAACAGCACAGTAGACGGGGAACTCAAATCTCGGGATGAATTATTAACGAAAAGTCAGCTTTTAGAGAACTTCAAGGCTGTGCAGAATGGAAATGTTTATTGTACAACCCAGAACATTTACCAGTCCACTATGGAACTTGGCACCATCATCGCAGATATCCATAACATGCTGCAAGGAGATGATCAGAGCCTTACCTATATTTACAAGTTGGAGTGATACAAACAGATGAAGAAAAAACGATATTTTGCTGCATTTGTTGTTTTATTTGTGCTTCTGCTTTTGTTTCTGGTCATGAACCTATGTATCGGAAGCGTTAATATTCCATTTTCTGAGATTCCTAAAATCCTTCAAGGAATCGGAACGGATGAAACCTACACAGAAATTGTTACGCAGGTCCGAGCGCCAAGAGCATTTGCAGCGGTGATTTTGGGAGGTGCCCTCGCATTATCCGGATATCTGCTGCAAACCTTTTTCCACAATCCAATCGCAACCCCGTTTACGCTGGGCGTTTCATCCGGTGCAAAGCTGATTGTCGCATTGGTGATGGTAGCGTCCCTGCAATTTTCAGTACAGCTCGGTTCATGGCTGATGATTCTTGCGGCCTTTGCCGGTTCCATGTTATGCATGGGTTTTGTTATTCTAATGTCCAAAGTCATCAATCAGATGGCAATGCTCATTGTCAGCGGCGTCATGATCGGCTATATCTGTTCTGCTGTGACTGACTTTGTTGTTACATTTGCGGATGATGCGGATATTGTAAATCTGCACAATTGGTCTCTGGGCAGCTTTTCGGGGATTAACTGGGACAATGTAAAAGTTATGGCAATCGTAGTGCTTATTACGATGTTTTTTGTGTTTCTGTTATCCAAACCAATTAGCGCCTATCAGATGGGTGAAGCCTATGCGCAGAATATGGGGCTTAATGTATCACGTTTCCGTATTGTGCTGGTGATCCTGTCCAGTATCCTTTCGGCCTGTGTAACTGCATTTGCCGGACCGGTATCCTTCGTCGGAATCGCCGTTCCTCACCTTGTCAAAGGCTTGTTTGGTACAACACAGCCGATTTTAATGATTCCAGCTTGCTTCTTAGGAGGTGCGTCATTCTGCCTGTTCTGCGATTTGCTGGCAAGAACAGTATTTACTCCCACCGAGTTGTCGATCAGCACGGTAACTGCAATTTTGGGCGCTCCGGTGGTTATCTACATTATGCTACGCCGGAAAAGAGAAAAGATGGGGTAATCGGGAATGAATCATGGCTATCTATATACAAAAGATTTAACTGTTGGTTATAATGGTATACCGCTCATCCGCAATATTCAGCTTGAAATAAATAAAGGCGAAATTGTTACATTGATAGGACCAAACGGTGCAGGAAAAACAACTATTTTGCGCAGTATTATCCAGCAGTTGCCACCCGTGTGTGGCGTTGTATGGTTAGATGGACAACAGGCGGAGAAAATGCCGGGCAAAGAAATGGCGCAAAGGCTGTCCGTTGTATTGACCGAACGGGTAAATCCTGAGATGATGAATTGCGAAGATGTTGTGGCAACTGGCCGATATCCTTATACGGGGAAATTCGGCATTCTATCCCAAGAAGATTGGAAGATCGTGCGTGAATCCATGGAGCTGGTGCGCATAACGGAGCTGGCCAACCGAGATTTCAATAAAATCAGTGACGGGCAAAAGCAGCGGGTTATGCTGGCAAGAGCACTATGCCAGCAGCCTGATGTGATCGTTTTGGATGAACCGACTTCTTTCCTGGATATCCGTTACAAACTGGAGTTCTTATCTATTTTGCAGGAGATGTCCAGAAAGCGGAATCTGACAGTGCTTATGTCGCTGCATGAACTTGACCTTGCCGGGCGTATCTCGGACAAGATTGCTTGCGTACAGGGGGATCGAATCGACCGGTTTGGGACGCCCGAAGAAATCTTTACCCAAGGATATATTCCTCAGCTTTATCAGATGACAACCGGCTCTTATGATGAACTGACCGGCGATTTGGAACTGCCATCGGTGCAGGAGAAACCTGAGATTTTTGTCATTGCAGGAAATGGCACCGGAACCAGCATATTTCGCAGATTGCAGCGTGAAAGAAAAGCGTTTGCAACGGGAATCCTGTGGGAAAACGATATAGACTTTGCTTCGGCTAAATCATTGGCGGCAGAAGTAATTTCTGTACCTGCCTTTCATTATATTTCAGATGAGCAAATAAAGCAGACAAAGAAATGGATCAATGAATGTGAATCCGTTATTTGTACATTAAAAGAATCAGATATGGTCGGTTTTGCGAAAGCTCTAAGCAATTTAGCAGAGTATGCAAAGATAAAGGGCAAACTGATAACGTATCCATAGATTGATGGATTGGCAGAAAGGTAAAGATTGTGAAATTTACGAAAAATACCCCGTGGAAAACCGGTTATGTGTTGTTTCCACGGGGATGAATGTGATTGTTTGGAGAAAACACCCTTGACAAATCTCTTTCCAAAAGAGAAATATATCTTTTTTATCACTCCTTTATTACTGTAAGACCGGTTTTTTTGTAAAAATCGGCATCGCTGCTTGAAATAATAATTGGTTCTTGACCAACAATGCAAAGCCAATAGCAACCGCTGCTATCCTGTTTAATATAGGAATTGCTCGAATCAAAATCCACTGCATTCGGTTCGGTGCTTTGGGGAGAAGCAAAAATAGGTTGAGGAATAACCGCATACGACAGTACAAATACACACGCTCCGATTAGAAAAAGAGCTATCTGCGAAAGTGTTCTATCATGTCTGGCCTCATAGTTCATAACCACATCGAACCGCTCCTTAATGCCCGGCATCCGATCAGTTTGAAACAAGGCCGTAGACGTGTATGGCGTAGGCCACTTCGCAGGATTATGTTTTATGACACCGACAATCGTCCGCAAATAAGCTGCTTTCCCGTGCCTATCCAGATACCGTGCTGCAGAGGCGTCGCATTTCATTTCCAGTGTCTGTTCCAGATCAGCTTTCAGAAGATAGGCTACCGGGTTCCACCAGAAGATGCAGCAGAACACGGAAACCATCATTTTTACAGCAATATCGTGGTTCAGGAAATGTGTATACTCATGCAGCAGAATATAATATAACTCTCTATCCGTAAAATTGTTTTGCGGTAGTAATATCGTCTTTCGGAAAACCCCAACTCCGAAAGGTACGCTGATATTTGGAAACGTACAAAGCGATATCTCCACCGACTTACCGATGTCTCTTTTCACGGCATCCAGTGCTGTGTATTCACGTCGGCCACATGGGGAAGCGTATTTCGTGATGCCACGCATCTCCTTATGATAATTAACGATGTAGTGGATCGTAAGTATAACAACTCCAACCAACCAGACGCAAACAAGGGCATCAAGGAAAGAGGAGTTCAGATGTCCTCTATACGAGCGATCAGTCGACAGAAAACGGTAAATCTCAGGATACACCTCATCAATGTCCAATTCGATCACGTGGGGTAACTCCAAGGGAACGAGGATGCGTATGATGCTGAACAGATACAGCAGCACCAATGCACTAAGGCTGAAACTCGTTCTAAAACGGCGCAATTTTCGGAGAACATATATTCCAATGATCAAAACACTGCTCCACAAAACCGAAGAAAAAAATGAGAAAATTGTAATTTGCATAGTCAGTTAGTCTTATCTCCCGATTGCTCAAAATTGTCTATCATTTGCTCCAGCTCAGCAATGAGCTGGTCGTGTTTTTCATCCCCTCCTTTTTCCTCCTGCTTTTTTACAAGCGCCACTGCAATTTTGGCAAGAGATGCAGTGTTGATGCCCTGCTGGTCGAGCATATCGGCAATGTATTCCTCTTTGGTAAGATGATTTTCAAAATAGCACAGCAGAATTCATCACATTAAAGTGCAATATTTTTTCGAAAGCACACCCCAAATTGACCTTAAGGCGTGTGCAAATCAATCAAGCGATTTGTATTCTATTAGCGCCTTTAGATATATAGAGTTGAGGCATTGTAGATAAGATGGCCTAACTCTAAACGCAAATACATATTGTTTGTAACCTCGTTTTCAATGGCATTGATCGTTCGTAACCAAGTCCCCTTTGTCCCTTTGAATGAAGTCGTGACACAACTTCGATATCGCCATCCGTATAATATTGTTTAATTTATAGATATATATGTCTATTTCTCCTCTATCTTTTAAATATATTGTTTCTCCTGTATTTCCGTTTTGAATCATCACAATCGTGACTTCTTTATCTACATCAAAATTTTCCCACTCAATGGGATATACGTAGTAAACTCACTATATCAACTCATCACAAAAACAAGATATACAATTATAATACCTATTATACTTTTTATTCTAAACTTCATATACCAACCACCATTCTGCATATTTTTAGCTTTCTCATTGAAAAATTAGTCGTTCTTTTCACTTCAATCGGTGCTCCCTTTCATTGCCATATTATATAAATATTTAAAATTGGACAATACTTCTTTGGTAAACTTCACAACTACATTATAATATTTTTTTGATAATATTCTAATTGCATAATAAACAAAATTTCTTTTAAACTTTGGTTATTCTTGAAGAGCACGAGAATACGTTGCAAAGTTGGCCTTCTACTTCCACAGCCATCACGATAACCCAGCTGACAAAATGTCAACTATACACATAGAGCGAGAGACATTATAATAAAATTGAACTCAGGTTTTCGTATTTTTTGTTGTCATCGTATCACCGCCCGGGGGATAGTCTGTCTATCCGGGTTGTAAACAGAAATCGGTAACCTGAATTATATGCACGTAGACCATACAGATCACCCATTTATGGGACTGTATGGCCTTTTTTTGTGCAAATTCAAAAAAGATCGGAGGAAAAACGAATGTGAGGGAAAACAGATTGATGGAGGTGCGGTATCAGGACAGCGCGCAAGGCATCATGCTCACCGGCTATGCGGACACGGTTATTTCAGATCCGCAGTATAGGCTGGTCGGCATCCGCTTTGGCGGCTATCCCGAGATGGTGCAGGGCGTGTCTGCTGCGATTTGCGGCGGCGCCACGGTCACCGTATCCGCAGAGGAACGGTCGTATGTGCTGACCGCAGAACGAGGACGGTATCGGAAAACGCTGACCCGGGAGGGCGCGTACACGGTAGCGACCATTCTGTGGGATGACAAAAGCGTCAGTAGGAACACGTCGGAAGACAAGAACGAGGAGAATGCAGATGATTCGGAAAAAAGAAACGAAGGAAGTCAAACGCGGGAAGCCTATTTGCTCTGCGCAGCTGGAGATCAAGATGCGCTATATCACGAAATAGATCGTGTCAGCACGATCCCCATGATCCCGCAGTTCGCGGATTACCTGATCGCAGAGCTGCAGGCACGGAACATTCTCACCGGATGCTTGGTGCGGACAGCATACGAGCCGATCGAGGCATGGCAGCTTACCTGCACGCCGGAAGATCAAAACATTGCGGATGTGGTGACAAGCGGCCTCAAAAGCGGTGCAATCCGTATACCCGGCACGCAAGACGGCCAAATAGACGCCTTTCGTGAGATCGGCGGCGTTGCGAGCTATCTGAATGCGTTCGGATCTGTCATTGCCGCCCGTATTCGTGGGCAGTTTGACCCGCTGTATGACCCGGCGACAGAGCCATTGTCAGAAGCCGTGCTGGAACTGAACCGCTATGTTGAACAAACGGCCGGTTACCCCTTGTATGGCGCGCAGCTTGCGGCAGCGGAAGCACTGCGCCGCAGACTGCAGAAAGCCAAGCTCGGGCTGCTGATCGCGGAATGCGGCTCCGGCAAGAGCAAGGTCGGAAGTCTGGCTTTGCAGGCGTATTTCCGGCAGAAGCAGAGGAAGTGCCTACACATTGTCCTTTGTCCGTCCCACATGACAGGCAAATGGGTGCGAGAACTGGATGAAACCATTCCGGATTCGCTGTCTGCAGTTGTGCAGTCGCCGGAGGATTTCGATGCACTCTATGCGGAATATGTCCGCGGCAGCCGCACGGTCTTTGCCGTACTCTCCAAGGAAACCGCGCGGGACGGCTATATGCGCCGCCCAGCAGTACACTGGAGCGTGATAAAGCGCGGATTTACCTGCCCGGATTGCGGCAGTGTGATCCAGATGGAATTTCTGGACTGCGGCAAAAAGACGCTGGTAGATGCCACATCGGACTACTTCCGTACCGAGACCCGCGCCAACCGCAAGTGTGAATGTTGCAGCACCGTTCTTTGGACGGCCACCACCGCGGAAGAGCAGAGCGAATGGGTACGCATCAGCCATGTAGGCTATGTCCATCGCCGATTTGTCGGGCAGGCATTCAAGGCCTGCAAAACCGCAGCTGCGAAAAAGCAGCTGAACGAACTGGCACAAGACCCAAATCGCTTCATGACCGCTCGCGGCGCCTGCCGCCGGTTTCCGCTCAGTACCTATATCAAAAATAAGTACAGCGGCAAAATAGACGGCTTGATCGCGGATGAGCTTCACCAGTTCGCAGCGAACAGCGGACAAGGTGACGCAATGGGCGAGCTGTTTGCCGCCGCCAAGAAGTGCATCGGCATGACGGCGACCCTGATCAACGGCTATGCGTCCGGTATCTTCTATCTGCTGTACCGCACCTGTTCGCAGCTGATGCAGCAGGACGGACAGGCATTTGCCGCGCAGTCGCATTTTGCCCAGGAATACGGTGTGATCGAGGATACCTACTCGGTGACAGAAGGCGGTTATAACTCGAATCGCCGCGCGGTCAAGCGCAAGAAGCGTTCAAGACAGCGACCCGGCGTGTCCCCGTTGGTGTACAGCCGCTTTCTGCTGGAAAGCGGCGTATTCCTCACCCTGATGGATATGGGAAAGGAACTGCCAGAGTATGAGGAAATCCCCGTGCCGCTCTCTCTGCCGGAGAAGCAGTATCGGGCGTATGAGCAACTGGAGAAAAGCTTCCAAGAGCTTTTTAAGGATTGCAGCCGGGAAGGACGCAAGCTGGCGCAAAAACTGCTGTCCATCTACCTCAATCTGCTGATGGCCTATCCGGATCAGCCGTATGGGCATAAGCCGATCGTGCATCCAGTCACCGCAGATCCGATTTTGATACCGGAGGACAGCGGTGCGCCGACGGACGAAACCGAAAAGGACGCAAGGACGCTCGACATCATTCGTGCAAAGGTTGCCGCCGGGGAGCGCGTGCTGCTCTACGTCAACTGGGTGCGTCTGGACAGCCGGACACGTCTAAAGCTCTTTCTTGCGGATGCCGGCATCCGCGCCGAGATCATGGAGGACACCGTGCCGCCGCGGGGACGCGAGGCATGGGTGGCGGAAAAGCTTCGTCAAGGGATGCAGGTGATGATCACGAATCCTGGACTTGTTGAGACAGGATTGGATCTCAATGATTTCACCACGCTGATCTTCTATGACATGGCATTTAAGCTGTTCACGTTCCGGCAGGCAAGCCGCAGGTCATGGCGCATCAACCAGACCGCGCCGCGAGTGGAGGTGTACATCTTGTACTACCGCCATACCATGCAGGAGCGTGCCGTCCGACTGATGGCGTCCAAGCTGTCGGTCGCCGGCATCATCGAAGGCGGCGTCATGACGGACGAAGGTCTGGCTGCGATGAGTGAAAGCGAGGATATGATGTCTGTGCTGGCCAAGGAGCTGGCTGAAGGCATCCGGCATGAAAATGCCGTCGAGGATATCGCCGCCTCCTTCCGCAAGATGGCCGTGCTGCATCCAGCTGCAAAGCAGAAAGTACAGGAAACAGCGTGTAAACCACGAATCAAGTCCGTGCAAACGAGGACAAAACCAATGTTACAGCCTGTGCAGCAACCGGAACAGCTATCGTTCTGGGAACTGGCAGGCTAAAGGAGTGGATGAATGATGCGTTTTACAGCAAACCGTTCAGAATTGCTGCCCATCCTAAGACGCTGTAGTCTTACAATCGGCAGACGATTTGAAAGCCGAGAATTATCGTGCGTCCTGATGGAAGCCGACGCTAAGACCAATACCGTCATGTTCACGGCGCGCAGCAAGGGTTGTGTGCTGCAGATCCGGCACGGTTGCCGCGTGGAACAGGAGGGCAAAGCGCTGTTGTTCGCTGCCGTTTTCCAGCGGATGCTGGAACTGTTTTCGGACGAAGCGACATCGGTCGCGACGGATGACCGGCGGATCGAGGTGCGCAACGCCAAGTCGGCCTATGAATTTGCACTCATGGATGTCGGCAAGTATCCCAAGGCGGATCAGTCTGCCCCGGAGCAACTGCTGGACTGCGAAAAGCTGAGCGAGATCAGTACTAAGGTGCTGTTTTCTGCCGCGCGCGGCGACAACACCCGGCCGCAGCTAAAATGTGTGCGTCTGCAGGTTCATGACGGCCGTTTCAGCGCATCGAGCTGCGACGGATACCGCATGACTGTCGCGAGCGACACGGCGGCGCAAGACGCGCCGCTGGATGTGTTGATCGAGGCAGACCAGATGAAGACACTGCTTGCTGTTTTCCGCGGCATTCCGCACTGCAAAATCGGCACCGGCGATGGCAAGGCACTGTTTATCGGGCCCGGTCTGGTGTTTACCGCGACGCTTGCAAGTTATGGCGCGCTCAATCTGGATACGCTGCTGAGCAGCTTCCGTTTAGACAGCGCGCTGCATCTGGACGGCGCTGCGCTCAGCGCAGAGCTGCGCCGGATCGGCATTGGCCATTCGGCTGGCGCCAGCGTGATTTTGCATACGGCGGGCGGTGTACTGCGCTTGTCTTATATCAGTGCAGACAAACAGCCGCTTACCAGCGTTTCGGAAGTACCTGTGGAGATCGACACGCCGATGCCAAAGCAAGGCTTTTGCTATAACTATTCCTATTTGCGGGAAGCAGCGGCCTTGGTACAGGGCAGTGCGGCCCAGATCTGTTTTGACAGCAAGGGGATGATGCAGCTCCGTACGGAGCATGAGACGCACATCCTGATGCCCAAACGGATGCCGCAGGTGAACGCAATCACGAAAAAGAAGAAAGCTGCGTAAAGGAGAAGTGTATGAAGAACAAAAAGTTGATCCTGATCCCCGCTTCCGCTGCAGAGCGCATTTATCCGCTGCGTCCGGAAAACCGCCTGCTCAGCGCCGTTGGCCAGTTTGAGCCTAAGCGGCTGAATTGCTGGTACCCGGTGCAGAGCTATTTCCTCACGACGCAGAGCATTGATGAGGCCAACGCGGTATTTCACCGTCTTTGCAAGACCGTTTTGCGCAATGCCCAGACCATGCGGCGGTTCTGCGCAGCCAATCCGGAAGCGCAGCAGCATGACTTCTGGTGCCCAACATACGACTTTGTGTATTTCGGTGCTGTCAATGACTACCGGTTGCGCTGCATGATCAACCACGGGGATTTCAACTACATGATGATGGTATATCAGAAAGAACAGAATAATTCTTTGAAGGGAGCTGCCTGAAATGAACGAAAAGACCATGAACCGACCCTTGTCCGAAGCGGAACGCGCGCTCGTGGAGCGCTATCACAGCCTGATCTACCGTGTGATCGGCGATCTGCACCTTGGTGCAGACGCGACGGCAGATTTATACGGAGACGCGGCGCTCGGTCTGGTGTTTGCCGCACAGCAATTTCTGACCGAGGAGCGGCTGCAGAAATACCGTTTTTCCGATGTCGCGTACAGCCGTATCCGCAACGCTCTGTTGCGCCAGCGGCACAAGGCGCGTAAAGCGCCCGTAGTGCTCAGTCTGGACGCTTGGCAAAAGGACGGCGGTACGCTGTATGACGTTCTGCCGGACGGCCAGAATGCCGATCCGGCTGAGATCGTGATCCGTAAGGAGAACAAACAGGTGCTCCGCCAGCACGGTGTGCGCAGCTGCAATGTCTATCGGTTCCCGGTTTATGCCGCCCCCAGAAAGGAGGCGGCATAAGATGGGTGTGCATACCGGCGTTTTTGTGGTCTACTAGGTCTGCTGTTGGATGCGGATAGCCCGGGAATGGCGTTCAGCTTAGGGAAGTTTTGTGAAAGGATATTTAGAATAAGTGATATAGATAGAATCGGTGCCGAGCGTATGCCCGAGTAATACTGCCGGGGCCGGATGTCAAGGGCACGATGAACGGCTCCGCCGCCCTTGACATCCACCCCCACCGGCGTTATGATGCCAGCAAGGCGGCAGCCGGATTTCCCCGGCTACCGCCATGAATAAATTTTGCTCTATTTGCATCACAAAAAGAGTTTACACGGAATTTTAGATTGACCCACAGACAGTTCAATTCCTTTCATAAGGCACAATCCACACACTTCTTTGATTACAACTTTTTAGACAGCCAATTCAGATAACGCCTTATCCAGATAGATAGTCATCGCCTTGACGTTCGCTAATATGTCATACTGTTGGTAAAGCTGGAATACAGCAGTAACGGCTTGCTGTTGCCAGAGGATTGGAACCGTAAGTTGTACCATGATCTTCTGCACGTAATACACCGTTCGCTGCTCCGATGGTGCCAATTGAACCCACCGTAGCTCCATATAAAGAATAGGATGTGTGCAGCAGCTTCTCCATCTGTTCGTGTGTAATTCGAATCGTGATATCCCAGAGCACACGCACCGATTCCAGACCCGAAATCCAGATACCGTTTTCTCTCTATATCATAAAGGTACATACCTTCGCTATGATCCCATACAATGGGATCACGATTATATACAGGAACAAACTGCTGATTTGTTTGTTTCATATAAGGATTTATTTCAGTCCTTTTCCTCATCCACTTCAATTTTAAATACATTGATCACATCCACATCTGGACAGCAGAAAACAATGGAGCCATCCGGTTGGCTGGGAAGTTTTCCCCCGTACCGCAAAATATCAATGTAAGGGAAAGCCACGTGCATGGCCATTGGACAGAGATTTCCTCTTTCGGTATCAAAGTCAAAGGTGTCGCCAATTTGATGACCACGATGACACCCCATATGCCCCTTTTGATCAATTAAACTGATTTTAATTTTAGGCTTTTTCATCATTAATTTCCTCCCAAAATTGTTCAATGTGAATCCCTTGCAACGGTGTACAAAGGGAACATTATAAAATTTAACAATGGACTGCCAATCTT
>ERZ1643246.3017-NODE-3017-length-15091-cov-7.281059_pt1 | contig 15091 bp, 12 predicted proteins | sample MGYA00579265_ERZ1643246 | MGnify/ENA primary metagenome ERZ1643246 (study PRJEB29033, sample SAMEA4952261) | chicken gut metagenome | biome: Broiler Chicken; feature: Gastrointestinal Tract; material: Caecum | place: Ireland | collected 2018 | study: Broiler... | reverse complement strand
GATTCCCTATCCGAGGATCTAAACATACCCCTTCTATAATCTGTTTTGTGTTCAAGCCTTTCATTTCTGCATAAGTATCTAACTCATTAAAGTATGATACCCTCAGTGCAAGATATGTATTAGCAAACAGCTTTACTGCTTCAGCCTCTGTAGATCCCATAAACAATGTGTTAATATCCTCTTTTATTGCTCCTTCTTGAAGTAATGAAGCAAATGTTTGCGCAGCTTTTACCATTCTCGGATTGCTTAAATCCGTTCCCACTATAATCCGACTTGGATACAAATTATCGTAAAGAGCTTTTGACTCTCTAAGAAATTCTGGGCTAAAAAGTATATTATCGCAATGGTATTTTTCTCTTATGCCTTTTGTATATCCAACGGGAACCGTTGATTTAATTACAATAATCGCTTCCGAATTGTATTTAAGAACCAGTTCTATAACAGACTCTACTGCACTGGTATCAAAAAAATTCTTTTTACTGTCGTAATTGGTTGGGGCAGCAATAATTATAATTTCTGCACCTTTATAAGCTGTTTCCGCATCTAATGTAGCAACAAGATCCAGCTCTTTATTTATCAAATAGTCCTGTATATAATCATCCTGAATAGGTGACTTCTTTTGATTAATCATCTCCACTTTTTCGGATACAATATCTACTGCTGTAACATGATTATGCTGTGCTAAAAGAATAGCTATTGATAAGCCAACATAACCAGTACCCGCAATTGCAATTCTCATAACGTTTTCTCCTCATCTAATCATCTATTTTTTTAATAAATTAATACCTTTGTTCTTATCTCTAATTTATAAGTTTATCAATCATTTCTATTGTTGCTAAGGAACTACTAAGTGATATTTGGGGACTTTCAAGTAAACCATCTCTAATACATTTTTGCACTTCATTTATCTCATATTCGAAGCCTTCATACTCATAGTGAACAGAAAATTTATCCACAGCATTTCCATTCGCATCGTATAATATAATTGTATTTGTTCTATTAAAAGGTGCTTCCCAGCCAATGCTTCCTTCCTTTCCAATAACGGCGGCTTTACTTATCCCTGTAAAATTTGAAGAAATATTTACTAAGGCTTGGATTTTCCCATCAAACATAGCAATTGTCCAGTCAGAGTCTATTCCATATTTAGAATATCGTTTTTTATAACTAAAATCTACTATTTCATTCATAAAGCCTAAAGGGAATGCTAGCGCATAGACCCCATAATCTTTAAGAACCCCTCCATCCATATCTTTATTAAATATTGCATAGTCAGTATTAATTTTCTCCAATTTATAAAAGTCAGTTCTTATCAGTTCTACTAATCCAATTCTATTTTCTTGTATCCACTCTTTTGCTTTTTGATATGTCGGAAGACATTTCATCCACATACCTTCCATAAAAAAACATTTTTTTTCTTTAGCAATACTAATTAACTCTTTTAATTGATTAGCATTTGATGTGATTAGTTTTTCACAGATTACATTTTTCCCATGAAGTAAGCATATCTTTATATGATCATAATGATACTTTGTAGGAGTTGCGATATATATTACATCGATGTCCGAATTTTTTGCGAGCTCCTCATAAGATCCGTAAGCATAACAATCCCCATGTTTTTTAGAAAATTTTTTTGCTTTTTCTATAGTTCTTGATGCTACAGCAAATACCTTTCCATTTAAATTACCATCTATAGCGGAGCTAAAGGTTTCTGCCATATAACCTGTTCCCATAATTCCCCATTTTACTGGACACTGAACTTTTTTCTTTTGAAATCTCACCTTAGTTTTTATTCTCTTAATCACTCTACTTGGAATATTCTTCATCTTACTATTTACCCCTACGCCATGGTTTTTAACATTTCTAATGTAACTTCACTTTCATTTTTTCTTCCAGCAAGATAATCCTTGTATGCTACCCTCATGTAGTCAGCCATTCTATGTTCTTCATTTGATAAGCTGCCTGCAATATGAGGAGATATGAATACATTCTTTAACCATCTTAACGAATTCCAAGGCCATAATGGCTCATGTGCAGTAACATCTAACACTGCACATCTATATTTTTTTTCTCTTAATGCTTTTGCTAATCCTTTTTCATTAACTTGAGCTCCCCTCCCAGTATTAATAAAAGTTGCTGTGGATTTCATTTTTGTAAAAAGAGAGTAATCCAAAATTTTTTTTGTTTCTGAAGTGTCCGGTAGATGATTTGATATTACATCACAAGTTTCAAAGAGTTTTGATAGTTCCATACGCTTTACCTTCAATGCATATATCTTCTCAGATGAAACATAAGGATCTGTAACATAAATATCCAATTCATAGGGTTTTAAAAGTTGTACAACCTGAGTACCAATAGCCCCCAATCCAATAATACCGATTTTAGTCTTATAATTACCTCCTCTAGATATTGCATAACTACGTGTTCTATCAAAAGATTTTTTTAAAATCTTTTTTTTACATTCATTTTGCGCTTGAAAATACCCTTTATTTGCCAATATTATCTGAGCAGCTGCAAATTCTGCTACTGCTATACCGTTAGCTTTTGCGGCGGAATATACTTTTATACCGGATTTCAAAAAAGGCTCTGCAAAATACTTTACTGTTCCTGCCGCATAAAAAATCACTTCTAACGAGGGAAAATATTCACTAATTTCTCTTTCCGTAAAAACTGGCATATACCAAGTTGAAAAAATATATTTTACTTCTTCGAATTTTGTCTTATCAGAATTTATTATATCCATCTTTGTATAAAAATTAATATTTTGAAAATTAAAAGGTGGTAAAGAAAAATCTATCAATCCGTATACGGATCTTATTTTTTCTGGCTTATCCGCCAATAAAATCGCAATCACTATTATAATCTCCTTTAAAAAATAATTATCGACTTAATTCTTAAAATTCTTTATTTTAATATTTTTTTCAAAATATATGTAACATTTTCTCTAAAAAACAGTATATTAAAAATCAAACAAACTCCACAACAAATTATCCCTGTTTTTATAGCTAGGATAATCCAGCTTCCCCAATTGCTTATGTTCTCTGCTGGAAAATGTATTGATAAATTAATTCCTATACAGAAACCTATCTGAAATAAATCTAGTGTAATAAGTTTTATAAAAGTTTTTATCCTATAACTTAAAATATTTTTACTCAGATAAATAACAAAATATAAAGTTCTATAAGTCATTGCAATCAAAGTACCTATCGCTACGCCTATGATTCCATATTTTACAACCAATATTACTGAAATGATAATATTTAAAAGAGCTTCTATAATAGCACTATTTTGAGTTTGCTTAAAATGATTTGCTGCTAATACCATAGATTCATAAGGAGTCCTTAAAGAATATGACGCTTGAGCGGCAGTAATAAGTGCAGCAAATACCGGAACTATGTAATTTGCATCATTAACACCCGTTGTATAAATTTTTACAAAAGGAATAATAAGTAGTCCTGTAATTGTAAAGAAAAGAATAGAAATCACATGGAAAAACCATTCTACCATTCCAAACGTCTCTTTCAATTTTTCTTTACTTTCACTATATAAAACATTCCCGAGCATTGCTGAAATTCCAACTGAAATGCAAGAAATTATTTGTTGTACCCCCAAAGTAACATTATGATAAACTGTATAAATAGAGACATTTGCATAAGTAGAAAGAAATGTCAGAACCACAATATCTGTATAATTCACTACCACATAAGCTATATGCTGTGCCAGTCCATTCCATTTTTGCTTCAGAGGTTCTTCAGTTAATCTTATGTTTTCATTCAGCGGATAATTTTTTCTAACATATACCGTATAAAAAATTGGTCGTGCAACATATATAATTGAGGCTGCCAATTTGACAATATGAATTGAAGCGCCAAAAGAAATCAATACTGCGGAAATAATTGTATTAAAAATCAATGTCACACAACAAGTAATTGTTGGTACATAGGTTCTTTGATCCGCATTAATCATTAATTGATATGGCATTCCAAAATAATACTGTGCAAAAAGAGAAATAGAGATAATCACAACTAATGATGCTGTAAATAAGGCATCAAACTTTTCTGCTGATATTAAGGGAAATACTATTGTAAGAATTACTATATATACGATTAAAATCTTTGCTATTACACGATAAAAATTTTTTGTAGAAATTATCACCTTGCTAACTTCTGTATAATCTTTATTTGCTAATGGTTTATAGAGTGCTGACTTGACAACTGCTCCTATACCCATTTCCAAAAAAGAAATAAATCCTAAAAATTGAGATATAGATGAAACTAATCCATTAACATCTGAGCCGAAATGCAGAAGGATGAGCCTTGTCAATACGAAATTGCAAATAACAGTAGCAGCTTGACTGATTAATGATGTCGCTGAATTGAGCAATAATAACTTTCCTCTGGTATCTTTTTTTTTATTTACAGTCAATACTCTCACCTCTTTATTTTCAGTATATTTAACTATGCTTTACAAATTTAATAATTTTATGATACATAGGCCGAAAAAGACTTTTTATTCCATCTATAAAATTACAATAACAATATGCTATAAAATAATATCTATTATAAATTAGTTTACCAAATTCAGGATATCTTATATTCTCTGATGTTATATATTTTTCTAAATGGGAATATTTTCTTTTTCCTTCACACATAATTTCCACTATTTCTGCTCGGTTTTTATATGAATGAGCCATCCCCCATATTAGTGAGCCCAATACATTTCGTACAAAATAAACTTCCAGCACATCACTAAATCCATCTTTCATTTCTGACATCTCTAATATTCTCTGTGCTTTAAGTATATCCCTATTAATTTTTTTGACATTAGTAGTTGAGTTCTCTCTCCAATAATAATTATATAAAATATCTGGTAGCCCAATTATTTTTTTTGCTCTTGCTAACACACGAGGGATCGTAGCATAATCTTCAAAAGCCATATTGCACGGAAATCTAATTTCTTCAAATAGTTCCATTCTATAAAGTTTATCACATGATACATAACTTACTGTATTAAGAAAACTGTGCAACTCAGTAACGATGTATTCTTTCTTGTTACTTAACGGGTTGCGAATTCTGGTGCCATTTTCCCATACCCGTTCTACGCCGCACATGACAACATCCGCTTGATTTGCTTCTGCACAGGATATTAGTTTAAGCAAATAATCCTTTTCAATCCAATCATCACTATCTACAAATGCTACATATTCTCCTTGCGATTTATCTAATCCATAATTTCTTGCGGAGCCTTGTCCGCCATTACTTTTTTGAAAAAAGTGAAATCTTACATCTACTTTGCTATACTTTTCTGCAATTAACGGGCTGTTATCCGTTGATCCATCATCAATCATTAGTACCTCGAAATCTTTATAACTCTGATTTTGAATGGAATTTAAACATCTTTCCAGATACTTATCAACATTATATATAGGCACTATCACGGAAATCAATTTTCCTGTCATTTTTAAAATACCTCTATTTACTCCCATAGGATTTTTATCATCTTTATTTTTTATACGTTTAATTACTGAATATTTCTCATATAATATACTATTCATTTTCATATTAAGCATACTCCCTTCTTGAGAAGCTGCTCACTATAATAATCTGAAATATCAGCTGAACTATTCTTTGTTTTTCCCTCTGAGCAATTCCCCCCCCCCTAGAAATCACACGTTTTATATCTCCGTATCGCAAATGTCTGAATAATGCTTCTATTCTTCTTAAATTTTTTAACAAAGGTTGGTTCCATGCCAACATATAATTCACCTGTTTTTCATAATCCAAATCTCTAATCATAAATTCAGGTTCTCGCAGAGGAAATGTATAATCATATATTTTACTATTAAACAATTTTTGTGTTGTTTTCGGAAGTTTTCTTATATCATCTGCCGAATGCACAGCATTAACTGAGGCTCCAATATTCGACACTAAATTTTTTGTCGGAACAATATATATCTGATTCTGAGAAAACCTAAGAAAATTTTTATAAAACTCCACATGAGGAATATGGCCTTGAAATTCAGGATCAGCAACGCAAGCCTCAATTCTTTTCTCATATCCCGGCTTAATCTGCTGTGCCACTTTTTTTGTCATATCAATCGCATATGGATTATTTCTAAAGTTTAAATTCATACTTTCAAAAGTTCTTTTCCACAAAGCATATCCCCAAATGGAACCTTCTCCACTAAAAAAATAATCCCCGTCTGGAGCGTCGTATATTCCCATAACATTCATTCCTGTAATAAAATGCACTCTTAAATCATTTTCATATTTATCTAGCAATTCCCTGCAAAATTCAAAAAAAGACTCTGACACAACCAAATCATCTTCTAAAAAAATACACCTATCTACAATTTGAAAAACTTGTGTCATAGACTCAAAATATGTAGTAAAAAGGCCTTTATTCACCTTATTATAAAATTTATAAACTTCACAATCCCACTCAATATCTTCCGCTATTCTCCGGCATTTTTCACAATCAATGATATCTTTCTTTTGGCCTGGTCTTGGTCCATCTGCAATAAGAAATAACTGTCGTGGTCTAGCCCTTTTTATTTCTGTAAATGTTCTTTCAAATATTTCTGGACGTGCGAAGAAATTAACTGCAACTGGTACATCAATTAACCATGGCTTTTTTACTGTTTTATCTTTCATACTACTATTACTCCTATAATTACAATTTACTTTCTAATTCAACCTTACAGTTTTTGCAGAATAGATATTTGTATATACCCATAATTATCACTATTGTAAACGGAAATGATTGTGAAAAAAATTCATTACTAAAAAACATTTGAAGTACAGCTTGCCCAACAAGTACATATGAAGCGACATCTAATGGAGATCTTGACTGTCGAAATCTTGAATACACTTTCTTCACAAAAAATCCCAAAAAAATGGAAGAAATACATGAGCACCAATATCCAAAATCCTTAAAATTATAAGCAATGAATGTGAATGTATTAAAATTTGAATATGCCCTTAATGCATATAGCCCTTCAAATGCCTTGTCAATTTGTAAATAACCAAGTATCGGTTTAAACAACCACAAACCAAATGTTCTTGTATCTTGGCTATATAAAACATATTGTAAATTACTCCATGGCGTCGTCAAATACATATATGGCATAAGTAAGTTATTATTCCCTTCCCACTGTAGATTTCCATATGTTGTATAATATTCAGCAACTTCCGAAGCGCTACGCAAACTGCTTCTTCCCTGATTTGCAAAGCTGAATGCTGCCACCATCACTAATCCTGCTATTATTACCAGAAGAATTAGCCTCTTTTTTTGCTTTATGTTCGTTATGTAATACTTTTCGTATCCTATTAAAACTGCCACTGTGTAAGTAAGAATTGTTGTTTTCGTAACGTATTCTAATGAAGTAAATACACACACACCTATAACTAAAATTATTAGTCCCTTTTCCTTACTTTTCATTGCACAAATAATAGCCGCAGAAGTAAATAGACTAAACACAGAGGCCAAAGGCATTAATCCGCCTATAAATAATTCATATGCAAATGGCATAAACCCAAATATAAGAAGTATAATTGTATTGTACCTTAATATTCTATTGTCTCCTGCACCAATACATTTTTGAAGTTTTCTATACTCTGAGGTAAACTCTAGCGCAAGCAAAAAAGCTACCATATTTATAATTGCTAATATCCATGTCTCTATAGTTAAATCCAAGTGATAATTACTAATATTTCTATATATTAATAATGAAAATGGAGTGATTGCAAACAAATAATATGGATTCAAAAAATATTTTTCTTGCTTTCCTCTGATAATGCATAAAATAAGTATAAAAAGGACACTTATTCTGCATGAAAATTCTGACTGAATAATAATTCCTAACAACATCAGCAGAATTATCATTATACCCATTATTAAACTTCGTCTTTTAACTCTCATTAGCAGTATCTCTTTTCAAAAGTTTTATTTCAAAATAACTAATTCCCATTTATTTCCTTTCATATATTTACTTTGGTAAACTGTCACCCAATCATATTGATTTCTCAATTTTAAAGTTTTCATAAGACCTATTTGTTTATCATCAACCTTTAGGATCATGTCATCAATTTCCGTACACATTGGCAAATTAAGAAAAAGATTTTTTTTACTTCTATTTGTCCATATAATTTTCACCTGTTTTTTATTTTCTTTGACAGAAATATCAGTAAATAGAGGTTTTATTTTCTCACTTACATCTTTTTTAATTCCGTGTGTTAGTTTATATATATATCTATTTGAATCCAATGTGATATTCTGTTCGATCACTAATAGCCCAAAATAATTGCGTAAAACCACATCATCTACACAATACATACTTCCGAAAGGATTTTGCCAAGGTCCAAAGTTTCCTTTTGTGATCATCCCCTTACTTTTTGACCAAAGCAGTGCTACAGATGGTCCCCGCTCTGCAAGATATTCTTTTCTTCCTTGGAAAACAACAATGAATGTATCTTTGCTTCTATAAATTTTCAACCCACTATCTTCTCCTGCCTCAATTTTAGGCTTTACTGGATACTTATTTAAATGACGCAAAGCTAAAACCAGCCAAAATAGCAAATGTGCAGTATATACTGAACAATAATGGTAATCCCACCACATATATTTCTCTTTTCCCTGCCATCCATTCAACATTAAATTATTATTTTGTAGCATGACATAGAGTTTATCTTCTAAATACTGTATCGCCTGTATACATTCCTTGTTTTGACCAGAAGAAGCCAACAGATAAATCCACAGCCCCCATGCAAAAATCTGATTACAGCCCCTTCCCAAATAATTAATATCCCCATCTGGAGCAACTGCACTAATCAATGCTCCTAATTCCGCCGCAATATCAACTTCTTCTCCAGTACTTTTTAAAAATTGCATAATAGCCACAGTTGCTATATTATACTGAAGATTGAAACTAAGTCCAGCAGGTAGTCTGTCATCGATAAATCCATCTATATATGTCGCTTTTTTAATATCTGTATAGCATAACTTACTAATATTTTTATATTTCTTTTCTCCAGTCCATTTATATTTAAACAAATTTACATACCAACGCATTGGTAACCAATTAACTGTCGGATTATTACTATCTGCCGTATTTAAAATAATTTCTTTAATTTTATGTAAATATACGCTTTTTACATTTTGTTTTTCTAAATAATTCCATAAAACACATATCGCAAAATTATTAAAGTCATTATGAAATCCAGGCAGTTTCTTATTAAGTTCCCACCTCTCTATTATACTATCCAGTAATCGGTAGCCCGTTGAAATAAGTTCCTGATCATTATTCATTCCACCATAGATAATAAGCGCTACTGCCATATGTGTAGCACCATAATGTGCAGATACTTCAACTCCATCATTAGGATCGATAAAATAAAGCAATCCTTTTTCACCATTTTTGATCCATGGTTTACAAGTATCAATTATCTTTTTTATCATTTTTTTTATGGATTCTTCAATCATATTATCCCCGTTTCTCTTTTATATAATTGGAAGTTTATCTTTTTCCAAAATTTTTGCTAGTTCAACTGCATATGAACTGCCATATACAAATGCAGTCCAAGTATACATATGATGTACTACCGCTCCTTCTGTAGTATACGAAAAAATTCCTCCTTTTTCTCGTCCATCATTAGCAGTATGTTTAATGCACCATATATAAGCCTTTTTTACTGCCTTCAGAATCTGTAAATTTGTAGGATGTAATTTATACCAACTAAGTAATGCGCAGGCAATCACCGATGTCGCTTTACAATCTATTCCCATTAATGGGCGTGAAATATTATACGGCCAACCACCTTCATTTGTTTGCGTTCTAATTAAAGTAAAAACTGTATTCTCAATGATTGTATCGATTTTTTTATTATTTAATACCTTACTTGCAGGAATAAGTCCTTCCAGTGCCCATGCCTGGCCTCTGCCAAACATTCCTCCAATTCTTTGGTCGATATTGTTTAAACTAGTTGCAAAACCATGTTTTTCAGGTATATAAAACAAATTTATATATCTGTCTACAAATTTCTCGAGAAACTGTTTATATTTATTTTCAGATGTGATTTCATAAATTCTCGAAAACAATCCGGCTGTAAACCCTACATCAACGATATTATGATCCCTTTGCCAGCACTTTCGCTTCATATCATATCCTACATAAATCATGCCGTCCTCTCTAGCAGTTTCCATAATCCAATCTGCACATTTTAAAGCAGCTTTAAGATAACGTTGTTCTCCTGTAAGCAAGTATAGTTCAATGCATGCATTGTTCGCAATATAAGCAGAATCATTAGGCGCTAATATTGGAATAGAGCCAGTTGTATCATAATCATTTCGAACTTTCCAACCACCGCATTCCAATTGAGTCGCTATCAATTTATCCGTAATTTCTTTTGCTTTTTTCTCTTTTCCTAACCTACAATACATACGTACAAGTGCTGCATTCGTCCAAATCCAGCTCGGTAAACACCATTCTCCTGCATCCCAAATATATCCTGCATAGTGAAGTCCACCGTTTCTAAACCCCTTCGGTATCTCCGAATTTTCAACAAATTCTAACCACTTATTTACAGCTTGCGATTTTTCTACACCTAACTGTTTCTCATTACATTTTCTTTTTATAGGAAAAGAATCTTTATAATTAGAGAACGCTTCCTGAGATACGATATTTTCAACTGGATATATATCCGATATCTTTATATTGCATGGAACTGGAGAGATCTCATTAATAAAATCTCCTTTTTTTTCTTGGGATATATCAATATTCCCATCCTCCTTTATGCATTTTTTTTCAATACTTATCATCCGATATGTATCTCTTGACTGTCTCCTTCTAATTAACTTCTTAGCCATTTTATGTATGCTGCCATATAATTCATATTTCATATATTTATCCTTCTAACGTATTATATTCAATACAAAAAATACTATTTGTCTGATTTTCTCTTTCCTACTCATGGCACTATAACTGTTTGCTTTTTTATAAAATTCTTTAGCTTTCTGGATTTGTTTTGCCCGAACAGAAGCTTCCGCTAATTGTACAAATTGGCTATGATAGATATAATTTCTATCTTTTTCCGGCAAATTCTCTATAATAGAACTATATTTATTCAAATACTGCTTTTTTATATCAAGCATTTTGTCCACGTTTGGGAGATTAAAGTTTTCATTATTTTTAATAACTAGTACCTCTGGTATTGCCAACAGCGAATATTTTTCAAAAACTCTTACTAAAAATTCGTAATCTTGGTGTCTCAAAAAGTCTGTATCAAATCCTTTTAATTCATCAATAACGGCTTTTTTTATAAAAATATTTGAGCCCGTGCAAAACATAAAAGTACATGCCAAAGTTTCAAGAAGATAATTTCCCGTATAAACATTTCGATAAAATCTATAGGGTTTTCCAGAACGTCGAAATTCACATCCTGTATATACTCCTGCATACTTTTCAGATGCTTGCTCCATTAAATCAAAACATTTTTGTATCCGCTCATTTGTATATTCATCATCACTGTCCAAAAAAGATATATACCTCCCCTTTGCCTTAGATATTCCTGTATTACGTGCCGCCGCTCCGTTTAAATTTCTAGGATGTTGTATATAACATACCTTCTTATTATCAGAATATTTTTTAAGTATACTTTCAGTTTTTTCTCTTGCCTCTGTTCCAGGTTCGTTATCGTCAACAATAATCAATTCTAAGTTTTTAAAACTTTGTGACAATACACTGTTTATCGCAGATTCAAGATAAAGTGGTTTTCCATAAGTAGGAATAATTACTGACACATCTACCATTTTTTCACCCTATATCAAATATTTGTTTTATTAGTAAAGGTGCAAATATCTATCTACCATTTTTTCTATAGATATATTGTTCCTATTACTTTTCAATTCATTTTTACTACACAACATAGATACGATTTCTTTAATCTTTTTTTCGTTTATAACTTTGCCAAAAAGGAGTGCGCTTTCAGGACTTCCACCTGTATCATATGTGATAACCGGTGTTCCGCATGAAATTGCCTCCAAATTAATCGTAGGACAATTATCCTCTATAGTCGGATTGAAGAAAACATCTGCTATCGCATACAGCTCGCGTAATTGATTAACGGTATTGGTACTTGCTACTCCTAATATAGTAGCAGGCAGTTTTTCTATTTGTTTTTCATCGAGTCCAACCAGAATTATTTTATATCTCTCATCCAAATATTGACTTAATTCAATAAAAGCATCTAATCCCTTTCTATAATCCCATATGGCGGCAACTCTTAAAATCACTGTTTTATTGATTACATTATATTTTTGGCGAAGGGCCCAATAACCCCCCAAGCGGACTATTTTCATCCATTAAATACTCATTTATGTAATCCGCTATTGCAAATTTTTTATCAAATTTTTCTTTGTCTAATTCTTCTGTATTTCCGCCAAATTCCCTATACTCTTGAATAGCCTTTAAAACTCCCTTTAAATTTCCCTGACGAATAACAAGTTTATCCTCTATACCTGCTGATTCCGGGCTCCCCCCCGTATCATAAGTCAATACTGGTAATCCGCAAGCTCTAGCTTCTAAATTCACTGTAGGATAATTGTCACAATAAGTAAGATTCAAAAATAAATCTGCACTGCTATATATATAAGCCAACTCTTTAATGCTGTTCGTTCTCTGGATTCCTATAATATTCTTTGGAAGTTCTTCTATCTGTTTTCGATTTAAACCTACCATTACTATCCGGTATTCATCACTTAACATCCGAGATAATTTCAAGAAGTCTGAATATCCTTTTAAGTCATTCCATGAACTGGCTACACCTAATAAAATGTATTTATCCTCTAATCCATATGTTTCTCTGAAATCATTTGGTAATGGATAAAATTTAGTTGTGTCGATCCCATTATGTATAACCTTGACCGGATATTCTTTTAAAAAAGATTGTTCTACCAAACCTGCCAGCCAATGGGATGGTGTAACAATCGTCAACTTTGGCACTCCAGTAAAACAAAATTTCTTTCTTTTCCAGTTTCTTTTTGAACAATCGCAGTATGCTTTAGGATATTCTTTTATCTGCGGACAATCATAGCAACCATTCTTCCATTTTTCGCAATGCGCCGCATCACAAAATGCACTATGCCCAGTAAAGCTCCAGCAGTCATGTAATGTCCATATAATTTTCTTTTCACATTCTTTTAAATATTCAAACAATACTTCAACATTTATATAATAGCCATGAATATTATGTAAATGAATAACGTCTGGATCGTATTTTTTTACCCAGTCTATAAATTTTCTCGTAACTGCTTTACTGCCAAATCCAGCCGCATCGTACCCTCTTGCCAAAATCCCATGGACTTTAACACTAAAGTCATTACCAATACGGACTGCATACTTCTGGAATTCTTCTGGAACCTCTTCTCTTCCATATGCGATTTTTACCGTATGTCCCTGTCTTTCGAGCTCCTGCGCTAAATCTGTGCAAATTCTCCCTGTACTACGGATACCGCACACAGAATTTATCATTAATATCTTCATTTCTTCACCAATATTTTTACTTTCTATTTCAATTGGTCTGCCAAACACTTCATGAATAGCTCTTTCGTAAAATTTTTCTCATAAAAATCCCTTGCAGTGAAAGCCATCCCTTTTTTCTTATTACTTTCTATAAAGTTCAAAATATTCTCAGAGAATTTCGTTGCATCTTCTGCCGGTCCGCAAATCCCGCATTTTGCCTCTTCAACAACTCTTTTTGTCTCTCCATTAATAGCACCAATAATAGGTTTTCCGGCAGCCATATATGTTTGTACCTTTCCTGGCAAAGTTTTAGAAATCATCTCATTATCAAACATAGTAATCAGCATAGCATCTGCCACGGCATAATACTTTGGCATCTCCTCCACAGGCTTGCGTCCATGAAAGATCACCGATGTAAGTTCATATTTTTTTGCCATTTCTTTACAATGTTCCAGTGCGGATCCATCTCCTACTATATGAAACTTAACATTTTTTTTATTCTTCAACAAATTTGCCGCTTCAATAATAGTCTCGACACTCTGTGCCTTACCCACATTTCCAGCAAACACAAAGTTATACTCGTCATTCGGAGTTTTTTCTTTATCTACATCCGTTTCCATGTTGCTGAAAAGATCTTCCGCATACTGGGGCAGATAAATAATTTCTTCCGGATTCATACCAAATTCTTCTTCGAAATATTTGTTAAATGTCCTGGAAGTAACCAGTAATCTGTCTGCCTGTTTATAGGTTTTCTCAGAAATCCAGTGAAACAGTTTATACACGGGACTCCCTTTTTTTATACCTCCTGCTTCCAGACTTTCTGGCCAAAGATCCATACAATAAACAACCAGTTTTTTCTTATATTTCTTTTTGTATCGAATTCCCGGCCATGCCATCATCACCGGGGAAAGCTGATTTACAAAAACAACATCAAAATCCTTGTCCAGTTTATGTAATTTAACTGTAGCGGATAAGGGATAGCTAAAATAATTTAATACTCTGAAAAAAGTCCCATGTCTTCTGCCAATAGTAAAACATCGTACCACATGAACCCCATTGATAAACTCGTCTCTTCTTTTCCCATGTCGATAACCTTTATATATAATACCCATTGGGTAGTTAGGTACGCCCGTAAGAACAGTCACCTCATGCCCTCTTTTCACCAATTCTTCACAAATATCTGTAATCCTTACTGGTTCCGGGTAATAGTATTGGCAGACAACCAAAATTTTCATATCTATGCGCTCTCCTTGCTTTCGTTCTTTTTAGCAGCCGTAGTCTGCCCTTCTGCTATTCCTTCAGTGCTTTCCGGAATAAAAATAATCTTCACTGTATAAAGAATCAATTTTAAATCCAAGGTCAAACACCTCTGATTAATATACAGCAAATCCAGCTTCAGCTTATCCAGTGGCGTGGTATTATATTTTCCAAATACCTGAGCATACCCCGTAAGTCCCGCCTTTACCTGAAGTCTTAACCCAAATTCCGGCAGTTCTTCCAGATACTGTTTCTCAATTTCCGGCCTCTCCGGTCTTGGGCCTACAATCGTCATATCTCCCTTTAAGATATTGATAAGCT
>ERZ1643246.3016-NODE-3016-length-15093-cov-5.190052_pt1 | contig 15093 bp, 12 predicted proteins | sample MGYA00579265_ERZ1643246 | MGnify/ENA primary metagenome ERZ1643246 (study PRJEB29033, sample SAMEA4952261) | chicken gut metagenome | biome: Broiler Chicken; feature: Gastrointestinal Tract; material: Caecum | place: Ireland | collected 2018 | study: Broiler... | reverse complement strand
TTCCACACCATCTACTGGCCCATCTTCCTGATGGCGCTGGGGCTTCCCCTCCCCAAAAAGGTGTTCGGGCATCCGTGGCTGCTGATGGGCGGAGACAAGATGAGCAAGTCGCGCGGCAACGTCATCTATGCCGACGAGCTCGTGAAGGTCTTCGGCGTCGACGCCGTCCGCTACTTCGTCCTCAACGATATGCCCTACGAGGGCGACGGCAACATCACCTGGGAGCTGATCACCGACCGCGTGAACGCCGACCTCGTAAACACATACGGCAACCTCGTCTCCCGCACCGCCGCGATGGCGCTGAAATATTTCGGCGGGGAACTTGCAGACAGGGGCTGCGCCGAACCCGTCGACGCGGAGCTGAAGGGCATGGCGGAAGCGCTGTGCGGCAAAGTCGCCGCAAAGATGGACGAATTCCGCGTCTCCGACGCGCTGGGCGAGATCTTCTCCTTCCTGCGCCGCTGCAACAAATACATCGACGAGACCGCGCCGTGGGTGCTCGCGAAAGAGGAGGCGAAGAAGGACAGGCTCTCCACCGTGCTGTACAACCTCGCCGAGAGCATCGTCATCGCCACCTCCCTTTTGCAGCCCTTCCTGCCCGGCACGGCGGAAAAGGTGTTCGCGCAGTTCGGCACCGCCCTGCGCCCCTACGGCAAACTCGCAGAATTCGGGCAGCTGAAAAACGGCACGAAGGTATCCTCTTCCGAGGCGCACCTGTTCGAGCGCAAAAGCTATAAAGACGTAGAAGCCGCCTGCGAGGCGATGCACGAGGCGGAAAAAGCGCAGAAACAGGCAGCCGCGCCCGCCAAAAAGGGACACGGACCCGAATACCCCGCCGAGATCGCCATCGAAGATTTCGCAAAGGTGAAGATGCAGATCGCCGAGGTCATCGCCTGCGAAAAGGTGGAAAAGAGCGACAAGCTCTTAAAGAGCACCGTCAGGATCGGGGAGGAAACGCGCACCGTCGTCAGCGGCATCGCAAAGTTCTACACCCCCGGACAGATGGTGGGCAAAAAGGTCGTGATGATCACCAACTTGAAGCCCGCAAAGCTGCGCGGCATCGTCAGCGAAGGGATGATCCTCTGCGCGGAAGACGCCGAAGGCAACTTAAAGCTCCTCGTCCCCGAAGGCGACATCGAAAGCGGAAGCGGCATATTCTGACCTGCTCCCGTATAACGGCAAAGACAGCCGCCGCGCGGAAAGTTTTCCGCGCGGCGTTTTTTCTCTGAAAGGCCTCCTTTGTCAACCCTCCCTGCCAAAAAAGTTTGTGGCAGAATACATTGAAAACGGCAAAATTCAGATTTATAATAAATTTAACGAGTGGCTTTGCAGGCGCAGCCTGCGGGGCCGCGAGGCAAATTTATTATAAAATTTTTAAGGATACGCAAAAATTTTTTTGACTTCTTCGGCAAAGCGGAAGGCTTTCGGAGCCAAAAAAGGACGCCCGCCCGCAGAAAGCGTGCAAACCGTTGACGTGCGCGGCAAAATGGAGTAAAATAGTTCTGTCATGTATATCGACACGCACGCACACCTCAATTACGAAGACAAATACGGCGACCTTGACGCGCTGCTTGCGGAGATCGCGGCGGCGGGGGTGGATACCGTCATCAATGTGGGCTGGAACTGCGATTCCTCCGCCCTCGCGGCAAAGCAGGCGGAAAAATACCCGCAGCTGTACTTTGCGGCGGGCTTCCATCCCTCCAATTTGTCCGACTTCCGCGAAGGAGACTATGAGCGCATCGCCGCCCTGCTCGCTTCGCCGAAGGGCGTCGCCGTCGGGGAGATCGGGCTGGACTACCACTACGACGGCACCGACGCGGCGGCGCAGAAGCGCGCCTTCGCCGCGCAGCTCGAGCTGGCATATGCCCTGAAACTGCCCTTCTGCGTCCACAGCAGGGACGCCGCCGCAGACACCCTGCGCATCCTCAAAGACAACCGCGGAAAACTCGCGTACGGCGGCGTGATGCACTGCTTTTCGGGCAGCCCGGAGACGGCGAAGGAATACCTGAAACTCGGGCTGTACATCTCCTTCGCTGGGCCGGTGACATTCAGAAACGCGCGCAGGCTGGACGAAGTCGCAAAAGAGGTGCCCGCCGACCGCATTTTGGCGGAGACGGATTCCCCCTACCTTGCCCCCGAGCCGTACCGCGGGACGATGAACACGCCGAAAAACGTGGCGAAGATATACGAAAAACTCGCGCAGCTGCGCGGCGTGCCGACGGAGGAACTTGCGGCGCAGATAGGCAAAAACGCGCATACGCTGTTTACGAAACTGAACGCAGAGGCAAAAAAATGAAAGGAAGCGAAGAGAGATACGAAAACTTTACCTACGAGATAGGCGGCAGCCTCTATATCAACCTGACCAGCAAGTGCACCAACGACTGCACCTTCTGCGTGCGCAACGAAAAGGCGGATTACTTCGGGCACAAGCTGTGGCTCTCCCGCGAGCCTTCCGCGCAGGACGTGACCGCGCGCCTGCCGCAGGAGATCTCCCGCTACAAGGAGTATGTGTTCTGCGGGTTCGGCGAACCGACGATAAAGCTGGACGTTCTGCTCGAAGTCGCGAAAGAGATCAGGGCGCGCGGCGGCGTCACCCGCATCAACACGAACGGGCAGGCGAACATGATCCATAAGCGCGACGTGACGGGCGAGCTCGCCGCCTGCATCGACAGGATAAACGTCAGCCTGAACGAGGCGACGGCGGAGGACTATGTAAAACTGTGCCGCCCCGCCTTCGGGGAGGCCGCCTTTGCGGGGCTGCAGGACTTTGCGAAAAAATGCGCGCAGAGGGGCATCGACACCTGGTTCTCCGTCGTGGACGTCATCGGGGAAGAGAAGATCGCGCTGTGCCGCAAAATCGCGCGGGAGTGCGGCGTGGCGCTGCGCGTGCGCGCCTATATCGGCTGAAAAACAAAAAAGAAAGCCCGGACGCGAAATTTCTTTCACGGACGGGCCTTCCTTCTCATTTGTACCGTAAACGCCGCATCGTCGTCGCAAAACGCATGAACGCTTCGCTCTGATCCGGGGTCTACGGCAACAGTTTGCGCCGCGCGGCGCGGGATATACATAAAAGGGAGCAGGAAAATCATGGAAGATCTGCGCACGGTATTGCAGCGCAACGGCTTCGCCTTCAAAAAACAGTTCGGGCAGAATTTTATATCGGACACCAACCTGCTGCGCTCCATCGTGCAGGCCGCGGGCATAAACAAAGAGAGCCGCGTGCTGGAGATCGGCTGCGGCGCGGGAACGCTGACGCGCGAGCTCGCCGCCGCCGCGGAGAGGGTCGTCGCCTATGAAATAGACAGAAAGCTGCAGCCCGTGCTCGCCGAAACGCTCGCCGGCATCGAAAACGCCGAGGTGGTGTTCCGCGACTTCCTCAAAGAAGACCTCGCCGCCGTGGAAGCGGAGCTGGGGAGATATACCGTCGTCGCCAACCTGCCCTACTATATTACCTCCGCCATCGTGATGAAGTTCGTGGAGGACGCAAAGAACGCGGACGCGCTCGTCATCATGGTGCAGGACGACGTGGCGAAGCGCTTCTGCGCGGAGGCGGGGACGCCCGAATACGGGGCGATCACCGCCGCCATCGCGCGGCGGGCAGACGCAAAGATCGTAAAATATGTGCCGCGGCAGATGTTCTACCCCGTGCCGGGCGTGGACAGCGCCGTCGTGAAGCTGACCTTCGGGGAAGGGCGCATCCCCGTAAAGGACGCGAAGACATACCGCGACACCGTGCGCGCAGCCTTCCTCTCCCGCCGCAAGACGCTGGAAAACAACCTCGTGAACGCCTTTTCCCTTACCCGCGAAAAGGCAAAGGAGGCGCTTGCCCGCGCGGGCGTCGACGAAAAGGCGCGCGGGGAGACGCTCTCCCCCGAAAAACTGGCGGAACTGGCGGATATTTTGTACGAAATGAAAAGAAACTGAACGCAACCGGGTATATAAAAAAGACGGGCGGGGCGGCCGAAGGGCTGCCCCGCCTTCCGCAGGCCGGGCATCGCCTATGACACGGAACGGCGGTACCCCCCCGAAGGGCGGAAATACGGGCGGGCGCGCCTTTCCTGCGGAGACGGAAAGCGGGCGGACAGATAACCTGTCCGCCCGCTTTCCTTTCGGGAATCATTGAGCAATATCAAAGAAATTTGCGGGGTTTTCGACGGTGATCGCGCGGATCGCCTCCTCGGATACGCCGCAGTCGCGCAGCATGGGGAGCATCGTGCGCGCCACGTGCGCGAAGCCGTTGCCGCCGTACGTCGCCAGCATGCTTTTCAGACAAATGTCGTTGGAGAGCAGAATCCTGTCCTTATACCCTCTTTCCACCAGCGCGGCGATGAGCTGCGCGCGCTCGTAATCGTAGGCGAAGCGGCCGCGGATCAGCCCCGTATCCCTGCGGGGCATGAAATACTCCTTGCCGCAGTTGTCGAACTCTATGTATGCGCCCGCGTCCATCAGCCGCTCGCAGTAATCCTGCCGCAGGACGACGTCTACATGGTCGATGCAGATGCGTTCCGCGGGAACGCCGTATTTTTTTGCCTCGGCGAGGATGGGGACGCCGTTCTCTTCCCAGAGGGCGGTATGGAAATGGATCGCCGCGCCCGTTTCGCGCTGGGCGCGGAACGCCGCACGGGTGCACTTCCATTCGTCTTCCGTGATCTGCGCGCTTGTGCCGATCTCGCCGATGAACCCCGCGCGGACGCCGTTTACGCCGACGGTGAGTTCGCGGACGAGCTCTTCCGCGAGCGCCTCTTCGGACGCGCTCTTTGCGAAGGCGTTGTGCGCGGGCGCAATATAATGTCCGCTGCCCATGAGGATCTGCACGCCGCTGCGCGCGGAGAGGCGGCGCAGCGCGGCGGGGCTGCGGCCGATCTCGCCCAAAGTGGCGTCGGCGACGGACACGCCGCCCGCCTCTTTATAGAGCAGCAACTCGAAGAGCGCCTTCTCTTCGCCGAGATAAAAGGCGTTGTCCTGCAAAAAATAGGGATCGGAGCAGACCAGCCTGCGCGTATCCGCTTTCAGCTTCTCATGGAAATGTTCCTCCGCCGATTCTTCCACGACGGGGCGCAGGTCGATGAGGATATGCTCGTGCGGCAGCGTGAAGCCGAGTTTCTCCTTCGGGATCTCTCCCGTGACGGTAACGATCATACGGCCGCCTCAACTGAACGTTTTGCTCTGAATGCCGAGGTATTTTGCGGCAAGGCGCAGCTCTTCCCCGATTTTGCCCAGAGAGAGGATGCAGTGGTGCGAAACGCCGTAATCGAACACCTTTTCGAGGTATTCGCAGACGGGAGCCTGCACTTTGAAGAGCGCGTGCATCTCGTCGTAATCGAGGTGCGGGAAGGGAATGGTCTCCCCTTCGGAGACGAGCATCCTGTACCCTTCGGGCGATTCCATGATATGGGCGACGGTCGCCTCCGAGGGCTTTACGACCAGCTCGTAATTCAGGCCGTTGCCGTCAAATCCCCATTCTTCGGGCGTACGGGCGAGCAGCACGTCTTTGTCGGAGACGGCGAGGTCGGGCGTGGCGATGCCGTGCCCGATGATCAGGCAGCTGTTGGTATCCGTATCGTACTCGCCCCACTCCCCCATCAGCGGGTTTTTGCCCGTTATCGACTTCATCAGCATCATGGTGACGAGGCCGCCGAGGTCGCCCTCGCAGTTGACGCACATGCCCGTGCGCTCCATCAGCAGGGAGGCGCCCATGCGCGCCGACGTGTGCACCTGCACCTGCACGAAATGCTGGTCGAGGAAGCACATCGCGTCGAGATTGAACTTCTCGGAGATCCTGCGCATGGCGAGGTACAGTTTGAGCGAGTTGAAGATGTCCTTTTCGGTGGTGTTTTTCACCTTGAAACGGGAGAGCAGCTGCGCCTTTTCGCGTTCCACCTCCTCATCCGTCACCTTTTTCCACTCTTCGAGCAGATGGCCGCTCTGAATGGAGATGACGTTCACGCCGAAGGCGCTCTTGAAAAAGGTTTTGGAGAGCTCTATGTCGTACATACCGCGGAATACGTGGCCGATGAGCCCGATATTCGCCTCGCGCAGGTCTTCGACCGCCTGCAACGCGCGCAGACGCGCGCCGATCTTCGCATAGGCGCGGGCGTCCTCCACGCAGCCGACGACGATCTCGTAATCCCTCTTCATCTTGCGGAGGGTGCCCGTGAGCTGGGCGATGCCGATGATGCCGCTGTTGCGCAGGCTCTCTTCATAGTTGCCGCTCTTGCCCACGTTTGCGTGCGCCTGCGTGGAAAAGATGATGAGCGGCTTTTCGCGCACATAATCGAGCGCGGTGAGGCTGATGAAGTCGGGGATGTATGTGCCGCAGACGAGCACGACCGCGTCGACGCATTCCGCGCGCAGCTTTTTCCCCGCGGCGTCTGCGCGGTCGAGGGTGTCGACCATGCCGGTGCAGACGAGATCCTTACACAGCGCGCGCATGTTCTTTTCGACGGCGGCGAGGTCGCCTTCCACCTTTGCGCGCATGGCCGGGTACATCCGCCAATACTCGAAATATCCGCAGGTGAGCAGCCCAACGCGTACGTTTTTATGTTTTTTGCCGCCCGTGAGCAGGTCGCCCGAAACCTCTGCGCCCTCCTCGAAGGAGCGGATGATGTTTTCTTTTTCTTTCATTCTCCGTTTACCTCTCTTTGCTGATTTCCCCGAGCATCCGCCCGGCGTTCTTATAGAATATGTTTTCGCGGTCGCCGTCGCCGATATGCGCGCAGAGCACGCTGCCGATGCAGTAGTTCGGGTCGTACCACGGCATATCCGTGCCGAAGAGCACGCGCTCCGAGCCGACGCTGTTTACCATCTTTTCGACAATGCCGCTGTGGCGGTGTATGTCGCAAAGGTCGAGGTACACGTTGTCGTATTTTCTGGCGAGCGCGATGGCGCCGTCGAGTTCGTTGGGGGAAGAATGCCCCATGATGAATTGCAGATTGCGATACTTTTTCAGCAGCGTTTCCGCCTCTTTGGGAGAGCACGCCGTGTTGCCCCAGGTATGGGAGAGCACGACGAGGCGGTGCTTATCTGCCAGCTCGAGCGCGGGGGCGTATTTTTCGCTGTCGAGCGGGGTGTTGTGATAGACGGGAAGGAATTTGAACCCGATATACCCCGGGAGTTCGAGAACCTTGTGCATCTGCGCGGCATAGCGTTCGGCATAGTTGGGGTTGAAGCCGAAATAGCCGAACACCCTGCCGGGATAGCGGCGCATATATTCCTCGATACGCCCGTTGACGGAGGACGCGCCGAACAGGTCGGGATGGGGCGCACACCAGATGCTCTTTACGTTTTCGCTCTCCATGAGCCGCATACATTCGTCTATGCGGAAGATGGGCGTGCTCGCGTCGTAAATGTCGTCCATATGCGTGTGGCAGTCGACGACCGGCACGCTTTCGAGGCGGCCCGCCTCGAAAAATTCTTTCCTGTATACGGAGGGATTTGTCGCGATCATTTGAGTTTCCTCCCCGCGTTCAGCCGTTCAAAGTTGCGGAAGGCGATGTTTTCGCGCTCCGCCTGCCCTATCTTTGCCCCGAAGAGGGCGGCGAGCGGGCCGCCCATGTTGTCCATCGGATAGTTGGTGCCGAACAGCAGCCGTTCGCTGCCGAAACGGCGGACGAACGCCTCTATCCCTACGATCTCCTGCAGATCGCTCGTATCGAGGTATACGTTCGGATAGCTCTTTACGAGCGGGTAAATATACCCGTCGGAGCCCCACAGCCCGTAATTGGTGATGATGACGGTGAGGGAGGGAAATTCTTTCAGCACGGAAAAGAGCAGATCCCACCCGTCCATCGGGGAAATGTAGACGGGGATGCCGCGCTCGGCGAGCATATCAGCCGTGTCCGCCACCGTGATGCGGTCGAACATATACCTGTTCTGCCGCGGGTTGGCGCGCACGCCGAAGAGGTCGTGGCGGCGCACCGTCGCGAGCAGGTTTTCGGGCAGAAATTCATCCCCGTAGAAGGACGGGAGCATCACGATCGTGCCGTGCAGGCGGCCCGTATAGTTTTCCTTTTGGCGCAGGAACAGTTCGTTGCCGCCGAATACGCCGGAGGACATCATGTCGGCATGGTATGTGACCGCCTCGTCTATGCCGTTGAAATCCATTTCCGCGAGCAGTTCCGCGGCGTTTTTCGGCTGCTTCACGCGCTCGATGACAGGATAATTTTCATGATTGACGATCAGGCGGTTGACCGAATCTTCGCCGATGCAGGCGCTGCAATCAATGATCTTCATTTTTATTCGCCGTACCCCATCAGCCCGATATAGGCGCAGTTGGGCTGCGTCACGTCCATGCGCCCGAACTGCACGACCACGTCGACGTCGCTGCGCACGCGCAGGGAATACTGGTTCAGCCTGCCTAAATCAATGCCCGCAAACTGTTCGGGCTTATCCATGCGTATGGACTTGATGCGCTTGGCGGGAACGGTGAACGCGACGTCTTCGATGGGGTCTTTGTCCTCGAAGTATACGTCGATCCGCACGTCGGCGGGCGTATCGTTGCAGTTCAGGATCATCAGGCATTCGTGCCCGACGTAGCCGCTGTTCTCCTGCGCCTTTTCGGCGGGGATCCAGCCGTCCACGATATACCAGTTCTTTTTTCCGTTTTTCATCTTTCTGCCTCCTTAAAACCTGAAGATGCGGGGGAGCGCCCCGTCGTTGTAGGTGGTCATGCGGCGGGCGCCCTCTTTGCCGACGAGATAGCAGTCTTCGATGCGGAAAGAGCCCCATTCCATGCCCTTGAAGTAGGCGTCTATGCACAAAGCCATGTTTTCGCGTATCTCGCGGCGGTTGCTCACGCTGAACGCGGGGGCCTCGCACTCGAGCATGCCCGTGCTGTGCAGGCTGCCGTACGGGCAGTATTCTATGTAGCCGTACTTCGTGAGATAGTCGCTGTACGCGTTGAGGACGACGTCGCAGGGCACGCCCGGTTTGAGCAGCGCGGAGGCGTGGTTGAGCGCGTCGTACGCGCATCTGACGGCGTCCCTGATCTTTGCGGGGATCTCCCCGAGCACCAAAGGCGAGCAGATGATGCCGTTATATCCCTCGTAGCAGACGCCCGCCGCGAGGCTCATGATCTCGCTGCGCTCTACCTTGCGCAGCGAACTGCGGCACATGCTGATGAAGGAATTTTTCGGGCCGGACGCCACCATCGGCGCGAACGCCTGCACATAGCTCTCCGCGCCCGCGCGCAGCATGGAGGCCTCGAACATCGCCTGTATCTCCCGCTCGGTCATGCCCTCGCGGATGGCGGGGACGACTTCGGTAAACACCGCGCTGACCATCTCCCAGCAGGTTTTGAGGCACTCGATCTCCGCGGGGCTCTTGATCTCGCGGATCTCGTAGAACTCGAAATCGAAGTTGACGATCTCCGCCTGCGGGAACACTTCGCGCAGCTTGTTGTAGATGACTGCGGGGAAGATGAGCTGACCCAGGATGCCGATCTTTTTGACGCTGTGCGCAGCCTTAACGGACAAGAAGAGGTCTTTGAAGTCCATCTGCCCCTCGAAATTGTATTCGAAACCGGAAACTTCGCCGATCTCGGGGAACGCCTTCAGTTCGGAGCCTTCGAGGCGGTTGGTGACTTCGGCGAAGTCCATAGATGCCTGCCCGGAGCAGACGGTGACTTTGCCCTCCGCGGGCACGACGATGGCGGCGCTCTCGTTCACCGCCGAAAAATCGCAGAGGTAGCGCACGGCGGAGGGGTCGAGCAGGTTGGAGAAGCCGACGACGAGGTCGACGCCCTTTTCTGCCATCTTTGCGCGCAGCTTTGCCACGCGCGCTGCATATTCTTCCTTCGGAATGACGGGAAATTTCATGTTGTTATCTCCTTTTTTTGTTATTCTGTAAATATGGTATCGGCGAGAGAGCCCGCAAACAGCGCGTGCAGCTCCCGCACGGGGTGGTTCATGTGGTTTGCGAGCAGCGCCGTCATGTCCGCGCCGCCCTCTTCGAACGCCTTCCACTTCGCGTATACGTCGCAGACGGCTGCGCCGCACGCCCTCGCCTCTTCCCTGCCCGCCTGCATGAAGGCGTCGAAGGCGCCGCTCTCCATCACATCCCTGAAATGTTCCGCGAGGGAGCGGGTGAACGCGTCCGTGACGTGCGGGCTGATATACCTGTTCATGCCGTTGGGGGTGAGGAAGATAACTTCCGACCCTGCCCGCCGCAGTTCCGTGAAGATGCCGCGCAGGGAAGCGCGGTACGTCGGGAGATAATCCGTCCCGCGCGAACTGTCGTTCAGCCCGAAGCAGACGACGGTGAGGTCGGGAGAATATGCGAGGACGTCGCGCGGCAGCCGTTCCAGCCCCGTCTTTGCGTCGCAGCCGCTCAGCCCCGCGTTGACGATATGCACCGAAGCGCCCGGATACAGCGCCTCGAGCATATGCCCGAGCCTGACGGGATAGGACGAGGCGGGGTCGAACACCGGCTGCAGACTGTTTTCGCCCGTCTTGTATACCTCAAAGCAGCCCTGCGTGACGCTGTCTCCGAGAAATGCCAGCGTTACGGCGGGAGAAGCGTATATATCGCGCATCTTCGCCGCGAGTTTCTGCGTTATCTTCATCTCCGTTCCTCCGTGAGCCGCGCCATCGCGGCGGCAAACCTCTCCCCGAGGGCCACCGCGCCCCGCGCGGTGTAGTGCCAGCCGTCCGACATGGGCAGATCCGCGCTCGGCACCCACGCCGCGTTTTTATCCCGCGCGCAGCAGGCGCGCTGCCCCGCGCGCACCTGTTCGGCATAGGGCGCGTACGCGGATACCTTTGTGGCGATCTCCCCGATGCAGACGGGGAGGTCTGCCCTGCCGAGGAAGGCGCGCATATCCGAAAGCAGGGCGGCGAGGTTTTCCGCATACCGCGCGGCGCCCTCCCTGCTGTAGGCGTCGCTTTCGCCCTGCATGAAGAACAGACCCTCCGCTTCGAGCGGCTCGCCCGCCGCCTCCTGCGCGCGCAGGAAGGCGTTTTTCCAGCAGAGATATTCCCAGCCGGCATCGCCGCGCTTTCCGGGAAGGGCGCGCCACAGGCTTTCGCTTCTCCAATCGCGCACGAGGTCGGTCGTGCCGTAGGCGTAGCGGACGAAGGCGCGGGGCATCCCCTTTTTCAGGCCCGCGCAGATGCCGAGCTCGATGCCGCTGTGCCGCGGCGTGTATCCCATGCCCGGGCGCACGCCGCGCAGCCATACGTTCTGCAATTTTTCGTTTTCTTCGGTAAATTCGCCCGCCTGCCAGAGCAGGACGTCGGGGAATACATACCCTTCGAGGCCGTCCGTCGGGCTGGTTCCCACGGCGTTGGACTGACCCGCGATCAGAAATACCTTCATACCGCACTCACATCACGTTCACGCTCGCCGAAAAGGCGTAGTTGTTGTAGAGGATATCCGCCTGCCTGCTCATCCGGCTGCCGCCGCCCATGAAATCGAGGCGCGGGTGGGCAAGCTCGGGGATGCCGTCCGTTTTCCCCGTGGCGTAATCGCGCAGGATGCGGGCGGCGTCTTTCATGCGCTGCATCAGCCCGCCGAGGCGGGCCGTCTGCACCTCGAAACCGAAAGGCACGTTCTCGCGCGACCATTGCGCGGAAAAGCGGCGGTAAAAATTTTGCAGCCTGCGCACGATCTCCCCGCATTCTTCCGCGAGCGCGGCGAGGGCGGGCTTATCTCCCCTGTCGTACGCCTCTTTGGCGCGGACGCCGAAGTCGGTTTTCAGCTCCAGCACGCCGCACAGAGAGGCGAGGGTATCGAACAGATAACCGTACTCCTTTTTCACCTTTCCCCGGGCGGCGGCGATCGCCTCCCCGTTGCGCCGGGCGACGGCGCGCGCGTTTTCCGGCACGTTGCTGTCGAAAACGCCGGCGAGGGGGTCGTTGTACAGGAAATATTTGCCCGAACAGTTGGTCTGCCGCCACATGGGCTCTTCCGTAAGCCGGTTGGGGAGTTCGAGGGCGAAAAAGCTGTTCAGATCCCCCGCCCAGACGGCGAAGGGCGCGGCACACGCCTCCCCGAAGCCGCCGTAGCAGGCATCGGAATACTGCGCGATGACGGGAAGGACGGCGAACGGGGAACACTCCGCGCCGTTATCCCCCCAGGCGGTGAGCATGAGGCTGCGCACGCCGCATCTGCGGCAGGCGGAGAGCGCCGCCGCGCTGTTGCGCCGCGCGAGGGAGAGCAGCGGCGCGAAGCCGCTCCACTTCCACGCCCCGCCGGCAAAAGAAAAGTTCTCCGTGAGCGCGGCGTGTTTTGCGATCATCTTTTCATAGACGGCGGGGTCGTCGTGATAATAGTCCCAATAGACGAGTTCGACGTTCTGCCCCGCGTAAGAGCGCAGAAACTCGGGCGTGATCTCCTCGTCCGCCGCGTAATACTGCCCGTTGTATGCGGGGCGGAAGAACATATCCGACCACATCATGGGGCGGAAACCGTACTTTTCGCACAGGGAGAGCACCCTGCCGAGGTGCTTTTGCATGATCTGCGCGCGCGGGACGTACCCGTGTTTGTCGAAATACCTGCCCGCGCCGAGCAGCGCCGCCTCGTCCATGCCGATGTTTATCCTGCCGCTGCGGTAGGCGCGGCGGGCGGCTTTGAGCATGTTTCCGATGAGTTCGTATACCCGCTCTTCGCCGGCAAAGAGGATGTCGCCGTTGTCGAAATAGTCCTGATATTTCTGCCAGTGCAGGAGCGTGTTCAGGTGCGCGAGCGTCTGTATGCACGGCACGAGTTCTATCCCGAACAGGGCGGCATATTCGTCGAGGCGCTTTATCTCCTCTTCCGTCAGCCTGCCGCGCAGATGCCCGAAATAGGGTTCTTCGGCGATTTCATAGGTGTCTTCGGTGTACAGCTGCAGCTCGGTGAAGCCGTTGAGCGCCAGGACGCGCAAGAGCTTTCTGACCGTTTCTTCCTTCAGGACGGCGTTGCGCGAGAGGTCTGCCATGAAGCTCAATCTGTCTGCATATACAGGCAGGTCGCAGCCGCCGCAGAGCAGGTACGCGAAGCCCTTGAAAAACGCCGCGCGCGTGGGCGCGGTGACGACCGCCCTGTTCCCCTCGATGCGCGCGCGCAGGCGTTCGCCCTTTTCCCATGTGAGGACGGCGCCCTCCCCTTCGCAGAACGCGGCTTCCGCACGCAGTTCCCGCACGGCGGCGCGCAGATCGGCGGGCAGTTCCCCGAGATCCAGAACGATCGTCTTCATTCCTTTACCTCCTGCGGATAAAACAGTTTGCACAGTATATAGGCGGGGACGGCGCTCCAGCCGTGGCTGAGGCTGCCCGCGCGGTTGAACGCCTTTTCTCCCGCCGCCTCCTCGTAAAAGGTGGTGGCGCCTTCGTCCAGCATTTTGCCCCAGACGGCGCGTATCTCGCCGAGCACGCACGCCGCGTACCGCTCTTTATCGGCGTGCAGGAGCGCTTCGAACTTGAAAATGCTGTGGTTTAAGGTGATCTTGCCCAGAAAGGACGGCCCGCTCAAAAGCTCCGCCGCCCGCGCGGCGCGCTCTCTTTCCCCCGACACGAGGACGGCGAGGCTATTCGTGAGTTCCGAATAATGGGAAAGCCCGCCGCCGTCGGACATGAAATCTGCCCAGCAGCCCTTTTCCCCGTCGTAAAAAGCCTCGAAGGCGGAGATCAGCCCCGCGAGGTCGGCATCGTATTCCCCGCCGTATGTGCCCGCACGGCGGAGCAGGGCGATATAGCTGCGCAGCGCCAGAATGAGGAAGGCGTTAAGCGGCGCTTCGTAGCGGTCTTCCGCTTCGCAGAGGAAATTGCCCTCCATCCCCTCCGCCCATTCGTAGAAGTTCCAATAGCAGAGCCCCTTTATCGCTTTCAGCAGCCCGTTTTTCTCCCTGCGGGAGAGGAAATTGCGCATGACGGTGCGGTATTTTTCCGCGTGCTGCTCAAAGAGGGAGATATCCCCCGCATAGCGGGCGTATTCTTCCATCGCACAGAACTGCACGAGGGAGAAACAGGGGATCGTCAGCTCGCCGAGGGCGAGGCTCTTCGGGGAAGTCAGCGTAAAGAACCCGTCCGCGCGCAGGTTTTCGGAGAGCAGGTGTAGCGACGCGCGCGCGAAGGAATATCCTTCGAAGGCGAAATACCCGCAGAGCATCTGGTTGCGGCTGTCCATCGCGTACAGCGCCTGCTCGCGCCAGGGCGTATCCTCGTAATGCTCGTGCATACATACTTTCAGCGTGCGCACGCAGGTATCGTATATCTGCTGCAGACGCGCGTCCGCAAAGGTGCGCTTTTTCTCCGTGACGGGATAGTCGGTGGAGATCACGTTGAAATCATAGACGACGGCGCGCGGCGCGTCCAGAAAGAGGGAGATATACCGTCCGCCCAGCCGGCGGAAGGGGCCGGTAAAGCGGTTCCTGCCCGCTTTCAGCTTGAATTCAAAGGAAAAATTGCGGCCGGATATATAGCTTCGCACCCGCCCGTCGGCGATGTGTTCGCCGTAAGCGACGCACATCCCGCAGGCGGCGGGTACCTCGATATCGAAGGTGAGGATGCCCGTCTTTTCCTCGCCGAGGTCGCAAAGCAGATAGACGCGCTCCCCTTCTATGGCAACACCTTCTTTATCCGGGAGCGCAAAGCCTGCGGGCCGTTCGGAGATCTCCGCCAGCTGCATGCGCTCCGCGGCGGTTTCCCCGCCGCAGAACTTCCAGCTCCCCGCGCGTATCGCGCGGGAGACGTTCCCGTGTTCTTTCAGCTTTTGCACGGGGCGGGGATACAGCGCGCCTTCTTCGCAGATCTCCAGCGAGGGAAGAAAGCCTTCCCCCTCCCCGCAGACCCAGCCGTCCTCCGCGCCGAGGTCGCAGCGGTAAGAGTAGCCGAGCTGCCCCGTGATGAGCGGCACGCCCGTGCCGCTCTCGTACACCCGCGAAGGGCGGGAGAGGGTGCGTTTGCCGCTTTCGCAGAGGATGCCGCCCTCCCCTTCCACGGAGAAGAGCAGCCCCAGCCCCTTTTCGACGTAACTCGCCGTGGGCGTGTGCCCGAAATACGCGACGACGGCGAGCACGTTCTTCCCCTTTCTGAGGGAAACTTCGTACTCGTCGTAAACTTTATAGGAGGGCAGGTCGTGATACTGCCCGTAACCGACGGCTTTCCCGTTGAGGAA
>ERZ1643246.3013-NODE-3013-length-15100-cov-33.582320_pt1 | contig 15100 bp, 9 predicted proteins | sample MGYA00579265_ERZ1643246 | MGnify/ENA primary metagenome ERZ1643246 (study PRJEB29033, sample SAMEA4952261) | chicken gut metagenome | biome: Broiler Chicken; feature: Gastrointestinal Tract; material: Caecum | place: Ireland | collected 2018 | study: Broiler... | reverse complement strand
GCCAACATGGCATCCGGCAGCACTTTTAAGAGATGATACTAAAAAGATAGATTTTATTAAGGATTTTCAAAAAGTATTAGAGAAATTTGAGGAAATTTCATAAAATAGAAGAACTTTTACAAGTCACGGCTATAAATAGACCGCCTCAAAGAGAAGTTATAATATAATTTTTTAAAATTTTTCGGCTCTAATCAATGCTTTAGCCCTTCTAAAGATAAAACAAACGAGCCTCTCGCTACATCCTTCGCGCTTCCTCATTTATTTTATCTTAAGAAGGGCTACAAGTATTCCAATCACACAAAAAATTTTAAAAAATTATATTATAACTTCTCTTTGAGGCTTCTCTACAAAAATAAGGGTGTTAATTATATTATAATTGTAAGAAAAGAGATTTTACTTTTTTAATTGACGGTTAATTAACATTTTTTAATCACGTGGTCAAATTAGTTGACACGGTAGATAAAAAATAATAAAATTATTTTGATAAAATTATTTAATATAAAATTATAAATATAGAAAGTTTTTTAATATAATTAAAAAGGAGCAGTAAATGAACGAAGAAATAAAAGAAAAAGTAAATTATTGTTTAAATTGTAAAATAAAACCATGCGAGCTAAAAGGATGTCCATTAGAAAATCATATTCCAGAAATGATAAAACTTTTAAAAGAAGAAAAATACAAAGAGGCATATCAAGAAATCTCAAAAACAACAGTATTACCAGGAGTTTGTGGAAGAATATGCCCACACAAAAAGCAATGTCAAGGCTCATGTGTAAGAGGAATAAAAGGTGAGCCAGTATCAATTGGAGATTTAGAGGCATTTACTTTTGACAAAGCAAATGAGTTAGGATATAGCTTATTAGATTGTTATGGAGAAATAAAAAAATCTAATAAAAAAGTAGCTGTTATTGGAGGAGGACCTGCTGGATTGACATGTGCAGCTTTTTTAGCAAAAGAAGGAATTGATGTAACAATTTATGAAAAATATAATAAATTAGGTGGAATTTTAGTACATGGAATACCAGATTTCAGACTTCCAAGAGAAGTAATAGATAAAACAATTGAAAAAATTTTAAATTTGGGAATAAATGTAAAATATAATGAAATATTAGGTAAGACTATAACATTAGAAGAATTAAAGAAACAATATGATGCAATATTCTTAAGTATTGGAGCAAATAAATCATCAAAAATGGGAGTAGAAGGAGAAGAGTTACCAGGAGTATATGGAGGAAATGAACTTCTAGAAAATGGAATATATCCAGATTTTACAGGAAAAAAAGTAGCAGTAATTGGTGGAGGAAATGTTGCTATGGACTGCTCGAGAACAATAAAAAGATTAGGAGCAAAAGAAGTTAAAGTAATATATAGAAGAGCAGAAAAACAAATGCCAGCAGAAGAAAAAGAAGTTTTAGAAGCAAAACAAGAAGGAATAGAATTTATGTTCCAAAATAATATTGTTAAAATAATAGGTGATAATAAAGTAGAAAAAGTAGAACTTATAAAAACTAGATTAGTAAAAAGAGAAGGGGAAACAAGAGAAGTACCTGTAAATATAGAAAACAGCAATTATCAAATAGATATCGACTATATAATTATGGCATTAGGATCTCAAGTATCAGAAGAAGTTTTAACACTTGGATTAACACTAAATAAATGGGGAAATATATTAGTTGATGATAATTATCAAACATCAGATAAAAAGATATATGCAGGTGGAGATTTAGCTGGAATGAAAGGAACTGTAGCATGGGCTGCAAAATCAGGAAGAGAAGCGGCTAAAAAGATTTTAGAAAATATTAAATAGACTAAAAATAAAAAAGGTTACAGATAAACAAATATAAAATAAATCTGTAACCTTTCTTTTCCGTATATAACAAGAAAAGTAATTTTTAAAAAGACCCATGTGAGCTAAGCTTATATAGCTTTGCAACTTTTCTTCTAAAAAATTAAACAAATCATATAAATATATAATCTAATTATTTTCATGCTCTTTAGAACCACCAAATAATAAATTACGAATAGCTCTAAAAATAGCCATAATTTTACTTGTTTTCTTAGTCGTAGCAACTAAAGCAGTAGTAGTATCAATATCAATGCCACCATTTTCAAGTAAATTATATTTCTTCTCTAATTCATCCATTTTTTGAATATAATAATCATTAAAAAATGTATATCCTTCAGCAGAACCCAAATAATCCTTAAAATGATATAATTTTCTTCTAAACATTTCTAGATTTTCTAAATTAGTAATAGAATTAAAAGTATTATCAAAATAACTAGAAATTATTAGATTCTGAGTTCTCATAAAAGTAAGAGTAATTTCATTTTTTAAATCTTGAATTCTTTTAAGCATATTATCAACTTTTTTATTTCTATCATCAATACTTGCAATTTTATTATTTATTTTTATAATTTCTTCCTCATGATAAAGAATTTCATCTATAGCATTTTGAATTGCCATAAAAGACTTATAAGAAACAGTTTCAATCATTTTATTTTTAAAATTATCATTGCTATTGATAGTACTTTCAAACAAAACATCTTCACCAATTAAATAAGCTAATTGCTCTACTAAGCAACACTCTAAAGGATAATAAGAAGGACTAGAAGTTTCAAAATTTATACCAAAATATTTAACTGATTCTTTTTCTATTCCAATAATTTTAGAAGCCATGAGTTGTACAGCTGCTTCATTTAAACCTAAACCATATATTTTAAATTCAGTATAATCACAAAGACCCATACGAACTAAATAGTTCTTTTTATCTTTAACTTCTTGTATATGATGAATACATTCATGAATAGCAAATTCTTCCAAATCAGATTCAGGAATATGTTCATTAAAATAAATTGAACTATTTTTATAAAAATAATTTGCTTCAGCCATACCATCAGGCATTTTTGCTATATACATATCAAGTCTAGATAACTTTATAAATAAATCTTCTTGATTAAGACCAAAATTAGGAAAAGTTTTACATAATCTGACTGAGATATTTCTTGCAAGAGTATTGATTGTTAAAGTATCTAACCTTTTTATTACTTCAATTCCATCTTTCTTTAATTCTGATTCAACACTCATATTAAATCTCCTTAAAATAAAATACTACCAACTCTATTATACAATATTATAAAAAGAAATCTATATCATTTTTATTAAAAATATGTTACATTTATATGACAAAGCAAGACACCAATACAAAAAATATTTAATGAAAAAATACTTGCAAATAAAGGAAAACAAGGTAAAATGTCGAATTTTGTCAATGAGTTTTTGTTGACAAAATGATATGTGGAATATATAATAAAATAAATTTAAAGAAAGGAGGATAATCATGACTGAACAAGAAAGAGATAAAATACTTTTAACCATTCTAGAAAAAACAAATGAATTACAAGAAACAGTAGGAAAAGTACAAGCAAAAGTAGATACAATAGAAGAAAAGGTGAATATACTAGATAAAAAAATAGATGCACTAGAAAGAAGAGTAGAATCACTAGAAAGAAGAGTAGAATCACTAGAGAAAAGAGTAAGTGCATTAGAATTAGAAGTAGCACAATTAAAGAAAGACGTAAAGTGGCTTAAAGAAGAAGTGGAAAAGCTAAGTCAATCAATAGCAAGAATAGAAGTTGAACATGGAGAAAAAATAAGCATATTATTAGATGTGACTTTAGGTCATAATCGAAAATTTGAAATTCAACAAGAAAAAATAGAAAAAAATGAAAAAATACTAGAAAAGCATGGACATCAAATATACTGGTTAGAGCAAGAAGTGAAAAATAAAAATTAAAATCTAGTATGTAGATAATTTAAATCAATACTAGATTTTATATTTTTTTCAAATCATTTTATCTGGAAAATTATTTCACAACAATATTGTAAATCTTATTTTTTACATAAATTTCTTTAACAACAGTTTTACCATCTAATTTAGAATCAATTGCATTATGAACTTTTTCCTTTACACTATCTTCATCTTCATCAGGAGAAATAGAAACAGTAGCTTTTAATTTTCCATTAAATTGAATAGGTAATGTAATTTCATCTGCTATAGTTTTTTCTTCATCATAGTCTGGCCAAGGTTCATATGCCATTGTTCCAGAATGATTTAATGCAGTATTCCATAACTCTTCTGTTATATGAGGAGCCACAGGATTTAATAATTTTAAAAATCCTTCTGCATAAGAAATAGGGAATATATCTTCTTTATATACTGTATTTACAAAAATCATCATTTGAGAAATAGCAGTATTGAATCCCATAGTTTCATAATCATTTGTTACTTTTTTAACAGTATAATTATAAATCCTTTCTAGATTTTTATTTTCTTTATCTTGAAGTTTGCCAGATTCCATATATAATCTCCAAACACGATCCAAGAATTTTTTAGAACCATCAATACCGTTTATGTCCCAAGGTTTAGCAGCATCAATAGGCCCCATAAACATTTCATAAATTCTTAAAGAATCTGAACCGTATTGTTTTACCATGTCATCTGGATTTATAACATTACCTTTTGATTTACTCATTTTTTCACCATTTGTACCTAAAATCATACCTTGATGACGAAGTTTAGCAAAAGGCTCTTTTATAGGAACAAGTCCTTTATTATATAAATAGTTATTCCAAAATCTTGAATATAGTAAATGACCTACAGCATGTTCTGGACCTCCCATATATAAATCAACAGGCAACCAATGTTCCAATAATTTTTTATTTGCTAATTCATCATTATTATGAGGGTCAATATATCTCAAGAAATACCAACTTGAACCAGCACTTCCAGGCATTGTACTCGTTTCTCTTCTAGCAGGTTTACCTTCATAAGTAGTATTTATCCAATCTGTAGCTTTATCTAAAGGTGAAGCACCTGTTTTAGATGGAGCATAATCATCTAATTCTGGTAAAACTAAAGGTAAATCACTATCAGGAAGAGCCTTCATTTCATCGCCAACATAAACAATTGGTATAGGTTCACCCCAGTAACGTTGTCTTGCAAAAATCCATTCACGTAATTTATAATTAACTTTTTTCTTACCAAGATGTTTTTCCTCAAGCCAAGAAATCATTTTACTAATAGCATCTTCTTTACCAAGACCATTAATAAAATCAGAATTAATATGAATTCCATCACCTGTAAAAGCTTCTTTAGAAATATCTCCACCTTCTAATACAGGAATTATATCTAATCCAAATTTAGTTGCAAACTCAAAATCTCTTTGGTCATGAGCAGGAACAGCCATAATAGCACCAGTTCCATATGTTGATAAAACATAATCAGAAATCCAAATAGGAATTTTTTTACCATTAACAGGATTAATAGCATAAGCACCTGTAAATACACCAGTTTTATCTTTATTTAATTCAGTTCTTTCCAAATCAGATTTTGAAGCAGCAGATTTAATATAATTTTCTACTAAATCCTTTTGGCTATCAGTAGTAATAGTTTTAACTAAATCATGTTCTGGAGCAAATACACAATAAGTAGCTCCAAATAAAGTATCTGGCCTTGTTGTAAAAACTGTAAAAGTAATATCTGGATGATTATCAATTCCAAAAACAACTTCAGCACCTTCAGAACGACCAATCCAATTTCTTTGAATCTCCTTTGTAGATTCAGGCCAATCAAGGTCGTCTAAACCATCTAATAAGATATCTGCATATTTAGGAATATCCATAACCCATTGTTTCATTTTCTTACGAACAACAGGGAACCCGCCTCTTTCACTTTTACCATCAATAACTTCATCATTAGATAAAACACAACCTAATTCTTCACACCAATTTACAGGCATTTCAACTAATTTAGCTAAACCATCATTATAAAGTTGTTTAAAAATCCATTGAGTCCATTTATAAAATTTAGGGTCACATGTAGAAATTTCTTTATCCCAATCAAAAGAAAGACCAAGCATTTTTAATTGTCTTTTAAATGTTGCAATGTTTTTTTCTGTAAATTTAGCTGGATGGTTACCAGTTTTAATAGCATATTGTTCAGCAGGGAGTCCAAAAGCATCCCATCCCATAGGATGTAATACGTTATATCCTTGCATCCTTTTCATCCTTGAAACAATATCTGTAGCAGTATAACCTTCTGGATGACCAACATGCAAACCCTGTCCTGAAGGATATGGGAACATGTCTAAAGCATAGAATTTAGGTTTTGAAAAATCCCAAACATCAGTAAAAAAAGTATTATTTTCTTCCCAGTAATCTTGCCACTTTTTTTCTACTTCTCTAAAATTATATGACATAAAATTAGCCCCTTTCATAATTATATTGATAAGTATTATATAACAAGCATTTTACAAAATCAATAGTTATAGTGCATTAAAAGTAAAAGAATGAAGAAAAGAAATTGTAAATAAAACTTTAAAAATAAATTAACTAATGATATAATCCAAAAAAGGGGATGAGAGGATGCTAATTAAAAATGGAGCAATGCAAATAGAATTGAAAGAAGATATAGGAAGATTAGAACAAGAAATACAAGAACTATTAAAATTAAGGAATATAATTTTAAAAGCAACAAATATGCAAGTTTTAGAGGGAAAAACACAACTTATAGGGAGAAAAACAGAAGAAATAGAAATTAGATCCAGAAAAGAACATACTATGCATATGGCAGAAATATCAAAAGAAATAATAGAAAAAATATATGATAAAACCGCAGATAGCACAATAAAAGACAAAAAAATATTCATATTAAACAAACTAATAGAAAAACTATATGCAGAAATAATAGTATTAGGACATGATATTGGTCATACACCATATGGACATTTAGGAGAAAGAGTATTAAATGAACTAATACAAGAAATGAAATTAGATAAAGAGACTATACAAAGACTAGTAAATAAAAGAAGAAGAATATTTGGAGAAGAATATGAAAATAATCAAGGACACACAGAAGAATTTTGTGGACCGATAAGTTTTGAACATAACGAAAATAGTGCAGAAATTATCTATAATATTATAGAAAACAGTGGAATAGACACAAAAAAAATAAACAGAAATAAAATTATACAAGGTATATTAGCACATAGTGTCAGTAGAGTAAGAAAAAATCCAAGAGACCTAGCATCACAAGTAGTACGTCAAGTAGATAAAATAGAATATATAAATTATGATTGGAACGAATTAAAAAATTATATAAATATAGTAGGAGTAGGAGAAGAATTAAAAAAATACTTAGAAAAAGAGCCAGAAGTAAGAATTGAAGAATTGGTTCAAAAATTAGTAGAAGAAGCAATACAAAAAGGTCAAATAGATGATGATATGAAAGCATTAAAGCAAAACAAGAAAATAAAAAAGATATATACCCAAATTGCACTATTCACAGATGAAGATGGAAAAGAAGGTTTATTAACAGGAGAAAATGTAGAAAGAATAAAATTAAAACTAAGTAGAGTATTTAATTATTATAAAGAACATCCAGAAAAGATACCAGATATAAGTTATTATACAACTACTCCATTAAACAAAGAAAACGAAAGTAAAAGAGTAGCTACTAAAAAATCATCAAGTACAGAACAATTAAAAAAACTAATAACATATATTACAAATATGGATGACCAAAAAATAGAAAAAACATATCTAAGACTAGTAAAAGATAGAATAATAAAAGGCATAGGATATGGAACAAATCCAATCACACAAGAAGAAATAGAAATGTTAAAACAAAGACAACTAAAAAATAAAATAAAACAATTAAAAAATAAAGACGAACAAGATGGATATAATATACGTTCAGAAAGTGAATATCTAGAAATATTTAAAGAACAAATAAGAGAATTAAAAGAAATACATTTAACAGAAAAAGGTAGAAAAAGAATAATAGATAATAGAAAAAAAGATATAGAAGAAAATAAAAAAGTTACAAATTTAGAAGATTTAGTAAGAGAAAGCGAAAAAAATATGCAAGAAAGCAAAATAGCACAAAAAATAAAAGAAAATTGGGGAACACAAAAATTTGAAACTGAAAGGTAAATAGGAGGATAAAAAAGAAAAAATGATAGATACAGAAAAAGCAAAAAAAGAATTCTTAGAATATACAAATAATTTTGACACAACAAATCCACATATAAAAGGGAAAATTTATCATTCAATTAGAGTATCAGAAATTAGTAGAAAAATAGCAGAAAAATTAAAATTAAATGAAGAAGAAATAAAACTAGCAGAGCTAATAGGAATATTACATGACATAGGTCGTTTTGAACAATATACAAAATATAAAACATTTAAGGATTTAAAAAGTATTGACCATGGAATGTTAGGAGTAAAAATATTAAAAGAAAATAATTATATCAGGAAATATATAAAAGACCCTAAATATGACAAAATAATAGAAAAGGCAATAAATAATCATAATAAATTTCAAATTGAAAAAGGATTATCAGAAAAAGAAGAATTATTTACTAAAATAATAAGAGATGCAGATAAATTAGATATATTTTATGAAGCAGAAGAAATTTTTTGGAAAAATGAAAAAGAAGAAATAGAATCTTCAAAAATTTCTGAAAAAGTATATAATGAATTTATGTCAAAAAGAATTATAGAAAATAGTTTAAAACAAAATAATTTAGACAAATTCATAGGAATTATATCTTTCATTTATGATATAAATTTTAAAGAAAGTCTAGAAATAATAAAAGAACAAAATTATATAAAAAAAATAATAGAAAGATTTGATTTCAAAAATCAACAAACAAAAGAACAAATAAAAGAAATAGAAAAAATATCAGAAGAATATCTAAAAAACAAAATAAAAGGATGATAAAATGAAAAAATTACTAATAACAGAAAAGCCATCAGTAGCAATGGAATTTGCAAAAGCATTAAAAATAAATGCTACAAGAAAAAATGGATATTTAGAATCAAATGAATGGATAATAACATGGTGTGTAGGACATCTAGTAACAATGAGTTATCCAGAAAAATATGATGAAAAATTAAAATTTTGGAGACTAGAAACTTTGCCATTTATACCAAAAGAATGGAAATATGAAATAATACCAAATGTAGCAAACCAATTTAATATAATAAAAGAACTAATGCACAGAGAAGATATAGAAGAAATATATAATGCAGGAGACTCTGGAAGAGAAGGAGAATATATACAAAGATTAGTATATATGATGGCAAAGCCAGACCCAAAAATAAAAATGAAAAGAGTTTGGATAGACTCACAAACAGAAGAAGAAATATTAAGAGGAATAAGAGAAGCAAAAGATATGTCAGAATATGACAGTCTATCAGATAGTGCATATTTAAGAGCAAAAGAAGACTATTTAATAGGTATAAACTTTTCAAGACTACTATCAATAATATATGGAAAAAGACTAGCACAAAGCTTAAATGAAGAAAAGGCATCAATATCTGTAGGAAGAGTAATGACATGTGTTTTAGGTATGATAGTAGAAAGAGAAAGAGAAATAAGAAACTTCAAAAAGACTAAATATTATAAAATAATAGGGTCTTTTGGAGAAAAAGATTCATATTTTAAAGCAGAATGGAAAGTAACAGAAAAATCATTATTATTTGAATCTAACAAATTATACAATGAAAGCGGATTTAAAAAAGAAGAAGAAGCAAAGGAATTTATAAAATGCTTAGCAGGAAAAAAAGCAGTCATAACAGAATTAAAAAAATCAAAACAAAAAGAAAATGCACCACTATTATTTAATTTAGCAGAAATTCAAAATGAATGTACAAAAAGATTTAAAATAAAACCAGACGAAACACTAGAAATAATACAAAACTTATATGAAAAAAAATTAGTAACATATCCAAGAACAGATGCAAGAGTTTTATCAAGTGCAATAGCTAAAGAAATAAAAAAGAATTTAAATGGAATAGCAAAAGGATATAAAAATGAAGAAGTACAAAAATATATAAGCAAAATGGTAGAAGAAAAATATTCCACAAATTTATTAAAAACAAAATATGTAAATGACAGTAAAATAACAGACCATTATGCAATAATACCTACAGGTCAAGGATATGAAAATTATGAAAAATTACCAGAGTTGCAAAAACAAATATATGAAGTCATTGTAAAAAGATTTTTAGCAATATTTTATCCACCAGCAGAATATAATAAAATACAAGTAACAATAGAAGTAGAAAGTGCAGAAAATAAAGCAGAAACATTTTCTGCAAGTGGAAAAGTATGTATAAAACAAGGATTTTTAGAAATATTAAAACCAATAGACAAAAAACAAAAAAATAAATCCACAAATAGTGAAAAAAATGTTGACAAAAATGCTGAAAAAGAAGAGGCAGAAAGCAAAAATGAAGAAGAAAAAGAAACAGATTTAGAAATACTAAAAAAACTAAAAAAAGGACAAGAAATAGAAGTACAAAATTATGAACTAAAAGAAGCCGAAACTTCTCCACCTAGCAGGTATAACTCAGGTTCTATAATTCTAGCAATGGAAAACGCAGGAAAACTAATAGAGGAAGAAGAACTAAGAGAACAAATAAAAGGAGCAGGAATAGGAACAAGTGCAACAAGAGGAGAAATAATAAAAAAACTAGAAAAAATAAAATATATGCAAATAAATAGTAAAACACAAATAATAACTCCAACAGCAAAAGGAGAATATATATATGACATAGTAAAACAATCAATGCAAGATTTATTAAATCCAAAATTAACAGCTAGTTGGGAAAAAGGATTAGACTTAGTAGCAAAAAAACAAATAAAAGCAGATGAATTTATGGAAAAATTAGAAAATTATATTAAATCTAAATTTAATAAATTAGTAATAAAAAGATAAAAAACAAAAAATCTTTTACTATTTATTAGACTAAAAAATAAGCTAAACAATAGTCCCACCATTAACATGAATTATTTGCCCAGTAACATACATAGAATCATCACTAGCCAAATATAAGTAAGCAGGAGCAAGTTCAAAAGGTTGACCAGCACGTTTTAATGGAACATCAGTACCAAAAATTTCAACTTCTTGAACTCTCTATAATTTGTTTTGTTAAATTAGCATCTTCATGTTCATTAAAATAGCTAATAACAATATCAGCACCTTCCTTAGCAAAAAGAACACTAACAGCTCGTCCAATCCCGCTATCTCCACCAGAAATAATTACAACTTTACCATTCAATTTACCACTTTGAACATAGTTAGGATCTTCAAAAATAGGAAGAGGGTTCATTAAATATTCCATTCCTGGTTGAACATCTTGATGTTGAGATGGGAAAGTAATAGGCGTTTTTAAATTTTCATCTTTATAACCTAAGATTGGAAGAATTGGATAATTATTATTCATATACATCACTCCTTAAATAATTACCATATATTATATGAAAGATATAAAAAAATAGAACAAAAAATTAAGCCAGATATAATAAAAATATATCTGACTTAAATTATTTTCATAATAATAAAACATAAATCAAAGTATTTAATGTTGTAAGATAATAATATCTAATATATACATTGATATTAAATATCTTTAAAAAATTTAATTTTATAACCAAATATTATAGCAGAAATACAACAAACTAAAATAGAAAAAATACAGAAAAACATATTTATACCTGTTTTAGGTAATTGTATATTTAATGGAACATTATCTGATGTCGCAGAATTATTAGAATAATTATTGTTACTAGTTTCACTGTTATTACCACTATTATCATTATTATTTATAATATAATCATTATTAGTATCATCACCAATTACTATATCATTATTTAAATTATTATCTGTATTAGGATTTTGATTATCAATATTATCAGAAGGTGTCTCATCAGTAGGTTCATCAACTGGAGGATTCTCTTGAGAATCCGAAAAACCAATTAAATTAGAAAAATCAGAATTTGAATTGATGTTTAATGTTGATACTATGTTACAAGATGTATCAGAAACATTTTGTTGTGTTAAAGAAAGTCCAAAAGTATTATAATAATTTGAATCATCTAAATAAGAAGATGTTTCGAAAATTGAATTAACATATTCCATAACATGATTACCAAATTCAGATGTATATATGATTTCTTGACCTTCAGATATTTCTGGTGTAGAATCTGAATTCAAATCATCTACTATAACATATTTACTATTTCCGGAAGAGATACTAGCAAGAGCACTTTCTAAAAAAGAATAAAGAAAGTAAGTTGAAGAATCTTCAAATCCAACACCTTGAATATCAGCAACAGCTATATATCCAAAAATAGGTAAAATAGTATTAGAAGAAACTGATTGAAATTCTTCATAACTCATACCTTGATATACAGGTAATTCTACATAAAATGTAGGGTTATTAGATAAATCATATTTTAAGTCATAACTTTCAGAATCAGAAGATATAGAAATATAGTCATCATTTACTATAAAGTTAATAGAATTATCCAACATACCTTCAGATATTAAATTATTAAAAGAATTTTCTAAACCTTCTTTTGTAACTTCATTAGAAAAAGCCAAACTAGAAGCAGAAAAGTTAAATAAAATAAATAAAATTAGCAAAAAAATAATAAGCAAGTTCTTAAACTTTAGCATAAAAATCCTCCTTAAAAATCTCTAAATATAGTATAACAATAAAAAATAGAAAAGTAAAGATACAAAAAATATTATATTAACCAAAACTTCAAAAAAATCCATTAAAATGGTAAAGAAAAACCATTGACTAATTGCGGTTTTTGTTGTTTAATGTATAATAGATATATTATAAAAACAAGGAGAGAAAATTATGAAATTATTAAAGAAAATACTTTTTATTGTAATATCAATAATATTATTTAGTTTAATATTTGTAAGTAACAAAACAAAAGCAGCAGAAACTAACTTACCAATATACTTAGGAATACAAGAATACAGAACAAATACAGACCCAAAAAATATGGCATATGGAATTGGTAACCCAGACAGAAATGGATCAGAAGTAGCAGATATAAAAGGAGCAAAAATTTGGGATATAGTACAATATGATAGCCTAGATGACAGCAATTATGATAATACAGTTAATTATTACTGTGTAAAAGCAGGAATAGGATTTAGAAACACAGGAGATAAAGCAACATATAATGTTGCATATGATTTTAAAGAAGATAGAAACACAATGCTAGGACTAAACAATAATGAACCAGTAAAATCAATAGTACAAGATGAAGCATATTACAAAATATTAGCATTAGCAGATTTAATGTATATACCAGGAGAATCAGAAGAATCATACAAAATGGAACTAATAACAAATGCATTAAGAGCAGGAAGCATGATGGAAGACTACTCAGTATATTTAACAGATGTAGATGTAGAAGCAGTACAACAAGCAGCAATATGGTATTTTACAAACTATGATGATGAGTTATTTGATAATGTATATAATCAGCTAGGACTACAAAATATGCAATGGTTTACATACAAAATCCAAGGAGAAGATGACGAATATAAAGCATTTAGTGATTATCCACATGGAGAGTATCTAGAAGGAGAACAAAGACAAAAACAAGCAATAGCTTTATATAATTATTTAATAAACACAGCAAAAGCAAATGAGCAAGGATATAAAAATGGAACAACAAAATCAAAAAGTAAAATAACATTATATACACATACAACAAATGGAACAAATACACAACCAGTAATAAAAATAGAAAAAGAACCAGAAGAATTTGATTTAGCATTAAGAAAATATATAACAAAAGTAAATGGAGAAAATATAGATGTATCAAGAAATCCAGTAATAGACACAAGCAATTTAAAAAATGAAACAGATACAACAGCAGAATATAAACATAAAAAAGATCCAGTAAAAGTAAAAAATGGAGATGTAGTTACATACAATATCACAATATATAATGAAGGAGATATAGACGGAAGAGCAACAAAGATAATAGACCAATTACCAACAGGATTAAAATTCTCAAAAGTAAATACACAAGGATATACAGCACAATATGATGAAGAAACAAATAGAGTAGAACTAACAAAAACAGGAACAACTAATATAAAAGCCTATGATGGACAAACATTATCATCAGAAACAATAGAAATAGAATGTATTGTAGAAACAATACATGAAGAAATTTTAACAAATGTAGCATGGATATCAGAAGAGGTAGATGTAGACGGAACTGTAATAACAACACAAGAAGGAGAAGACATAGATTCAGAACCAGGAACAACACCAGATGTAAATAAAGATAACATGGAAGACTACAGAGGAAATACATCAAATAAAACAGGTTTAGAAGATCCAAATTACTTCTATAAAGGACAGCAAGATGATGATGACTTTGAAAAACTAATATCAGAAGAATTAACAGGAGATTATCAAATCCAACTAGAAAAAGTAGACAAAGATAATCCACAAACAAAATTGCAAGGAGCAGAGTTCCAAGTAACATTACCAGGAAAATCACCAGAAACAAAAACAACTGGGACAAATGGTATAGTAAATTTAGGAACAGTTGATATAACAGAGATAACAACAAAAGATACAATAACAGTAGAAGAAACAAAAGCACCAGAAGGATATAACAAAATACTAGACACAATGACAATAGAAGTAGAAAAGCAATTATCAAATGGAGTATATTCAGCAAAAGATGTTCAAATAACATCAGGTAAAGTAGAAGGAACAAGTGTAACACTAGAAGGAAATGTAATAAAAATAGTAGTTGCAAATAAACTAGTAACAGGAAATTATCAACTACAATTAGAAAAAGTAGACAAAGATGATCCAACAATAAAATTACAAGGTGCAGAATTTAATGTAACTTTGCCAAATGGTAGTGAACAAACTAAAACAACAGGAACTGATGGAATAGTAAGTTTAGGAACTGTTACAATAACAGAAATAGATAATATAGACACAATAACAATAGAAGAAACAAAAGCACCAGAAGGATATAGTAAACTACTAGATACAATGACAATAGAAATAGAAAAACAAATGGTAGATGGAGTATATTCAGCAAAAAGTGCAACAATAACATCAGGAGAAGTAGAAGGAACAAGTGTAACATTAGAAGGAAATGTAATAAAAATAGTAGTAGCAAACAAAAAATTAGAAGGAGATTATCAAATCCAACTAGAAAAAGTAGACAAAGATAATCCACAAACAAAA
>ERZ1643246.3012-NODE-3012-length-15109-cov-14.893317_pt1 | contig 15109 bp, 16 predicted proteins | sample MGYA00579265_ERZ1643246 | MGnify/ENA primary metagenome ERZ1643246 (study PRJEB29033, sample SAMEA4952261) | chicken gut metagenome | biome: Broiler Chicken; feature: Gastrointestinal Tract; material: Caecum | place: Ireland | collected 2018 | study: Broiler... | reverse complement strand
AATCAGGATTTATTCATCCCATCCTTCGTAGAATCGGATGTTCACTGAAATATTTCTTACGACATCCCCATCTTTCACTTCGATATCTTCTATATCAGATACATAAGGCATCATAGGCTCGTCCTCTTCGAGTTCCACTTCGATCCATGTCCGGCAGGCTTCATTCGCCTTTTCAATGGCATCATCAAGTGTTTCTCCATCCGCTTCACAGCATTCCAGATCCGGGAAGAAAGCGTGGTAACCGCCGGTTTCGTTTTTGCGGAAAACCGCAGGGTATATAAATTTCATAAACTGATAGCTCCTTTTCGAAATGATTTGCTGTAAGTATATTATAAATCCAGGAAAATGACAATAAGATTTCCTTTGCTCCGCTGGAAAACATATGTTATACTCGTTGCACGGAGTAACTGTGTTACAGGGTGGCTGACCTCTATTCCTACATAGAATGGGGGTGGTGCTGATGGACAAAAAACCGTTTGATTTTAAAGATTTAATGGCTTTTGGAATGTTCATTCTGGCATTGCTGACATTCGTGTTTACGTATAGCAGCTAATGCCTCAGGCATAAGAAAACCACCCTAGATACTTGGCCGTTGAAAGGGTGGATTTCTATAAAAATGTTCACTTTTAAGGTCAACCCCTTGTGGGCGGTTGCTCCTTTTTCATTTATAATATATCATATTCGATAAACGGTTTCAAGATTTCATTTTATTATGTGTTTTCCGTATCAGCATTACCCCGATCATCAGCAGCAATGGGAAGATCACAGCCCATTGAATCCCGGTTTTCAGGCTGTTCCCCGCGTATTCTGAGATAAGCCCTACATAGGTGGGGCCTCCCGAGCATCCCAGATCCCCGGCAAGGGCGAAGAAGGCAAACATCACTGTGCCGCCGCCTTTTAACACGGAGGCGCCGATGCTGAATGCACCCGGCCACATGATCCCTACGGAGAAACCGCAGATTCCGCACCCGATCAGACTCAGCGCGGGAATCGGAGAGAACGAGATCATGCAGTAAGAGAGGATGCATAATAGTCCGCTCAGGATCATTGCCCGTTTCAGGTTCAGCTTTTCTCCGTACAACCCATAAAGCAGCCGGGAACTGCCCATACAGATGGCGAAGAACATAGGGCCTGCCAGATCACCGATTGTTTTGTTAACTCCCAGTCCCTGTTCCGCGAAGGTGGAGGCCCACTGGCTGACAGACTGTTCGCTGGCTCCCGCGCAGACCATGATTACCATGAGAATCCAGAAAGCGGGCTTTCGGATCAGATCGGTGAAGGACAATCCCTTTTCTCCCTCTTCTGTGAGCGTGCATATGGGGACTTTGCGAAAGACAAAGAAGTTATATACCGGGACAAGAGCCCATATGACAGCCATGATCCGCCAGTTTTCCACCCCGAACAGCGCGAAAAATATTGTCGAGACAAGAACCACTGCCACGTGTCCCCAGCAGTAGAAGGAGTGCAGCATACTCATAGTCTTTTCTTTGTTTTTTGTCGGAAGTGCTTCTACCACAGGGCTGACCATAACTTCCAGAAGTCCGCCGCCTACCGCATAGATTCCGACGGCGATGAGCAGCCCGGCAAAAGGATCGGGCAGAAGTTCCGGCAGAAGAGGCAGGCAGATCAGTCCGACTGCCGATGCGGCGTGCGCGATCAGCATGGATGCCCGGTAGCCGATGCGGTCGATAAATCCTGCGGAAAGGCAGTCGGTCATAAGCTGTATGATAAAGTTTATGGTGATGAGCAGGGTGATCCTGCCCATAGAGATATCATATGTACTCTGAAAAGTCAGAAAAAGAAGCGGCGCGAAATTATTTACAATTGCCTGCACCACATAGCCGGTGTAGCACGCGGTCAGCGTGCGAGTATATGTCTGTTTCACTGAAAATCCTCCGTTATTCAAAATGTCTGCAACACGGGCGCGCACAGCCGGTTAGATGCCGGGCTCCGTGACCACATTATTATAGAAGAAGGAACGTTGTTTGTACAGAAGTTTTTCGTATGTCTGGAAACCGCCTGTTTTTTATGTGAGGATAAAGCAGCCGGTTTCGGACATACGGATGAACTGTAATTTGACATATGCCCGGGCAGAAGATATAATAATTATTACGAATGTAGGAAAAGAGAGGGGACACATATGAAAAAACTTCCGCAGATATCAGAGGCAGAGTTCGAAGTTATGAGGATTGTATGGGATCATGCGCCTGTGAGTACAAACGAGATCACGGATCAACTGGTGCAGTCCACAGACTGGAGCCCGAAGACAATCCAGACGCTCATCCGCCGGCTTGTCACAAAGGGAGCCCTTACTTACAAGAAGCAGGGCAGAATGTTTGTGTATATGGCTGCAGTAGAAGAGGACGAGTATCTTAAAGCAAAGAGTTCATCTTTTGTAGAGCATTATTTTAACGGGAACATTATGGCACTGGTTTCTTCCTATCTTGAGAGTGATGCTCTAAGCGAGGCGGATATCCAGTCCCTGCGTGATATACTGGCAAAGGCGGACCAAAAGAGAACAGAACAATGACACAGAGGAGGATTGACAGAGGAGAGAAATATGTTTCAGACAGTGGGATTTCGTTTTCTGATATGTAATCTTCTGATCGCGGGAATGATCGGAACAGTCATGCTGATCCAGCGGTGTGCCCATACTTCGATATCCGGACGCACCCGATATTTTATGTGGAAGCTTATGCTCGGGGTACTGTTTATACCGTTTATTCCGGTGCCTGCAAAGTGGATAAAAGCAGGACTGCCGGCAAGGATGGCACAGGTTTTACAGGCGCTGTTGACCGGATTATTTTCCGGCAGTGATAATAGTTCAGATACAGCGGCAGCAGGCGTTTCCGGATCTACGGCGCCTTTTACAGCAGGGATCGGCGCCGGCATCAAGGAAATGAGGAAACGGATTGAAAATATTGCCGGCTACCGTCCTTCAACCAGAAGACAGAAGATGAAAAACGGAGTTTTGATTTTAATGACAGCGGCTGTTTTATTGTCCGGGATTCCGGCTCTGCCTGTATTTGCGGGAACAGATGATGTGCAGGCGGGGCAGGATATATTTTCAGATGACAATGTACGGTATATTGACCTGTCAGAGGAGATGTACGGGTATGAGGGCACTTTTGTACTTTATGACGAAGCATCGGATGAATGGATCGTCTATAATGAAGAAAACGCAATGACACGGATCTCGCCGTTGTCCACATGGAAGATCTATGATGCACTTCTGGGACTTGAGTGTGGTGTGATCGCACCGGATGATTCAGCCAGACAATGGAATGGCGAGCCCTGGCCATTCGATACATGGGAACGCGATCAGGATCTGGACTCTGCAATGGAGGATTCTGTAAACTGGTACTTTCAGAGTCTGGACCGGGAGGCGGGGAGAGCAAAGATCAGTACCTTTCTTGCGCAGATCGGATACGGCAATGAGACAGTGGGCGCAGGGATTACGGACTACTGGCTGGATTCATCGCTGAAAGTCTCTCCTGCCGAACAGGTGGTGCAGCTGAAAAAGCTGTTCCGCAATGAATACGGATTCAGGCAGGAAAATGTAGACGCTGTGAAAAACGCAATCTGCCTGAGCTCCGCCCCTGAAGGAAAGTTCTATGGAAAGACGGGGACTGCCCGGGCAGATGGCGAGGATGTAAACGGATGGTTTATCGGAGCCGTAGAAAATGCCAGGGGTGACAGCTACAGCTATTTTGCTGTAAATATTCAGGCAAATACGGGGGCGTCGGGCAGCAGGGCGGCAGAAATTGCCGGTGATGTACTTGCTTATCTTGGGGTGTGCCAGAGACCTGTAACTCCGTCGACCGTCAGTGTGACGTGATTTGACACATATTGGAAGCTCAGATTTGACGGCGGCGAGGGTTGCATCGGCAGGAGAACCGTCTGCGGCCGACAGGCAGAAATCTTTCAGTTGTCCGGCATTTACCATATTGACCCGGTTAGATTTGAACAAATAGTTTGTGTTATAATTTAATATTACATTTGTAATATTAAAAAGTCAAGAAAAATGAAAAAAAATGAAAAAAGTTGTTGACATTTATAAGGGGCTGTAGTATAGTACTTATTGTTCCGGTCAGGAAAACGAACGGAACACAGAAAATGCGACAGTGGCTCAGTTGGTAGAGTACGACCTTGCCAAGGTCGGGGTCGCGGGTTCGAACCCCGTCTGTCGCTCTGAATTAAGCACTTGAGATTCCGGAATGGGGTTCAGGTGCTTTTTCTTTTATCCGCCGATATCCACAGTACAGGAGAGCGAGTTTATGAAAAAGCTGACAGTGAAAGAGATCATAGTAGTTGCGAGTATGTTGTTCGGAATGTTCTTCGGAGCTGGAAATCTGATCTTCCCGGCTTCTATGGGACAGCTTTCCGGAAGCAATATGTGGCAGGCGGCAGCAGGATTTCTGATCACGGGAGTCGGTCTGCCTCTTCTGGGTGTAGCAGCGCTGGGAATCAGCCGCCAGGACGGTCTGCTTGAGCTGAGCAGCCGGGTGGGAAAACGATATGGTCTTTTCTTTACCTGCGCTCTGTATCTGACTATAGGTCCCTTTTTTGCCATACCGAGATGCGCCACTGTATCATATACGGTAGGCGTGGAAGGGATTACTTCAGGCGCTTCCCATACGGCCGGACTTGCGGTGTTCTCACTGCTCTTTTTTGCGCTTGTTCTGTTTTTTTCCCTGCGTCCGGGCGAGATCATGATTTGGATCGGAAAGGTGCTGAATCCGCTGTTTCTCCTCTTTCTGGGAATCCTTCTTGTGAGGGCTCTTGTATCCCCGGCAGGGGCAATCCGCGATGTGGCACCTCAGGGCGGATATATACAGGGGGCTTTCTTTACCGGGCTGCTGGAGGGATACAACACAATGGATGTCCTTGCAGGACTTGCGTTCGGGATCGTGGTTGTGGAGGCAATACGCGGACTGGGAGCGGAAGAGCCGGGAGAGATCGCGAAGAGTGCGGTAAAGGCAGGGCTTTTCAGTTCTCTTCTGATGGCGCTGATCTATGTGCTGGTTACCGTGGTGGGCGCTCAGAGCAGAGGCGTATTTCCTGCCTCAGAGAACGGAGGGGAGGCTCTTGCACGGATAGCCGGCTATTATTTCGGGACAGCCGGAGCGCTGATCCTTGCCGTTACTGTTACAGTGGCCTGCCTGAAGACGGCGGTAGGTCTGATTACAAGCTGCGGGAGGACATTTGTGAAACTGTTTCCCGGCGGCCCTTCATACCGGATCTGGGCAGTTGTATTCAGTGTGCTTTCTTTTCTGATTGCTAATCTGGGGCTCAATGCGATCATTGCATATTCCATGCCGGTACTGATGTTTCTGTATCCGCTGGCAATTGTGCTTATTGCACTTACGTTTTCCCATCGTATTTTCGGTGGGGACAGAATTGTGTATCAGTATACGATGGCATTTACAGCCTTTGGGGCTATATTTGATTTCCTGCGCGCGTTGCCGGAAGCGATCAGCGCATCTCCGGTAATTGCCAGAGTTACAGATACCGCTGCCACATTTCTGCCGTTTTCGGAACAGGGATTCGGCTGGGTGTGTCCGGCGCTGGCGGGATTCGTGATCGGACTTCTTGCGTGCCGGGTACGCAGAAAGACGCTTGAAAGAGAATAAACGGAAAGGTGACCTTGAAAGTTCAGCCCGCATCATCTGTAAAGACACATGACTGTGCTTGCTGAGGCCGCGGCGCTATGCTATACTGTGAATACTGAACGGAAACAGGATGTTTTAAAACGCAGCCGTGTGTATCTTGCCCGATAATACGGCGTGCGGACGGTGGAAGAGAGGAGTTTGGATGAAAAAGATCAAGATCGGCCTGCTCGGCCTTGGAACAGTGGGAACCGGTGTATATAAACTGCTTCGGATGCGCTCGGATGTAATGGAGCAGACGGCCGGCGCGCAGCTGGAGATCAAGAAGATACTTGTTCATAATAAAAATAAGAAAAGAGAAGGTGTGGACGAGAGTCTTCTGACCGATGACTGGAAAGAAATTCTTGAGGACGAAGAAATTCAGATTATCATTGAAGTGATCGGCGGTATGGAACCGGCGAAGACAATGATCATGGAAGCGCTGCGCGCTGGGAAAAATGTTGTTTCTGCCAATAAGGATCTGATCGCAGAAGAAGGACGAGAGCTGTTTGACGCTGCCCGGGAGCATGGAAAGGATTTCCTTTTTGAAGCTGCAGTGGCAGGCGGAATCCCTATTATCCGTCCTATGAAGCAGTGCCTGGCTGCCAATGAAATTTCAGATGTGCTGGGCATCGTAAACGGCACGACCAATTATATCCTGACCAAGATGTTTGAGGACGGGATGGAATTTGACGATGCGCTGAAGCAGGCGCAGGAACTGGGATATGCCGAGGCTGATCCCACTGCGGATGTGGAAGGACTTGATGCAGGCCGCAAAGTGGCGATCATGGCGTCCATTGCATTTCATTCAAGAGTTGTATTCTCTGATGTTTATACAGAAGGAATTACGAAGATTACGGCGGCGGATATTGCCTATGCGAAAGAGTTTGACAGTGTGATCAAACTGCTCGGCGTTGCACGCAATGCAGGGGACGGGATCGAAGTGGGCGTATATCCTGTAATGCTGCCCAGGATCACCCGCTTGCATCTGTAAGAGAGTCTTTCAACGCAGTGTTTATCCACGGCGATGCGGTGGATGACGCCATGTTCTACGGAAGGGGAGCGGGCGAGATGCCCACGGCCAGTGCGGTTGTGGGAGATGTGATCGATGTGGCAAGAGATCTTGCGTACAACTGTACCGGACGGATCAGCTGTACCTGCTACCGGCAGATTCCGGTAAAAGACTTCGGGGAGGTAGAGAACAAATTCTTTCTGCGTATGCAGGTGAAGAATCGCCCGGGCGTGCTGGCCCAGATCGCCCAGGTGTTCGGCGGGCATAAAGTGAGCATCGCAAGAGTTGTACAGAAAAACGCACATTCAGACCGTGCGGAACTGGTTATCGTGACAGAGAAAGTAAAAGAACAGCATATGAAAGATGCCACAGAGGAACTGAAACAGATGGAAAGTATCTATGAGATCAGCAGCGTGATCCGTGAGTATTAACCGGCAGTGCGGCTTTTTGAATGGCGGGGCTGAACTGCCGCATTGATTCGCAGGCACACTGCCGTAAATGGAAGACAGATAAGGTGAGGAATACAGATGGAGAAAAGAAGCCAGCCAATCGGGTTTCTGATAAAACAGATCAACAATGTATATGAGAAAGATCTGAACGAGCGGTTAAAGAAGATCGGCGTCACATCATCCCAGTGTGCAGTGCTGGATTATCTTTTCCGTACGAGCAAGGAAGAGGTAAGCCAGCGGGATGTGGAGAAGAACTTAAATCTCAAGAATCCGACTGTGACAGGGATCCTGAAGCGTCTGGATGAAAAAGGCTATATCCTCTGTGTGCCGAACGCGCATGACAGGAGAAAGAAAAATATCTATCTCACGGAAAAGGCATATGACATTCAGAGGAGAATGGATATCGACCGGAGAAAGCTGGACAGAGAGCTGACGCGCGGAATGACGAAACGTGAGGTCGATGCGTTGAGGAGAAATCTGGAAAAGCTTCTGTATAATATTGCAGATCCGTGATAAAGGAGGAGACTATGAGTTACGCAGATAAAGTGTTTATCAATATGTGCCGGGATATCATTGAAAACGGCACAAGTACAGAAGGGGAGAAAGTACGCCCGGTGTGGGAGGACGGTACTTCCGCCTATACGATCAAGAAGTTCGGGGTTGTCAACCGCTATGACCTCTCAAAAGAGTTCCCGGCGCTCACGCTCCGGCGCACAGCAATCAAGAGCTGTGTGGACGAGATGCTGTGGATCTGGCAGAAAAAGTCCAATAATGTACATGATCTTAAAAGCCATATCTGGGACAGCTGGGCGGATGAGAACGGATCTATCGGAAAGGCATACGGATATCAGATGGGCGTAAAGCATCAGTACAAAGAAGGAATGATGGATCAGACGGATCGTGTGATCTATGATCTGAAGAACAATCCGTACAGCCGTCGTATTATGACAAATATCTATGTGCATCAGGACCTCCATGAGATGAACCTGTATCCGTGCGCATACAGCATGACATTTAATGTGACGAAAGAGAAAGACAGTGATGTGCTGACCCTGAACGGTATTCTCAACCAGCGGTCTCAGGATGTACTGGCTGCAAACAACTGGAATGTGTGCCAGTATGCGGTCCTGATCTACATGCTGGCTCAGGTGTGCGGCATGAAAGCGGGCGAACTGGTCCACGTGATCGCGGACGCCCATATCTATGACAGGCATATTCCGATGATCGAGGAACTGATCTCAAGAGAACCGTATCCGGCGCCTGAATTCTGGCTGAATCCGGAGGTTAAGGATTTTTATGACTTTACACCGGATGATGTAAGACTGGATAATTATCAGACGCATCCGCAGATCAAAAATATTCCGATCGCGGTATGACCGAGAAATCTAAAAAGAAAGGCAAAGATATATGAAAGCAATATTAGCAGCAGACAAAAACTGGGGGATCGGTTATAACAACCATCTGCTTGTGAGCATCCCCTCGGATATGAAGTTTTTCCGTCAGACAACGACCGGAAAGGTTGTAGTTATGGGACGAAAGACATTAGAAAGTTTCCCGAATGGAATGCCGCTTAAGAACCGTACCAATATCGTCCTGACCGGCAATCAGAATTATCAGGTAAAAGACGCCGTCATCGTCCACTCTGAAGACGAGCTGATGGAGGAATTGAAAAAATACAATACGAATGACATTTACGTGATAGGCGGAGAGAGCGTCTACCGCATGATGCTGCCGTACTGTGACACAGCGTATGTGACAAAGATCGACCGCGCATTTCAGGCGGATACATTCTTCCCGAATCTGGATGAGATGGATGAGTGGGAGATGACAGAAGAAAGCGAGGAGCAGACCTGTTTTGATCTGGAATTCTGTTTTACAAAATATGAACGCAGATAAAAATAGAATGATGGACAGCAGCGGAAATGTGTCTGCAAGATTGCGGCGCAGTGCAGTCTGTGGTCTGGTGCTCGCCGGCTGTATAGCGCTTACAGCATCGGGATGCGCGGGGACAGGCGGCAGTACAATGGTGCCGGGCAGTGCCGGCGATACTGCAGACAGCGACGGTGCCGGGAAGATCAGCGTCGTGACAACGATCTTTCCGCCCTATGATTTTGTCCGGGAGATCGCCGGAGACGAGGCGGACATTAAAATGCTCCTGAAACCCGGTGAGGAGACCCATTCCTACGAGCCGACGCCGCAGGATATCATCGCCATACAGAACAGTGACGTCTTTATCTATACAGGCGGAGAAAACGATGTGTGGGTGGAAGACATCCTGAGTTCCATGCCGGACTCGGACATGGTGACACTGCGTCTTACAGACTGTGTCGATACAGTGGAAGAGGAGCAGGTAGAGGGGATGAAGGGAAGTGCCGGACACGATCATGATGAAGAGGATTATGGCGATGTGCACGGCGGTCATGCGGATGAGGCAGGAGACGGGGAAACTGAGGAAGAATCCCCTCATGAGGTGGACGAGCATGTCTGGACCTCTCCGGTCAATGCATCCCTGATCGTGGAACAGATTAAAAACGTTCTCTCGCAGGCAGATCCGGACAACAGTGAGCTGTATGCAGAAAATACGCTGGCTTATCAAGAACAGCTCTCGGAGCTGGATCGGGAGTTCCGGGAGGTTGTGGACAATGCAAAGCGGGATGTCATGATCTTCGGCGACCGCTTCCCGTTCCGGTATTTTGCCGATGAGTACGGGCTGGAATATTATGCCGCATTTCCGGGATGCGCGGGCGATACGGAGCCCAGCGCGGCGACTATGGCGTTTCTCATCGAGAAGGTAAAAGAAGAGAAAGTGCCTGCGGTTTTGAAGATGGAACTGAGCAACGCCGACATCGCGAATGCAATCGCAGAGGCGACGGGAACCGAGGTGAAAGTGCTCTACAGCTGTCATAATCTTTCCGCGGATGATTTTGAAAACGGGGAGACCTATCTCTCCATGATGCAGAAAAACGTAGAGACTCTGAAGGAGGTACTGAACTGATGCCCCTGATAAAATGTGAAAATGTCTCCATCGGCTACGAAGGTCAGACGGTGGTAAAAGATTTAAATTTTGCAATAGAAAAAGGCGACTATCTGTGTATTGTCGGAGAAAACGGCTCCGGCAAGAGTACGCTTGTAAAAAGTCTTCTCGGACTTAAAAACGTAGAAAAAGGACGGATTACTTACGGAGACGGGCTGAAGCAGAACGAGATCGGCTATCTGCCCCAGCAGACAGACGCGCAGAAGGATTTCCCTGCCAGCGTCTATGAGGTAGTCCTCTCCGGACGGCAGGGCAGCCGGGGATTCCATCCTTTTTACACTGCAATGGACAAAAAACAGGCGCTGGAGAAGATGGAGCTCCTCGGGATACGGGACCTGGAGCGGCAGTGCTTCCGGGATCTCTCCGGCGGACAGAAGCAGAGAGTGCTGCTTGCACGGGCACTGTGCGCTACTAAGAGCCTGCTTTTGCTTGACGAGCCGGTGACCGGCCTGGATCCCATTGTGACCGGTGAATTCTATGAACTGATCCGCAGGATCAACCGGGAGTCAGGCATTGCTGTGGTGATGGTTTCCCATGATATCGAGAGCGCAGTGGAAGATGCGACGCATATCCTCCATCTCCAGGAGACAGCGCTTTTCTTCGGAACGACAGAAGACTACAGGAAGAGCCGGATCGGCAAAACATTTCTGGGAGGTGTGCATGATGGAAATGATCATTGAGATGTTCTCTTATCCTTTCATGGTGCGCGCCTTTACTGTGGGAGCGCTGGTTGCACTGTGTTCCGCCCTTCTCGGAGTCAGCCTTGTGCTAAAGCGGTATTCCATGATCGGTGACGGCCTTTCCCATGTGGGGTTCGGCGCCCTTGCGATCGCTGCGTCCTTGAATGCGGCGCCGCTTGCCGTGGCAATCCCGGTCGTTATCGTGGCAGCCGTGTTGCTTCTCCGCATCCGGGGAAACAGCCGGATCAAAGGAGACGCGGCAATCGCCCTGATCTCCACCAGCTCCCTGGCAGTGGGTGTGATGGTGATCTCCATGACAACAGGGATGAATACAGATGTATATAACTATATGTTCGGCAGCATTCTTGCCATGAGCGATGAGGATGTTCGGCTGAGCGTGATCATGGCAGTGATAGTGATTGTGTTGTTTGTATTTTTCTATCACAAGATCTTTGCCATTACATTTGACGAGACATTTGCACAGGCAACGGGAGTAAAAGCGGATCTGTACAACACTCTGATCGCTATACTGACAGCGGTGACGATCGTACTCGGTATGCGTATGATGGGAGCGCTACTCATCTCCAGTCTGATCATATTTCCTGCTCTTACATCCATGCGTGTATGCAAGACTTTTAAGAGTGTGATCATTAATTCGGCGCTGATCTCCGTGGTATGTCTGGTGATCGGAATCACGATTTCCTATGTATGGGGCACGCCGGCGGGAGCCAGTGTAGTGATGGCAAATATCGCGGCTCTGCTGATCTATACCCTGATCGGTTTGATCAGGAATAAAGGAAAATGATGATGATAGCAGGAATTTTCGGCGCCGTCCTGATGGCGGTTTTCGGTACCTATTATTTTCAGAATAAGAAAAGGCACAGAAAAGCGGCACTTCTATGCAAGGCGCTTGCTACGTCTGTTCCGGGCTTTCTGCTGGTGGGATATTTGTACGGAGCGCGTGCCGGGGGATCTGCCGGCGGCATTCTGTCCGGAGGATCGGACGGTGTAGCTGCGGGAGCAGCATTTGCGGCTACCTTTGCGGCGATCGTATTCTATATGGCTGCGGATGTGCTTCTGGAGTGCAGATTCATCTGGGGAGCGGTTAGCTTCAGTATCGGCCATATATGCATGGCGGCAGGCTTTCTGCTGGGCGGGGAGTCTGTACTTCATCTGGAGAAAAACGGCGGCTATGTAATCGACGCTGGCCTGCTCTGTCTGGCACTGGCTGTCTGCGCGGTTCTTGTCGCATTGGCCTGCGCTGCGCTTCACAGATATTTTCATTCGCTGAAGAAAAAGAAATTGTTCTATCCCCTGCTGGCTTATGTCCTGATCCTGAGTCTGATGGCCGCTCTTGCCGTGACGGCGGGCGGACTGATCCCGGCGGCAGGCGGACTTTGTTTTGCGGTATCTGACGTACTCCTTGGCAGAAACCGTCTGGGGAAACACAGAAGCAAGTTGTGCAGCGCATTAGTACTGATCCTGTATTATGCTGCGGTGTATCTTTTTGCAATGCGGCTGTGGATGTGAATGATAGAAATGAGAGGATAAAGATATGGCATTATTTCATGCAATTTATAATATACTCTGGGGCGACCTGATCACGATTCCCTTGCCGGGCGGCAGCTCGCTGGGGCTTTCTCTTCTTGTGCTGATCCTTGTCCCTGCGGGAATCTATTTCACGATACGGACCAGATTCCTCCCCTTCCGTCTCTTTCCGGAGATGTTGAAGGTGACTTTGGAAAATAATAAGAAGATCGGAGAAGAAGAGCGGGAAGGTATTTCCGGTGTACAGGCGTTGATCGTCTCTACTGCCTGCCGCGTGGGTATGGGAAATTTGGTCGGCGTGGTGGCAGCAATCTCTGCCGGCGGTGCGGGAGCCGTATTCTGGATGTGGGTGATTGCGCTGGTCGGTTCATCGACAGCCTTTATCGAGGCGACTCTGGCTCAGATCTACAAAGAGAAAGATCCGCTTTACGGCGGATACCGGGGCGGCCCGGCGTATTATATCCATGCCCTGTTTATCAAAAAAGGCAGTAAAAGGAAGAAATCTATACTGGCTGTACTGTTTGCCATATCCGGTCTGATCTGCTGGTGCGGGATCAGTCAGGTGATCAGCAACTCCATTTCCTCTTCTTTTGAAAATGCATTCCACGTTCCTCCGATCTACTCCACTGTTATCCTTGTGGTGATCGCGGCGGTCATCGTTCTGAGGAAGAACGCGACAGTGAAGGTGCTGGACATCATGGTTCCGATCATGGCGGCGTGCTATTTCTTTATCACGATCTTTATTATTGTAACGAATGCAGGCCAGCTTCCGTCAGTGTTTGGAAGAATCTTTTCAGAGGCGTTCGGTATCCGTCAGGTTGTCGGCGGAGGAATCGGCGCCGTGATCATGAACGGTGCCAAGAGAGGGCTTTTCTCCAATGAGGCAGGATCCGGCTCGGCTCCCTGTGCGGCCGCTGCGGCTGACATCAGCCATCCGGCGAAAGAGGGGCTTCTGCAGGCACTGGGTGTCTTTATCGACACTCTCCTGATCTGTACCTGTTCCGCTATGATCATGCTGCTCACCCCGGAGTCCATGACAAAAGGACTTGAGGGAATGGATCTGCTCCAGACGGCGATGAACTATCATCTCGGAGAGTTCGGCGTTATCTTCATCGCGGTGATCCTGTGGCTGTTCAGTTTCTCCACGTTTCTGGGGATCCTGTTCTATGCCAGATCGAATGTGGCGTATCTCTTCGGCGATAACTGGATCTCCCAGACGCTGTATAAAGTGCTGGCACTCGTTATGCTCTTTGTCGGAGGTCTGGCAGCCTACCAGTTTGTCTGGGATCTGGGAGACCTCGGGGTAGGACTTATGACTGTATTCAATATGATCGCGCTCATCCCGCTGGCGCCGAAAGCGCTGGCGTCGCTGAAGGATTATGAGCAGAATGTGATGAAGAAGAAAGAAAAATCATAAAAATAATAGAGCATTAAAAATAGAATATTTATGAAAACAAAGTTTCCGGAGTATCTCGCAATGTTTCGCAGTCAAAGAGGGTATACACAGGCCCGGATTGCAGAAAAACTGAAGATCTCCCGATCCACCTATGCGAACTATGAGAGCGGCAACCGTTCTCCGGATCTTGAGATGCTGGAGCGGAAGACAGGGGAAGTGCCCGGCAGAAGAAAGAGAAAGCTCGCGATCGGAGTGCAGGATTTTCGTTTTTTGCGGGAACAAAGATCAGCAGAAGTGAATGGATGCCGGAGATGAATCAGCATCCGGTCGTATTTCTCTCATTTCAGAATGTAAAGGCGGACAGCGCATCGATGATGACAGCGCAGCTGGGTGGAGCGCTGCAGGGTGAATATATGCGTTATTCTCCGATGATAAAGGACAGTGGTCTTCCAGAAGAATTCATTCTATTTCGGTTTTATGTCAAACCTTAGAAATGTATTACGGAAAGAAAGTATATCTTCTGTTGGACGAATATGACACTCCTTTCATTTCTGCCAATTCCGGCGGCTATTACGACGAGGTCAGGGAGATGTTGACCGGCATGATGCGGTCCGCGCTGAAGGGAAATCCGTCCATAGAGAAAGCGCTGCTCACGGGGATTCAGCGTGTGGCAAAGGAAAAAATTTTTTCCGGATTGAATAATCTGGTTGTGTGTACAGTAAAGGATTCGGACTATGAAGACTGCTTCGGGTTTACGGAAGAAGAAGTCCGTGATCTGCTGGAATACTGCGGCGTACCGTTTACCGGGGAAGTGAAAGAAATGTATGACGGTTATCAGATCGGCATGACGGATCTGTATAATCCCTGGTCCATATCCTGTTATGCCGCGAGGCGGAAACTGGAGTCCTACTGGGTGAATACGGGCGAGAACAGTATCATCAAAAATGCAATGGAACAGAGGGACGACTCATTCGTCCGGGACTATAATACTCTGATCGAGCACGGCACAATGCTGTATGATCTTGAGGCCGGGAAGATGGACAGGTTCGCTGAGGATTATCAGGGGATTCTCATGAAACTGCCGTCATATCACGATCTTAAGAGTGAGAACAGCTATCATATGATGATGCTCGGAATGTGCGCGTTTATGCAGAGACACTATGAAGTAAGCAGTAACCGGGAGAATGGAAGCGGCCGGGGAGATATCGTGCTCCGTGGGAGAAAAAGCAGTCCTGAAATATTATTGTTTGGGATTAAAAAAGATCAAGAAAACGTGATTGACAAGGATAAAAATACACACTATAATGTATTTAAATTTTTAACTATCAGAAATGCAGTGACA
>ERZ1643246.3011-NODE-3011-length-15120-cov-8.848921_pt1 | contig 15120 bp, 12 predicted proteins | sample MGYA00579265_ERZ1643246 | MGnify/ENA primary metagenome ERZ1643246 (study PRJEB29033, sample SAMEA4952261) | chicken gut metagenome | biome: Broiler Chicken; feature: Gastrointestinal Tract; material: Caecum | place: Ireland | collected 2018 | study: Broiler... | reverse complement strand
TTTTCTTCATTGTAGAAGGCGGGCCACAGTCTGTCAAGTTTTGTTGCGGCGGGAGCTGTTGGCAAAAGCAACAGAAAAATCCCGCTCGTCTTTACTGGCGAACGGGATTAAAGAGGGGTTTTCAATTTAAATTTTGGAAAGGAGCTCCGTCTTTTTGTCGTCAAACTCTTGTTGTGTGATCACACCGGCGTCTTTTAATTTTGCGAGTTTTTCGATACTCTCCATAATCTCATCAGCAGAGGGGGTATGGGCTGTCCTGTGTTTTGCAAACAAATCAGAGACTCCTGTCCCTGCACTTTTTACACCTTTGGTTATTTTCCCTTTTATATTTTGGAAAGATTTCTTTGTATCCTGTTTATCCTGTACTTCTGCGGCGGGTTCTTCTGCTATGGTCTCGATAGTTTCAATATCTTCCATCATTTCTTTATCGCTATAGTTAAAGTTGGCCTTGTCCAAAGCATCGTGAAGACGATTTGCCATGGGCATCATAGAGGCAAAATTTAAGCTCCCAGAAATTACACCGCCAATTACGGGAATTGCCTTGGAGATTCCCTTTGCTACAGTGGATTTGGTTACTTTAACGCCCACAGCCTTTCCGATTTGCTTGACCATAGGATACCAGAACGTTTTCGTCAGCGCTTTTTGCGGTAATTTCTTCAAAGTGGTTTTTGCGATCTGTGTGGATAAAAGTCGGACACCGGATACAGCGCCAGATACACCAAACATAACGCCACAATATAAAATTAGTTGGGATTTGATTCGTTCATCATCTACTTGTCCATCCTGCCACAAATCCTGTGCTCCATACAAGTAAGACAATTCTTGCGCCAAACGGAGGGCCATCCCAAAAAATTGCATCACATCCGCAGGGATTGTGGCAGCCATAGCCAAGCCGCCAGGAATGCCTGCAACAAAAGAAGCGGCAGAAGACTGCCCTGTGCGCTTCAAAATAAGCTTTTTCGCTGCGTTAGAAAGTTTATCACGTGAAATTCCGGCCTTAATAGGTCCAGTTTCCAAAATTTCCTGTATGGGAATATCCTCATTGGAAAATGTTTCCGCTAAAAATCCATCGCGATTGACTTTGACAAGAGGAAGCTTTACTGCGTTCGTAATGATGCTTTCTAATGTAATATCTTTTGACAATTCTGCTTGCTTTTCCATGTGTAAAATTTTCCTCCTCGCATATTATTATCGCTGAATGTTTTCTCATGCAGAACTGTTGTCGAATTCAGTGCCGAAACGCTTTCGACTCCAATTCCTTTTTCTAATATAGTATATCAATTCCAGTAAAATCTGGCAAGGGGCAAGTAATAAACATTCTCTGTTATTAACCCTATGGTATATACTGCATAACGAATGGAAACTTCCAGGAAAGCGCCATGGAAGAGAACCAAAGCAGCCCGTATACAGGTGGGACCCCGATTTCGGACGTGATCAACGACCCAATTTTCGGCCTGTAAGGCATGATCTGGACCCAGCTGGTGCTGGAAGTCATTATGCTGCCGGTGTCTCTGGGAATGTATCTGCATACCTTTCGGAGGTTGGAATCCGGAGGAAAACAGGACTCATAACCTTTGGGTTTTCACTGCAAAACCAATGGAGACTTCCGCTTTCCGGCGGGAGGGGATAGAATATCGATGAGCTGAGCCTGGTAGTGGCTCCCGTAGCCGATGGCGGTACCGGCGTGTCTATTTTTGAAGGGGCAGATTTCCTGCCGCCCCACGGCCCAGTGGCTTTTTCCCTTCAGGAGGCAAAACCTTTTATCGGAAACGGCCTTTGGCTGCGATATACAGCTGTCAAGGACTAAATAGAAGCAAAAACGAAAGCAGCGGGGTGTTTCCTCGCTGCTTTCGTTTGGTGTCCTTTCTTCTGCGTTCTCACATGAGGCGCTTATTCCGCAAATAAGACGCTGACACTTCCCATTGCGCAATCGATATCCATGGACTTGCCGGCTCCATTGTCGATAGATTGGCTTCCGTTTGCGCCTGCGTATTGCTGTGTCCCAATTCCGATATGCCCTAACGAATAGTCCAATTGGTAGTTGAAGTCCGATTCTTTGCCTTCCATATTCAAAATGGTCTTCCCCTGAAGATGTTGTGCCTGAATATCCCCGTCAACCAGGCCGGAGAAATGGAGAGTGCCTTTATCACAGTTTGTCAACAGAGTTTGCGCATGGATGTCTTGCGCTGTCAAAGCCCCTCCAGTAACCGTTAATTCCACAGATTGAAAGAGAAAATCCTCCGGAACCGTCACGACAATGTGGTTTTCCCGGGTTACGCTCCCTTTTATAATATAGACACCGTCCTCGATATACATTTCATAATCGCTTCCATTGGATTCCGATACGTGGAATTCATCTCCCTCTTCAATGTTCAGAACACCCAGCTGTACAGAGCATTGAAGGCTTACGACTTCACTTTCCTCCTGCCCATTTTCGCTGTGGCTCTCGTTTTTGCTGGAGGCGTCTGCCCCGCTGTTCTCTTCATGAACTACGGATGCAGAGGAAGAAGGCAGAGAAGATGTATCCGTTTCGTTCATCATACGTGGGTTTTGATAAAGGTTCACGACTGCTACAGAAAGGCCTATTACGATAAGTAATAGAAATAGAAGGACAAAACCTGTTAGTTTTTTCATAAAATCACTACTCCTTTCTTTTTATTATATATCTATCCGCTTTATTTTACAAGATATTTAATTTAAAACAGAATAAGTTTATTAAATTTAAACAATTATAAAGCGGATAGTTTTCGTGAAGTTTGATAGGAATAGTTGCAAAGCGGTATTTGCATGAAGCATAAATCTTAAGGTTTAAACCGCATAACGGACAGAGGCGTCCGTACACCCGCGCAAGCCGTTACAATAAAAGCAGTAAAGTATTGATTAAAGAAAGGAAGCGGTTCCTGCTGCAGTCCGATGTGGTGGTGATTCCCAAGTCCACCCACAAGGAGCGCATGGAGCAGAACCTGGATGTCTTTGATTCTACCCTCAGCCAGGAGGCCATGGAAGTGATCCGGGGGTTGGATGAAGGGGAAAGCCTGTTCTTCTCCCACTATGACCCCGCTACTGTGGAGATAATCATCAAGGCGATTATGGGCTTGTTTGTGTTTGCGGGGCACTATATTGCCGTGGGGTGCACAGTCCCAGACGAGGGAACGAATCTCGCTGATATTCCTCACGGTTTGCGGACGGCGAAACGCGAAAAAATTTAAATCCATAAAAAATTAAAAAAGGGCTTGCAATTTTCGAAATCTGTGGTATACTATATAGGCACCCGATTTCAAGGGCCTATATCGCGGAGTGGAGCAGTTGGTAGCTCGTCGGGCTCATAACCCGAAGGTCGTTGGTTCAAGTCCATCCTCCGCAACCAGCGGACAGTGTCCGCTTCCAAGTCGCGCACCTCACATTTGTGGGGTGCGTTTTGTTTTGTGCCCGCGAGGAAACTACCTCTCCTACATCTAACGTGTGGTTCTGAGTCTGGACGCAATTCGCGTCTGGACTCTTTTCTTTTATTCTGGCAAGGTGCTCGCGCTGAAAGCAGCATCTAAAATGCCCACCTCTCCCAGTGTCCGCTTCCAAGTTATGCACCTCACATTGTGGGGTGCGTTTTGTTTTGGCCTGCTGTTCACATGGGTACAAAATCTGATAAGAAAACGGAAGTGCCTAAAGATGGAGCGGCTTTTTGTGGATACTGCTCCCGATGCCGGAGGAACCGGTTTTCCGGCTTGCATTCCGCCCGGAAAAAGGGTATACTGCAAGAGGGTAAAATCGCGTGGGCCTCAGCTGTCTGCGCTTTATAAAGGAGGAGAAATCCCGTGCTGACAAATGATACCATTGACCTGTTGCTTTCCCGCCGTTCTGTGCGGGCGTATAAACCCGATTCCATCTCTGAAGAGGAGATGAACAGCCTGCTTACCGCGGCTCGCTATGCTCCCAGCGCGATGGGCAAGCAGGAGCGCTTTTTCTCGGTAGTCACCGACCCCAAGCTTTTGGAGGAAATCGGCCAGGCTGGGGGAAACCAGCCCTTTTACAATGCTCCGGCGGCGGTGATTGTTTCGGTGCCGCCGGAAAACCGGTTTGGCCAGCATGATGCTGCCTGTGCCCTGATGAACCTGATGATTGCGGCCCACTCTATGAACATTGATACCTGTTATATTGGTTCCGCTGTGGGCGCTAAGGCCCCCGAAATCATGAAAAAGCTGGGGATTCCCCAAGGATACGAGCCTGCTGCGGCTGTGGCCATCGGCTATGGAGCGCAGGAATCTGCCCAGCCGGCTCCCCGCCGTGAGGACGATACATTTTTTGTAAAAGGCTGAACAAGGCTAAAGCCTGTAACTTTCTGTCATGATTTTGTCCACAAAGGAAGGAATGTGAACCTGTGGAATCCATGGATACCAAAGAAAAAGTTTTCCGCGCTTTAAAAGAAACGGATGGTTATCTCTCCGGGGAGGTTCTCAGCCGGCAGCTGGGCATTTCCCGGGCCGCTGTGTGGAAGGCCATTTCCTCTCTGCGGGAGATGGGATGCCAGATTGATTCCGTCACCCACCGAGGCTACCGGCTCCTGGGGGTACCGGATCTGCTTACCGGGGAGGCTCTGCTGGAAGGGTTGGAGGATACTTTTGTCACCCGCATCTGCGCCATGAAGCAGGTGGATTCCACCAATAACGAGGCCAAGCGCCAGGCCCAGCTGGGAGCCCCGGCCGGCAGCCTTTTTGTAGCGGAAGAACAGACCGGCGGCAAGGGCCGTCTGGGTCGGCAGTGGAGTTCCCCTTCGGGGACGGGCCTGTGGTGCAGCCTGCTTCTGCGGCCCAAAGCGGTTCCGGAACAGGTCACTGGCCTGACTTTGCTGGCCGGATTGGCGGTAGCCCGGAGTATCCGCGCCCTCACCGGCCTGAACGCCCAGATTAAGTGGCCCAACGACGTGGTAGTGGAGGGCCGGAAGCTCTGCGGTATCCTGACGGAGATGGCGGCGGAAATGGAGAGCGTGGAATATGTAGTGGTAGGCGTGGGCATCAACGTCAATACCCAGTCCTTCCCGGAGGAGATTGCCAAGAAAGCCACCTCCCTGCTGCTGGAAACAGGGAAATCCTGGCTGCGGGTGCAGGTGCTGCGGCAGTTTTTGTTGGAAACCCAGGCCCTGCTGGGGGAATGGGAATCCCAAGGCACTGCTGCTTTGCTGCCTGCCTATACCGCTGATTGTGTCACCATTGGCCGGCAGGTGAGCACACACCGGGGAGGCCGGTTCCTCACAGGAAAAGCGGAAGGGATTACCGACACCGGGGAACTGCTGGTGCGTTTGGCCAACGGCAGCCTGGAAACCATCAATTCCGGGGAGGTCTCCGTTCAGGGGGTCTATGGGGAATAAACCCGCTTCCCCAAGATGCTCCCCCTTTTTTTAGGAAAAAATTTTGGCAGAGGGCTTCTGTTAAGCCGGAGAGACCCGCTTCTCCGGCTTTTTTGCTGCTTTTTTCTAAGGTTCCCCTCAAAATTGGCCCATTAAAGCGGAAAAATGAGGACAGAATTAGGGGCGGAAACCCGGGAAAAAATTTTTTATAATTCTTTTGAGGCATTGTATCTCTTGGGAAAATGGAGTACAATAGAGAAAAAAGAAACATCTGTTCTATTTTTTGAAAGGGTCTGGCCCCAGGGCTGGCCTAAAATTTTGTCAGGAGGCGTTTTTTATGCTGTTTCAATGTGAGCTTTTATCCGATGCCCTGCACACGGCGGTGCGGGTGTTTGTGATTCTTCCCGGCCTGAAGCGTTCCCCGGAGGGAAAGTGCCTGCCCAGCCGGGAGCAGAATTTCCCCATGCTGACCCTGTGTCACGGGGCCTATGACAACGGCAGCTGCTGGATTCGCAAGACCAATATTGAGCGGTATGCGGAGGAAAAGGGTCTGGCTGTGGTGATGCCTTCGGTGGCCAACAGCTTTTATACCGACGCCCGTTTGGGGGAGGCCTACTTCACTTTTGTCACCCAGGAGCTCCCGGAACAGGTGCGGGCGATTTTCCCTCTTTCCGATAAGCGGGAGGAGAACTTTATCGCCGGCTTGTCCATGGGCGGCTACGGCGCCATGAAGGCGGCCCTCACCTATCCGGAGCACTACGCTGCCGGAGCCTCCATGTCCGGGGTGCTGGATATTGTCCACCGGGTGAAGGAGTCCGCCAAAGAGAAGAAGCCGGAAATTGACCTGCAAGGCATTTTCCTGAGCGAGGGCCGCACGCTGGAAGGCACTGCCAACGACCTGCTCTATCTGCTGGAAACGGCTGACACGGCAAAGCTCCCCCGGCTGTATGCTTGCTGCGGCACCTCGGATGTCCTGCTGCCGGAGAGCCGCGCTTTCCGGGACAAGGCCGCAGAAATGGGGATTCCCCTGGCCTATGAGGAGGGCCCCGGGGACCACGAGTGGGATTTCTGGGACCGGTATATCCGCAAGATTTTGGATTGGATGGTGCCGGGGACGGATTCCCCTGTCAATATGGAATCCCGATAAAGAAATCTTCTAAGAAGCCGGGCATTTAAGGAAATATCTATAAATAGAGGAATCCCTCTTTACAGGCACAAGATATTGTATTATAATTAGAATCGTTCTCCCCCGGAAGGCCCCTTGCACAAGGGCAGGGGGGCCTTGGCCCGGGCTTTTTCGGGCTGTGCCGGAGGATGCCGGCGCATTGATTTTTGATCAAGGAGCTGTGTAAAGTGGTTCAGCAGAAGACCAATCACGTGACATCCATCGTCAAGCGGAACGGCGATGTCGTCCCCTTTGATTCCAATAAAATCCGCAATGCCATTTTAAAGGCCAACGTCCACATTTCCGGAGAGAAGATTTCCGATGCGGAGCTGGACGAAATCACCCTGTTGGTGGTGGCCGTCCACGACCAGGCGGGGACGACCCCCACCGTAGAGCAGGTGCAGGACACGGTGGAGGAAAAGCTCATCGAGTTCGACCTGCCCAAGACCGCAAAGGCCTATATCCTCTATCGGGCAGAGCATCAGAAGATGCGGGAAATGGACGCCAACCTCATGAAGATTTATGAGAACCTGACCTTCCGTCCCAGCGCCGATGTGGATTTGAAGCGGGAAAACGCCAATATTGACGCGGATACCGCTATGGGCACCATGCTCAAATACGGCTCCGAGGGGGCCAAGGCCTTCTATGACGAGTATGTCATCCCCCATGAAATCGCAGAAGCCCATAAGAACGGCGATATTCACATCCACGACAAGGATTTCTACGCCCTGACGGAAACTTGCTGCCAGATTAACCTTCTGAAGCTTTTCCACAACGGCTTTTCCACGGGCCACGGCTATCTCCGGGAGCCCAACGATATTCGCAGTTATTCCGCCCTGGCCTGTATTGCGATCCAGGCCAACCAAAACGAGATGCACGGCGGCCAGAGTATTCCCAACTTCGATTACTGCATGGCTCCCGGTGTGGACAAAACCTACCGGAAGCTGTATTTTAAATTCCTGAGCCAGTATTTGCAGCTCCACGAGGGCCTGTGCCGTGAGGACGCGGACGCCCTCACCCGGGCGGTGAAGGAGGATTTGGGGAAGGAGATTACCCTGACCTCTACGGAGGAATACGGCTGCCGGCTGGCGGACTATCTCCCCGAGCACCAGCGCCAGGGAGGCTACCAGGCGATCAGCCGGGAGACCGCCCAAGCCGCCCACCGTTATGCCGCCCAGACAGCCTGGGACGAGACGGACAACGCCACCTATCAGGCCATGGAGGCATTGGTTCACAACCTGAACACTATGAATTCCCGTGCCGGCGCCCAGGTGCCCTTCAGCTCCCTGAACTATGGCACAGACACCTCTCCGGAGGCCCGCATGGCCATCCGCAACCTGCTGCTGGCCACAGAAGCCGGCCTGGGAGACGGGGAGACCCCCATTTTCCCGGTGCAGATTTTCAAGGTGAAGGAAGGGATCAACTACAATCCCGGCGACCCCAACTACGATTTGTTCAAGCTGGCGATCCGGGTATCCGCCAAGCGTTTGTTCCCTAATTTCAGCTTCTTGGACGCCCCCTTTAACCTGCAATACTACAAGCCCGGCGATTATGACAGCGAAGTGGCCTACATGGGCTGCCGCACTCGTGTAATGGGCAATACCCACGATCCGGACCGCCAGGTCACCTGCGGCCGTGGCAATTTGAGCTTTACTTCCATTAACCTGCCCCGGCTGGGCATTGAGGCCAAGGGAGACCTGAAGAAGTTCTATGAACTGCTGGATTCCCGCATTGACTTGGTCATTGAGCAGCTGCTCCACCGGTTCAAAATCCAGTGCAGCAAAAAGGTCTACAACTATCCTTTCCTCATGGGCCAGGGGGTGTGGATTGATTCCGAAAAGCTGAACCGTGACGATACGGTAGCGGAGGTTTTGAAGCACGGTACCCTGAGCATCGGATTTATCGGCCTGGCAGAGACCCTGAAGGCCCTTACCGGCAAGCATCACGGGGAAAGCCCCGAGAGCCAGAAGCTGGGCTTGGAGATTATCGGCTATATGCGCCGCCGCATGGACGAGGAATCCCAGAAAACCGGCCTGAACTGGACCCTGCTGGCTACTCCGGCCGAGGGCCTCAGCGGACGGTTTGTGGCCATTGACGCGAAGAAATACGGCAAGATTCCCGGGGTTACCGATCGGGAGTACTACACCAACTCCTTCCATGTGCCGGTATACTACCCCATCAGCGCCTACCGGAAAATCCAGCTGGAAGCCCCCTATCACGCGCTGACCAACGCCGGCCACATCAGCTATGTGGAAATGGACGGCGACGCCTGCAAGAACCTGGACGCCTTTGAAAGCGTGATCCGCTGCATGAAGGAAGCAGGCATCGGTTACGGTTCCGTAAACCATCCGGTGGACCGCGACCCGGTGTGCGGATACAACGGCATTATCGGAGAGGTCTGTCCTCGGTGCGGACGCCGGGCCGGCGAGCCGGTAAGCCGTGAAAAGCTGGATGAACTGCGCAAGAAATATCCTAACGTGCCTCAGTATCACTGCGATTGCTGAGACACCGGATTTCCCATAAAAACAAGTTTTATAGAGTAAGAGGAGGAAATAACGATGGCAGAAATGAGAAACCACACGGAGCAGACCATTGGTGAAGGCGTGGGCTTTGACCGCATCCGCCGTATTACCGGCTACCTGGTGGGCACCACCGACCGCTGGAACAACGCAAAGCGCGCAGAAGAGCGGGATCGTGTAAAGCACACCATCGGCAGACAGTAATCAGCAGAACGCCTGAGGTAAGAGAAAACAGCCCAGTTCCCCATGCAGATAGCGCTGCGGGGAACTGGGCTACTTTTCGTTGTGCGCTCCCAATTCCCCGGCGAAGGCAGTTCCGCGCAGAGAAAGAAAATCCTTTGCACTCGCCCCAAGCGCGAATAGGGAGAGGAACTGCCCGCCGTTGATTTTTTTTGCAAAAGGTGATACTATAAAAATCAATGAATATCCTGCATTGCCGAAAAGGGAGGAGGTCTATGAAGCAGGCATTGTATTTGCAGCAGGGGAAGGAGCCGAACGGTTCGCTGTTTTTGGCCAGGGACCCTGAGGGCGGCCTTTTATACCGGTTGGATGGCCCCCGGGATTCCCTGACGCTTCACAGCCGTTTTTTGCTCCTGGACAGCGCGGGGAGGCAGAGGGCCCGCATCCTCCGGGTAGGGCTTACGGATATGTCGGTGTATGAGCTGCGGTTGGATACCGGCCAGCGGCTTCGTGTCGTGCGCCAGCACGCCACCCGGAAAGGGGGCCTGCTTTTCCAGGGGAAAAACTGGCGTTTTCGGGGCAGCTTGGAAACCCGGTGCTTTGATATTGTGGAAAACAGCCGGGTGCGCATGACCCATGCGCCTTGTTGGCAGGGGGAGTGCGGTTTTTGCTACGGCCTCACCTTGGACGGGGAAGAGCCGGACCGCCTTTTCTGTTTGTGCGCCGCCATGATTGCGGACAGCGCCGCTGCTTTGCCGGGGCGATGTCCCCTGCCCGTGTAAAATTACGCATCCTCTCTTGACAAGCAGGGGAAGGGTGGGTATACTGAAACTAATCGCTAATACGACAAGAAGCGCAGATGGGAACAAAGACAGCGGCGTGGATTTTGCAGAGAGCCGGCGGCAGGTGAAAGCCGGCAGTCCTCCGCTGTGCATACGTCCTCCCGGAGCTTCCGCGCCCCAACCCCTCTTGGACAGTAAGGCCGGACGGCTGGCCCCGTTACAGGCACAGGCTTTTGCATTGTAAAGAAGCCAGAGGGCGGTTTTCCCGCCGAAACCGGGTGGTACCGTGGATAAGAATTCGCCCCGGATACAGAGAGTGTTCTGTATCCGGGGTTTTGTGTTTTTTGGAAGGAGGCGCCTCATTGGACAAATATCGCTTTGTGAAAATCCGGGAGCATCCCCAATGGAAAGGCCCTGGAGCGGATTGGTTTCACCAAAAGTGGGGCGTTTCCCGGGAGGCGTATCTGGAAAGTATGGAGGCCTGTCTCCGGAAGGAATCCGCCGTCCCCCAGTGGTATCTTCTGCTGCAAGGGGAAACCATTGTGGGAGGACTGGGCGTTATTGAGAATGACTTCCATTGCCGGAAGGATTTGACCCCCAATGTGTGCGCGGTGTATGTGGAAAAAGCCCATCGAGGCCAAGGTTTGGCAGGGGAAATGCTCCGCCGGGTCTGTGAAGACATGAAAGAGCAGCAGATAGATCCCCTCTATCTGGTTACGGACCACACCGGCTTTTACGAGCGGTACGACTGGGAGTTTCTCTGTATGGTCCGGGAAGAAAGCGGCCTTGATACCCGGATGTATATCCACAGAGAGGGGAATTGTTGATAATAAAGAAAGGAAGAGTGAAAATGAAAGAGTCAGAAATTCGCAAACAAATGGCTTTAGCTACGGTCACTGTAGAACGTTTACCGGCAATTCCAGAAGAAAAATTGCAGTCGTCTTTCTGCCAAAAAATCCCCTTGGGGAATATCGCTGCTTTGGGAGTGGCTTTTCAGCCGCTAACGTCTGCGGTACAGAATATTGTCACAGGCGGGAGTGGCACCAGCGGCCTTTATTGGGTGAATACCCATGGGTTGCAAATGGCGACCTTTAACAATAAAGCTGGCTATTTGGGTTCATTGCTGACAGAAAGCGGACAGGTTGGCGGAGGCCAAGCGGTTTTAACCCCTTTTGTTGACCCCACTTATGTTTTTATGTCAGCGGCTTTGTTGAATCTGGAGAAAAAGCTGGACGACATCAAAGAAATGCAGACAGAGATTTTGGATTTCCTGAAGCAAAAGGAAAAAGCGGATTTGCGAGGAAATCTGAAAACGCTCTTTGATATTTTGGAGAATTACAAGTTTAATTGGAATAATGAGAAATATAAAACCAACAAGCATATCTTGGTGCAGGACATCCGGCGAGATGCGGAAAAAAGTATTATTTTTTATTCGGAGCGAATCGAAAACCGTCTGAAAAAGAAGAATGTACTCCCCAGCGACCAGGAAGTAAAGAGCTTACTGCAAAAGCTGGAAGAGGATTTCCAGGAGTATCAGTTATCCCTATATGTTTATGCTTTTTCCTCGTTTTTGGAAGTCATGCTGTTGGAAAATTTTGATTCAGAGTATCTTTCCGGCGTGTCTCAAAAGATTGAGAGGTACACCCTACGGTATCGAGAGTTGTATACGGCCAGCTATAATAAAGCAGAAGGGCTCTCCACTTCTTCTGTGCAGGCCCGGTTGTTCAAAGGATTAGCGGGAATCGCCAAGGGAGCAGGCGGGGCCATTGCAAAAATTCCTGTTGTCAGCAAGTCGCAGATTGATGAGACGCTGATTGGCGCAGGCAACCATTTGGGGAGCGTTCACTCCAAACGGACCCAAAAATCCATGAAGCATTTTTCCGGAAATTCCGTCAGCTATACCCGCACCTTCGTAGATAATATTGAGATGCTGGATAGGATTTATAATGAGCCGATGGAAATCCTGTTTGATAAAGATAACATTTACTTATTAAAAAGTGAAACTCCTAATCCTAATAAAGATAGTGAGAATAAAAGAATTTCCTGATTCTATTTAGAAAGGACTGAACCCCATGAGCAAAGAACTTGCCAAGGCTTATGACCCCAGCGAGGTGGAAGACCGCATCTATGACTTCTGGATGCAGGGCAACTACTTCCACGCAGACCCCGACCCCAAAAAGGAACCCTATACCATTGTGATTCCCCCGCCCAACATCACCGGCCAGCTGCATATGGGTCACGCATTGGATGAAACCTTGCAGGACATCCTTATCCGCTGGCGCCGGATGCAGGGCTATTCCGCCCTGTGGCTGCCGGGCACTGACCATGCTTCTATCGCCACCGAAGCCAAAATCGTGGAAGCCATGCGCAAAGAAGGCATTACCAAAGAAGACTTGGGCCGTGACGGATTTTTGGAGCGCGCCTGGGAGTGGAAGCGCCAGTACGGCGGCCGCATTGTGGAGCAGCTGAAAAAGCTGGGATCTTCCTGCGACTGGGAGCGGGAGCGCTTTACCCTGGACGAGGGCTGTTCCAAGGCCGTCCGGGAGGTGTTTGTCAACCTCTATGAAAAGGGCCTCATCTATCGGGGCAGCCGTCTGGTAAACTGGTGCCCCCACTGCAACACCTCCATTTCTGACGCGGAAGTGGAGTATCAGGAGAAGGACGGAAACTTCTGGCACCTGCTGTATCCCGTCAAGGAGACCGGCGAGACCTTGGAGCTGGCCACCACCCGTCCCGAGACCATGCTGGGTGATACCGCTGTGGCCATCAACCCGGAGGATCCCCGGTATGCCCATCTCCACGGCTGCCATGTGATCCTGCCCCTGCTGAACAAGGAAATCCCCATTGTCTGCGACGAGCACGCCGACATGGAAAAGGGCACCGGCGTGGTGAAGATTACCCCCGCCCACGACCCCAACGACTATGAGGTGGGCAAGCGCCACAACCTGCCCATTGTCCGGGTGTTCACCTATGACGGCCACATGACTGGCGCCGCCGATAAGGCAGAGGCCGATGCCCTGTTCGCCAGCGGCCGGGCCACTGCCGACGAGCCCCAGGTGCTGGATTGCGGCAAGTATGCCGGCATGACCACCATGGAGGCCCGGAAAGCCATTGTGGCGGATTTGGAGGCCGGCGGCTACCTCAAGTCCGTGGAGCCCCTGAAGCACGAGGTGGGTTCCTGCTACCGCTGCCACACCACCGTAGAGCCCATGGTTTCCAAGCAGTGGTTCGTGAAAATGGAGCCCCTGGCCAAGCCCGCCATTGACTGCGTCCGGGATGGGGACGTGAAGTTCATCCCCGACCGGATGGAGAAGGTCTACTACAACTGGATGGAAAATATCAAGGATTGGTGCATTTCCCGTCAGCTGTGGTGGGGCCATCGGATTCCCGCCTGGTACTGCCAGGACTGCGGCGAAACCATCGTGGCCAAGGAAGAGCCCCACACCTGCCCCAAGTGCGGCAGCGCCCGTTTGGAGCAGGACCCGGACACCCTGGACACCTGGTTCAGCTCTGCACTGTGGCCCTTCTCCACTTTGGGCTGGCCCGATGACACCGAGGACCTGCGGTACTTCTATCCCACCAACACCCTGGTCACCGGCTATGACATTATCTTCTTCTGGGTGGCCCGGATGATCTTCTCCGGTATCGAGAACATGAAGGAGCCGCCCTTTAAGACTGTGTTCTTCCACGGCCTGGTGCGGGATGCCCAGGGCCGGAAGATGAGCAAATCTCTGGGCAACGGCATTGACCCCTTGGAGGTCATCAAGGAGTATGGCGCGGATGCCCTGCGCTTTACTTTGGTTACCGGCAACAGCCCCGGAAACGATCTGCGGTTCTCCGATGAGAAGGTGGCCGCCAGCCGGAACTTTGCCAATAAGATTTGGAACGCAGCCCGGTTTATCCTGATGAATCTGGAAGGCCACGATGTTCCCAATGCTCTGCCGGAGAAGCTGGAGCTGGAGGACCAGTGGATTGTCAGCGCTCTCAACGATGTGACCAAGGAAATCACCGAGAACCTGGAAAAGTTCGAGCTGGGCATTGCCGTGCAGAAGCTCTACGACTTCCTGTGGGACAGCTTCTGCGACTGGTACATTGAAATCGCCAAAATCCGGATGCAGTCCGGCGACGAGGAAAAGGCCCAGTCCGCCCGGCAGGTGCTGGTGTGGGTGATGACCCGCACGTTGCAGCTCCTCCATCCTTTCATGCCGTATATCACTGAGGAAATCTGGCAGAGCCTGCCTCATGAAGGGGAGTCCATTATGGTTTCTCCCTGGCCGGTGTATGAAGAGCAGTACAGCTACCCCCAGGCCGAGGAAGAGCTGGCCCGAATCATGGAGCTGATCCGCGGCGTGCGCAACCGCCGTGCGGAAATGAACGTAGCCCCCTCCAAGAAGGCCAAGCTGTATATCGCCACTGCCCATCCCCAGGCCTACGAAACCTGCCGGGCCATCCTGATGAAGCTGGCCTATGCCAACGATATTGAGATTGGCGAGGATTTCCAACTGGAAGGCGCTGTGACGGTGGTTACCGCGGACGCCAAGGCTTATATCCCCATGGATGAGCTGGTGGACAAAAAGGCGGAGCTGGCCCGTCTGCAAAAGGAGCTGGACAACGCCAAAAAGCAGCTGGCCGGCGTAGATGCCAAGCTGAATAACGAGAAATTCATCTCCAAAGCTCCGGCGGCGATTATTGAGGGCGCCCGTCAGAACGGCGAGAAGCTCCGGGAGCGTATCCGCATGATTGAGGAGAGCATGAAGGCGCTGCAATAATGCGGGAAAAAGCGGCACAAAGCTAAAAAGAGCGGCGCGGAGCGATTGCAGAGTCCAGAGAGACTCAGTCTCTCTGGCGGGTGTATGAGGGCAGAGCCCTCATAACAGCGAAGCCCGTAAAAAGAGCTGCCTGTTTCCACTAACAGCAAGAGCTGCCGAAGGCAGCGCGAGCTCTGAGAGGAAGCCGCCAAAGACCTGAAGAAACCCAGCTGCCTGTTCCCAGTAATAGCAAGAGCTGCCAAAGGCAGCGCGAGCCCTGAGAGAATACCGGCCAAAGTCCCAGCAGCATCCATTTATGCTCGATGAGAGGGAAATCACAACGTATCGTTACGCGAACTTTATCTGCGCGAGAAATCAGGCTGCG
>ERZ1643246.3010-NODE-3010-length-15122-cov-5.264817_pt1 | contig 15122 bp, 17 predicted proteins | sample MGYA00579265_ERZ1643246 | MGnify/ENA primary metagenome ERZ1643246 (study PRJEB29033, sample SAMEA4952261) | chicken gut metagenome | biome: Broiler Chicken; feature: Gastrointestinal Tract; material: Caecum | place: Ireland | collected 2018 | study: Broiler... | reverse complement strand
TTCACGGATTCTGCCGGGGAAGGGTACAGCGGGATTCTCATACCTTTGCCACCTGGTCCAGTGAGAAAAAATTTCTCTCCTGGCAGGGGCTGGCCGTCAACCTGGATGCGCAGGTGGTGCCGGTGTTCGGCTCTTCGGAAATCCAGCACGGAAGAAATTCCCGGTTTCATCCCGCCCAGGTGTTTGCGAACACCTCCTTTCAGCCCATGCTGATCGGGGCCGGTTACTATCAGAGCCTGAATCATGCCATCACCCTGGCCTCTCTGAAAGACCGGGTGAAAAGCAAAAAGGCGGTTCTTCTTTTATCGCCCCAGTGGTTCCGGGGACATGGAGTAAAGGCGGAGGCATTCGCCTCCCGGTTCTCGGAAATTCAGTTTTTACATATGCTGGAAAATCCCGGGATTTCCCGGGAAACCAGGGAGTATCTTGTGGAGCGGACAAAGACGCTGCTGGCGAAAGACCCGAAAACGCTGGCCAGGGTAGAGCAGTATACCAGCGAGGCTTCCGGCAGAAAGACCGGAGTCTGGGAGAAGGCCTGCATGAAGATTTATAAAGGGTTTCTCCAGGAGAAGGACCTGTGTCAGACGGTGATGGCGGAGGAACTGGAGGGAATTCCTCCGGTGAAGAAACAGACTTCCTCCGGTACAGAGAATACGTCCCGCCAGCCGGACTGGAACGCTCTTTGGCAGGCGGCCCAGCAACAGGGAGAGTCACAGGAACAGAACCCTTATTATATGGAACCGGCCGCCTGGAAAAAGAAGGAAGCGCTGATCCAAAAAGGAAAGGTAAAGCGGGACACAGTCACCGACGGGTATAAATCCCGGGAAGAGACGGAAGACCTGAAAGCCTTCCTGGCAGTGTGCCGGGAGATGGAGATCGAGCCGCTGGTGGTGATTCTGCCGGTGAACGGCTACTGGTACGATTATACCGGCTACGGAAAGGAAGCCCGTGCAAAATACTATGAGAGAATCCGAACACTGCTGGAGGAGGAGCGGGTATCCTACGCGGATCTTTCCGGAGAAGAATATACAAAATACTTTTTTGAGGACGGTATCCATCCGTCCGGAAAGGGGTGGACCAGAATCAATGAAATCCTTTACCGATTTTATCAGGAAGACGGTACGCAGGCCGAAGGTTAGATTCGCGCTGACTGTGGCGGCTTTTTATGTGCTGATTATGACCTTGTATCTGTATCTGATGTACGCGAATCTGTCCACTGCGCCGGAATTTGTGTACAGTCAGTTCTGAAAGCGGATGGGAAAGAAAATCGGGATCACCGGAAGGGGGCCTGCTTGCCTGGCGGGAGGAATCCTGCTATAATAGCGGCAGGAGAAAACGAGGATCTGGCCGGAGGTATTGGTCCGATGGCAAGGGAAAGGAGCGCCCCATGTTTCTTGACGGACTGGATGAGATGGATCAGAAAATTGTACGGCTGCTGATAAAAAATGCCCGGATGTCGTATTCCGACATTGCCCAGCAGGTGGGAATTTCCCGGGTGGCGGTGAAGATGCGGATTCAGGCGCTGGAAAAGAAAGGAATCATTGAGGAATACACCACCATCATCAATCCGCAGAAGATCAGCGGTGCGGTTTCCTGCTATTTTGAGATTGAAGTTTCACCGGAGACTTTGCCGCAGGTGATCGAAAGGCTTGAGGAGAACAGCTGCATTACGCAGATTTACCGGGTGACGGGAAAGAACCGGCTGCATGTCCATGCGGTGACCGCGTCCGGTGAGGAGATGGAACGGCTGATCCGAAAGGAAATGGATACCCTGCCGGGCGTTCTTGATATCAGCTGCCATACTATCTTATCCAGAATCAAGGATATCAAGGGGCTGCGGCTGTAACCGGGGAGTAAGGGAAAGAATCTGCCGCTTTACATTGGTACTTTTCTGTGGTAAAATTGCTGACGGAGTAACAAGACATCATAAGTTTTCCCGGGCGGGGAGCGCCGTTCGGGTTTTCACTGTACTGCGTACAAAAACAGCAGCGAGGGAATCCGTGTTCCGGAGTGAGAGGATGCCAGCGAGCATCGACCGCGGGTACGGCAGAGAGCTGTACATACAGGAGGGATTGACATGAAGAACGTCAACGTAAAAAAACTTGCTCTTGCGGGAATTCTCGTGGCGGTGGGCGTGGTGTGTTCCACCTTTTCCATCCCGGTGGGAGCGTCCAAATGTGCTCCGGCTCAGCATTTTATCAATATTCTCGGCGGAGTATTTCTGGGGCCGTCCTATGCGGTGGCCATGGCGTTTGTCACCAGTCTGCTGAGAAATCTTCTGGGAACGGGAACCCTGCTGGCATTTCCGGGCTCCATGTGCGGAGCGTTTCTGTGCGGAATGCTGTACAAATACGCGGGGAGACACCTTCCGCTGGCCTATGCGGGCGAGCTTTTCGGAACCTCTGTCATCGGAGGAATCCTGTGCTATCCCGTGGCTACTTTCCTGATGGGAAGTAAGGCGGCAGTGTTCGGCTTCGTGCTTCCGTTCTTTGTCTCCAGTCTGGGCGGCACCATCCTGGCCGTATTTCTGGTGACGGCTGCCAAAAAGATGAAGATTTTCGACGTCTATCTGGGCAACCTGGAAACACCGGCGGGACAGAAGGCATAAGGCAGCGGGAAAGCCGGAAGGCCATACGGCTGCGGAAGAAGAACAGAGAAAATGCAGCGGTCCAAAGAATATCTTTCGGCCGCATGGAAAACTGAAGAAAACGGGGAGCTTGCACAAAGCAGGCTGAGAGTAGGCTGCCTCGCCTAGACCCGGAGATACCTGATTTGGATAATGCCAACGTAGGGAACGCGGAGAAATAATTCCACATAACACGGATATGCCCAGACCAGGCATATCCTTTTTTTGCGCGATGAGCCCGGAGGGCGGCCGTAAGGAGGGGCAAGCTTGCTTGCACAGACATGCGGACATCCGACGGGCGGCGGACAGCGAGCGGCAATGCCGTGAGCTGTCCGTTTGAAGGCATAAGGCGAACAGGTGCGCTTGCGCATCCACTCGCCGCCGCCCGCGAGCCGCCAGGCTGGCGCGATAAGCCCGCAGGACGCCCCGGATTTTCGGTTTTTCAGTCGGAAAACAGCTGGACTGTTTCAGAAGAACGGAGGAAACGATCATGATGAAAGAATGTCTCGAGCAGGTGCGGACGCAGGTTCCGCTGGTACACAACATTACCAATTACGTGACGGTCAACGACGTGGCCAATGTACTTTTAGCCTGTGGGGGAAGCCCCATTATGTCCGACGAGGCGGAGGATGTGGAGGATATCACCTCCGTCTGCGGCGGACTGAATATCAATATCGGTACGCTTCACAAGACAAGCATTGAAGGAATGTACCGGGCCGGGAGAAAGGCCAATGCGCTGAATCACCCGGTGCTTCTGGATCCGGTGGGAGCGGGAGCCAGCCGCCTGCGGACGGAGACGGCTCTGGGCCTGATGAAAGAGCTGCATCTTACGGCTATCCGGGGAAATATCTCCGAGATCAAGACTCTGAGCGCGGGCAGCGGCACCACCAGAGGCGTGGACGCCGATGTGGCGGACGCGGTGACGGAGGAAAATCTGGACGCCGCAGTGGAATTTGTCAAGGGATTTGCCCGGGAGGCGGGCTGTATCGTGGCGGTGACGGGAGCCATTGATCTGGTATCCGACGGAAGCCGGTGCTATGTGATCCGCAACGGCCGTCCGGAAATGGGAAAAATCACCGGAACCGGCTGCCAGCTTTCCGGGATCATGACCGCCTATCTGGTGGCAAATCCGAATAATCGCCTGGAAGCGGCAGCTGCCGCCGTCTGCCTGATGGGGCTGGCCGGGGAGATCGGATGGAGCCGGATGCAGGAGGGCGAAGGAAATTCCACCTACCGGAACCGGATCATCGACGCCATCTACAATATGACCGGCGAGGAGCTGGAGAAAGGGGCCAGATATGAACTGCGATAAAAAGGATCTGCTGCTGTACGCGGTGACGGACCGCACCTGGCTGGGGGAGCATACCCTGTATGAGCAGGTGGAAGCGGCCATCCGGGGAGGCGCCACTTTTGTGCAGCTGCGGGAAAAGAAACTGGATCAGGAATCTTTTCTGGCAGAGGCCAGAAAGATTCAGGCGCTCTGCCGCCGGTATGGCGTTCCCTTTGTGATCAATGACAATGTGGAAATCGCCAGAGAAATCGGAGCGGACGGCGTCCATGTGGGACAGAGCGATATGAAAGCCCGGGATGTGCGTTCCATTCTGGGGCAGGATAAGATTATCGGCGTATCTGCCCAGACCGTGGAGCAGGCGCTGCTGGCCCAGGAGCAGGGGGCCGATTACCTGGGCGTGGGGGCCGTGTTCCCCACCGGTTCCAAAGACGACGCGGTGGAGGTGGATCACCAGGTGCTGGCCCGGATCTGTCAGGCTGTGGATATCCCGGTGATCGCCATCGGCGGCATCACCGCCGACAATGTGGTTTCCCTGAAGGGAAGCGGGATCTGCGGGATTGCCGTCATCAGCGCCATTTTCGCCAAGCCGGATGTGGAGGAGGCGGCCCGCAGCCTGCGGGCGCGGACATTGGAGATGCTTCAGGAATGATGAAAGGCGCGATTTTTGATGTGGACGGCGTGCTGCTGGATTCCATGGAGGAATGGGACCGGCTGGGCGAGACGTATCTGACTTGCCTGGGGATCCGCGCCGGGGAAGGACTGGCAGATACGCTGGCAACCATGAGTATGGAAGAAGGGGCGGCCTGGCTGATCCGGCATTACGGCATTTCCAGAACCGTGGAACAGGCGGTGGAGGAGATGGCGGCGGTGATGCGGGACGCTTATGCCTGCCGGATTCCGGAAAAAAAGGGTGTGGAAAATTACCTCAGAGGTCTTTCGGGAGCAGGGATCCCCATGGTGATCGCCACCTCCGGCGACGGGGACAATGCCCGGACAGCTCTTGAGCGGCTGGGTCTGTGGAACTATTTCCGCGGGATGCTCACCTGCACCCAGGTGGGCGCCGGAAAGAACCGGCCGGATATCTTTCTTGCGGCGGCAAAGATTCTGGAAGGCGTGCCGGAGGAAATCTGGGTGTTTGAGGATGCGCCCCATGCGGCTGCCACCGCCCGCGCGGCGGGATTTCATGTGGCGGCGGTGAAGGACGCGCAGAACGCCCGGGAGGAAGCGCAGCTTGCGCGGACGGCAGATATTTATCTGAAGGATTACGGGGATTTTGAGATGTTCCGAAAAAAAGCCGGGATCTGACCGGAAAAAGGCGGAGCGCGAATTTTCCGGGGAAAACATCCGGCAGAAGAAGTCTGCGGGGATCCGGCAGGCGCGAGCAAAACAGGGAGCAACCGGGAGGCAGCCGGAGACGGAGCCTGCCGGAAGAAGAAACAGAAGGAGGAAGCTGCGATGAAAACAGCACTGACGATTGCGGGAAGTGATTCCAGCGGAGGCGCGGGGATCCAGGCAGATATCAAGACCATGATGGCCAACGGCGTGTATGCCATGAGTGCCATCACAGCTCTGACGGCACAGAATACCACGGGGGTGAAGAGTATTCTGGAGGCGACTCCGGAATTTCTGCAGGATCAGCTGGATTGTATTTTCACGGATATCCGGCCGGATGCGGTGAAGATCGGCATGGTATCTTCGGCGGACCTGATCCGCATGATCGCTGCCAAGCTGAAGGAATATAAGGCGGAACACATCGTTGTGGATCCGGTGATGGTTTCCACCAGCGGTTGTCGGCTGATTGCCCGGGAAGCGGAGACAGTGCTGAAAGAGGAGCTGATTCCCATGGCGGATATCCTCACCCCGAACATCCCGGAAGCGGAGGTGCTGGCAGATTGCAACATTGAGAGTGGCGAAGATATGGAACGGGCGGCCCGGATTATCGGGGATGCCTGCGGCTGCGCGGTGCTGTTAAAGGGCGGACATCAGCTCAATGACGCCAATGACCTTCTGTACCATGCGGGCAGCTTCCGGTGGTTTGCCGGAAAACGCATTGCCAATCCCAACACCCACGGCACCGGCTGCACCTTGTCCAGCGCCATCGCGGCCAATCTGGCCAAAGGATTTTCCATGGAGGAATCGGTGCGGCGGGCCAAGGATTATATTTCCGGAGCTCTGGGGGCCATGCTGGATCTGGGGCACGGCAGCGGCCCGATGAACCATGGGTTTGCCATGGATGGAGTGTATATGGAAGAGGCGAGACATCGGGCAGGATGCCAAATGGATGATTAAAGATACCCTGCATATGCCGGACGAAATACTGAAAAAGAGGAGACGCACTGTTTTCACAAGCAGTGCGTCTCCTCTTTTTCGTAACAATGGGAAGCTCATGCGGCGTGCTTCCCATTATCTGCTTTTTGGAATGTCAGGTCAGCGAAGATCCCGCATTGCGGCGTCAGACCTCCACAATTTCGTATTCTCTGGTACCCAGTCCCAGTTTTTCCGCATGCTCGATGGCCACAATCCAGTCGGTATCCGGGCTGACCTTGTGGAAATGATCGCCCTCCTGGATATGCTGATGATCACCCAGAACACTGTTGGAGATCACCGGCTGGCGGTTTACCGCGTCGGCGCAGGCCATATCCAGAGCCACCGGGTCAAAGGAAGCGAAGAATCCCACATCCGGTACGATGGCAGCGTCATTTTCCGCATGGCAGTCGCAGAAGGGAGACACATCGATGACCATGTTGATGTAGAAGCAGGGACGGCCCTGAACCACTGCCTTGGTGTACTCGGCGATTTTTTTGTTCAGGATATCGTTGGACTCGTCGGAGGCGGGCTCCACCGCATCCCGGGGACAGACGCCGATACATCTTCCGCAGCCCACGCATTTGTTGTGATCAATGGAAGCCTTCCGGTCGGTGATGGTGATGGCGTCATGGGCGCAGATCTTGGTACACTGGCGGCAGCCGATGCAGTTCTCCTGGTTCACATGGGGCTTTCCGGCGCTGTGCTGCTCCATTTTTCCTGCCCGGGAGCCGCAGCCCATGCCGATATTTTTCAGGGTTCCGCCGAAGCCGGTGGCCTCATGGCCCTTGAAATGCGCCAGAGAAATGAACACATCCGCGTCCATCACCGCCTGGCCGATTTTGGCCTCCTTTACATATTCGCCACCTTCCACGGGAACCAGCGCCTCGTCGGTGCCTTTCAGACCGTCGGCAATGATCACATGGCAGCCGGTGGAGAAAGGAGAAAATCCATTTTCATAGGCGCTTTCCAGATGATCCAGCGCATTTTTCCGGCCTCCCACATACAGGGTGTTGCAGTCGGTGAGAAATGGCTTGCCGCCCAGCTCTTTCACCACGTCCGCCACCGCTTTGGCGTAATTGGGGCGCAGATAAGCCAGATTTCCGGGCTCACCGAAGTGAATTTTGATGGCAACGAATTTTTTGTCAAAATCAATGGTTCCGATCCCCGCTTTTTTGATCAGCCGTTTCAGCTTCTCCGGAAGGCTGATGGAGTTGTGGGTACGCAAATTCGTAAAATATACTTTTGATGGTTCCATTTTTATCCTCCTGATCTGAGTTTATTCTGTCGTAGCCGTTCGGTCTTCAACGGTGACAGTGAAACCGTAAGGCGTAGCGGTCACGTCTGGTCAACAGACGGCGCCGGGAGTGACCAGTCCCGGAAAAATATTTTCTCAATGCCCAGAAACCGGCTGATCCCCAGATAAGCCCCGCCCAGAAGCGCGGAAGCATCTTTCAGGGAAGAAGCCTTCAGCTCAAAGGAAGGATGACGCTGTGGGGGGAGACAGCTTCTGACAATGGAAATCAGCTCCGGCAGACGGCCGGTAAGCTGGCTGTTGACAACGATGCAGTCAGGACTGAACAGGTTTCCCAGGTTATGGACGCCCAGCGCCAGGTAGCGGACAAATCCGTCCACCGTCTGAATGGCGGCCTGTTCACCCGCCAGCCACCCCTTTGTCAGTTCCTCCATGGTCGGGTCCTGCCGGCCGGAGAGCTTTTCATAGGTGGAAAGGACGGCCGGGTCTGAGATATACTGTTCCAGGCAGCCCCGGTTTCCGCAGGGGCAGGGTCGTCCGTCCGGCACCACCGTGGTGTGTCCCAGTTCTCCGGCATTGCCGTTTTTTCCCCGGTATGGCCGGTGGTCGATGAGGATGCCTGCGCCCACGCCCGTATGGACATTGATGTGAATCAGGTTGGGGAGATTTCTGACAAAATACTCCTCCGCCAGCGCGGACAGATTGGCCTCATTTTCCAGCCACACCGGAATGTGAAGACTGCCGGACAGGGTTCTTACCAGGGGCAGGCCTGCCAGGGGATAGTTGGGGGCGAACAGGATCTCCGCATCCTCCACCGTTCCGTGAATGGCCAGCGTAATCCCCACCACGGAAAATGGTGTGGAAGGGATTTCAGCCATGGCTTCCTGGATCATCTCCATAAGAAGCGGAACAATGGTTTTCCGGGTGATCATCTCCCGGCGGGTGTATATCCGGCCCTCCCGGGATCCCAGATCGCAGGAGAGCAGGAAAATGCCGGAGGGCTGAAGATCCGCCGAAAGAACGTAGCCGTTTTTCCGGCAGAAATTCAGCAGGATGGGTTTGCGCCCCATGGAAGCGTCGCCGCTCCCCACTTCCTCCACATACTGTCTGGTGATCAGATCCTGGACGATGGCAGAGACGGTGGCCTTGGTGAGCCCCAGCTCTTTTGCCGTTTCGGCCCGGGAAATGGGTCCCCGGTTGATGATGGTTTCCAGCACCAGACTCCGAGTCATGCTGCGGATCAATTCCCTGCTTCCCGTTACCATGCTTCTCCTTCCCGGCGGGCGGGTGCCTGCCTGCTGCATTCTCTTTTCCAGTATACAACAGTTTGGGTGGAAAGTAAACGAATAGGAAAATTCCTGAGGTTCTGCAGTGTAACAGTTCAGCCTTCCGGCTTCACTGTCACAAAAGCATGCACACAGGCTGCGTTTCCCGCAGCCTGGCGCCCGCAGGCCTCGGGATCCCGCTGCAAAAGCAGCGGGACACCTCGCGGGACATTGAAGGCTGAACTGTAACTCTGCAGTAACAGTTGAAGGCTGTCCGGAAATCATTATTCAGCGCAGCCCTGTAGGAGTTATGAAATCTGTTGCAGGAGCTCTGAAGGAGTGAGAAGTGGAATGTCAAATTCTTCAAAGTCTTTCTTATTGTGTGTGACGATGTAATCACAGCGGATGAATTTTGCACAGGTTGCCACGAGGCAGTCTTCAAAATCTTTTGCTTTTTTCTGGAATGCGGTAAGGACGTCATTATTTGTGACGCTGCATACCTTTACGATTTCCAGCAGCTTTCCTACTGCTTTATAAGCAAGGTCGGTACTGTGGGTGTACTTTCTGACCAAATAATAAATATCAGTAACAGAGGAAGCAGATACAAAGCCGTCAATTCGGTGTTTTTCACAGAGGCTTAGGACTTTATAGGAATCATCAACAAACGGTTCCCGCTCCAACAGTACATCAAGGATGATATTGGTATCACACATGATCTTCATATTTTGTCAGTCTCTCCTCTCTGATGGAATCCAAGTCCAGGTCAGCAGGTACGTCTTTTAGTATTCCACGGAGGGAATCCACGGCAGAAATCTGAGGATTTACTACTTTTGCGATGATTTTCCCGTTGCGGGTGATAAAAACATCCTCTCTTGCAATCAGTTCAAGGTATTTCCCAAAATTGGTTTTAAATTCTGTTGCGGTAACAATCATGAAAGACGCCTCCTTTCTTGTAGGGTCAATTTCATTATATGCGATTTAATGAATGAAATCAATAAAAATCGCACGAAATTGAAGAAAAATCCAGAAATATCGCACGACAAAACAAAGAGGACAGGCTAATGTCAAGGAAACCAAAGCATTCTTCCATGACCAGAAACAGCAATTTGGAGAACTGAAGATGAAAACCTGCGTGCAATCATATACGCAGACTTACTGATTTATTTTAAAAGGCACCCCGATCTACTTGACGGAGTATCATCCAAGTGGTACAGTGTACTTAGTTTAATAAATAAACAAATAGAAGAAAAGGAGGATTTCATCATGATCAACATGCCGGAAGTAAAGCTGGGTATCGTGGCCGTAAGCAGGGACTGCTTCCCGATCACCCTGTCGGAGAACCGAAGAAAGGCTGTGGCAGCCGCCTATGAGGGGGAACTGTACGAATGTCCCACCGTGGTGGAGAGCGAGAAGGACATGCAGAAGGCATTGCAGGAGCTGCGGGAGGCAGGCTGCAATGCGCTGGTGGTTTATCTGGGAAACTTCGGACCGGAGACAGCGGAGACCCTGCTGGTGAAGTATTTCCATGGCCCCTGTATGGTGGTGGCAGCCGCGGAGGAAACGGGAGAGGATCTGATTCAGGGCAGAGGCGACGCCTACTGCGGCATGTTAAACGCCAGCTACAATCTGAAGCTGCGGAATCTGAAGGCTTACATCCCGGAGTATCCGGTGGGACGTGCCGAAGAGGTGGCAAAAATGATCGAAGAATTTGTTCCCATTGCCAGAGCCGTCATCGGGATCAAAAATCTGAAAATCATCAGCTTCGGCCCCAGACCGCAGGATTTCCTGGCCTGCAACGCGCCCATCAAGCAGCTGCACAACCTGGGCGTGGAGATCGAGGAAAATTCCGAGCTGGATCTGTTTGAGGCATTCAACAAACACGCCGGGGACAAGAGAATCCCTCAGGTGGTGGCAGATATGGAAAAGGAACTGGGCGAGGGCAACAAAAAGCCGGAGATCCTTCCTAAACTGGCCCAGTACGAGCTGACCCTTCTGGACTGGATCGAGGACCATAAAGGCTGCCGGAAATATGTGGCCATTGCCGGAAAATGCTGGCCCGCTTTCCAGACCCAGTTCGGCTTCGTACCCTGCTATGTGAACAGCCGTCTTACCGGCCGGGGCATTCCCGTTTCCTGTGAGGTGGATATTTACGGAGCGCTCAGCGAATACATCGGAACCCTGGCAAGCAATGACGCCGTGACTCTGCTGGATATCAACAACACGGTACCCGCTGATCTGTACCAGTCGGAAATTCAGGGAAAATACGGCTACACCCAGAAGGATACCTTCATGGGCTTCCACTGCGGAAATACCACTTCCGGCAAGCTGACTTCCTGTACCATGAAGTATCAGCTGATCATGTCCAGAAGTCTGCCCCAGGAGGTAACCCAGGGTACGCTGGAAGGCGACATTGTGCCTGGTGACATCACCTTCTTCCGGCTGCAGAGCACCGCGGACAATCAGCTGCGGGCCTACATTGCCAACGGGGAGGTGCTGCCGGTGGCCACCCGCTCCTTCGGAGGTATCGGAATTTTCGCCATTCCGGAGATGGGAAGATTTTACCGCCATGTGCTGATCGAGGGCGGATTCCCCCATCACGGCGCGGTGGCCTTCGGCCATGTGGGCAAAACGCTGTTTGAGGTGTTCAAATATCTGGGTGTGGAACCCGCCGCCATCGGTTACAATCAGCCGAAGAGCATGCGTTATCCCACGGAAAATCCCTTCGCCTGACCGGCAGACAGGAGGAAGCGTATGAAATATTACATCGGCGTGGATCTGGGAACTTCGGCGGTAAAATTGCTGTTGATGAATGCCCGGGGCGCCATTGAAAAAATTGTTTCCCGGGAATACCCCTTGTACTTTCCAAAGCCCGGCTGGTCCCAGCAGAATCCGGAGGACTGGTGGAACGGAACCGTGGATGGTATCCGGGAGCTGATTTCGGGTATTGACGGAAATCTTGTGGCCGGTATCAGCTTTGGCGGTCAGATGCACGGACTGGTGATTCTGGACGAGGCGGATCAGGTGATCCGTCCGGCCATCCTCTGGAATGACGGCCGGACGGCGTCCCAGACGGATTATCTGAATCAGGTGGTGGGAAAAGAGACCCTGGCCCGCAATACCGCCAACATTGCCTTTGCGGGATTTACCGCCCCGAAGCTTCTGTGGGTGCGGGAGCAGGAGCCGGAGAATTTCGCCAAAATAGCCAAAATCATGCTGCCGAAGGATTATCTGGCCTACCGGATGACCGGCGTTTTCTGTACCGATTACTCGGACGCCTCCGGCATGCTGCTGCTGGATGTGAAAAACCGCTGCTGGTCGGAAGAAATGCTGAAAATCTGCGGCGTGAGGAAGGAGCAGATGCCTCGGCTGTATGAAAGCTACGAAAAAGTGGGAACCCTGAAACCGGAAGTGGCCGGTCAGCTGGGTCTTTCCTGCGACTGTCTGGTGGCCGCGGGAGCGGGAGATAATGCCGCCGCCGCGGTGGGAACGGGAACCGTCGGGGAGGGAAAATGCAATCTTTCCCTGGGAACCAGCGGGACCATTTTCATTTCCAGCGACAACTTCCGGATGGATGGCCACAATGCCCTCCATGCTTTCGCCCATGCGGATGGCCATTACCATCTGATGGGCTGTATGCTCAGCGCGGCGTCCTGCAACAAGTGGTGGATGGAGGAAATTATCCAGACAGAGGACTACGCCAAAGAGCAGGAGAAAATCGGGAAGCTGGGGGAGAATCATGTATATTTTCTTCCATATTTAATGGGCGAGCGGTCTCCCCATAATGACCCGAATGCCAGGGGAACCTTCATCGGCCTTACCATGGATACCACCCGGGGCCAGATGACCCAGGCAGTGCTGGAAGGGGTGGCTTTCGCCATCCGGGATTCCTTTGAAGTGGCCAGATCGCTGGGGATTTCCATCGACCGGACCATGATCTGCGGCGGCGGGGCGAAAAGCCCCCTGTGGAAAAAAATCATGGCCAATGTGCTGAATATCCAGGTGGACGTGCCGCAGATCGAGGAAGGACCCGCCATGGGCGCGGCCATGCTGGCGGCGGTGGCGGACGGCACCTTTGCTTCGGTGAAAGAGGCCGCGGAAAGAGTGGTCAGGGTGAAGGAGACCATTGCTCCCGATCCGGCGCTGGCGGCGGCCTATGACCGGCAGTATCGGAAATTCGCGCAGATTTATCCGGCAGTGCGGGAACTGTTTCCGAAAATTTTATAATTCTTAGGAATTGTTTCATGGGAATGACAGGAATATTGCGTTATAATTGCATATAGGTAGTTTGACAGGAAGGCTATCTGTTTTCTTACATGCGGATTTGGCAAAGATCTTTCCAGCCGGAGGGATTTCGCGGATGCGCTGTGGGAAAAAGAGAGCCTTTTTGTTATTCTGATTTTGTAGCAGTTCCGCTTTCCGGCTTCGCTTTCACAGAAGCAGAAAGTTTGACTGTTACCTGATTTTTTACAACAGATAAGGCGGCGGTAGAAGCCGGATGCAAAATGTGTTATAGTTAGGTTATACCGGAAAGGGCAGGGTGAGTCGTCACGGTTGTAAAAAAGAAGATCAAAGCGGATACGGTACTGAAAAATTTCTGGAAGGATAACAGACGGTTTGCGGATTTGTTTAACGCGGCGCTGTTTGAAGGAAGAAGTGTGATCCGGCCGGAAGAGCTGGTGGAGATGGATACGGATATTTCTTCCCTTCTGAGGACAGGAGAGTATGCGGAGACGGTACAGAAGATACTGGACGTGGTGAAGAAAAGCGCCAGGGGCGTGGATTTTGTGATTCTCGGACTGAAAACCAGCAGCATGTACATTACGGGATGCCGCTGCGGATTCTGTTGGGGGATGCCTTCGGATATCTGAAGGAATATCAGGAGACGGCCAGAAAGAATAAGAAGGAAGGCCGGTGGGACAGTAAGGAAGAATTATTATCCGGATTCCGCAGAGAGGACCGGCTGCATCCCATGGTGACCATCTGCATATACTATGGAGAGGACGCGTGGGACGGGCCGCGGAAACTGACGGACATGCTGGAGATATCGGAGGAACTTCGGGATGTGGTCAATGATTATCCGATGAATCTGATTCAGGTGAGAGACAGCGGGCATCTTCGCTTTCAGGATCCCGATGTACAGACAGTGTTTGAAGTTTGCAGAAATATTTACCGGAGAGATTACGAAAAGTTGTCGGAGGTTTATGGCGATAAAGAAATTGACGCGGAGCTGGGCGTGGTGATCGGAACGATAACGGAGTCCCAGGGGATCGTCAGCCAGGCGTTGGAGTCGAGAGGAGGTAGAATGAATATGTGTACGGCATTGGAGGAGCTGGAGAGAAGAGGTATGGAAACAGGAAAAATTCTGGCGCGTTATGAGGATGGAATGTCTCCGGAGGAGATCGCCAGGAAGATGGGCCTGACTGTGGAGCAGGTGGAGAAGATCTTAGAGGAAAACGGGATGCTGACGATAGTCTGAGGAGATGCCCTGCAGTTTGTCTGCAGGGTATCTGTGCATATAGGATACGACTTTGAAAAATGAGGGGAGGGTCGCTATGAAATGGATTTTATGGATTGTGACGGCGGTTCCGGTGATCACAGCGGGAGCAGTACTGCATTTTAAACTGAAGGAGAGTGTGGGCGGCAAGTGGAATATTCTGCCAAAATGCCTGGCCACCTGGATGATTTTCTGTACGGCGCTGGCAGGCGTACTGCAGAGGGAAAATGCCGCAGATGCCGGATGGATCGCGGCGGCGCTGGGACTGTTTCTGGCGGCGGATGCGTTGTTGGAGCTGCAGTTTTTTGCGGGAATGGCGGTGTTTGCGCTGGGGCATTTGCTGCTGATCGGCTGGTTTGTGGGACAGAAACGGTATACACCGGTCAGTCTGCTGGTGTGGGTGATTCTTATGGTTTTGATGCTGCGGATTTTCCGAAAAGAGCTGTCCGGAGGTAAAGAGCAGCCGACCCTGTACCTGATGATTCTGTATCCGGCGGTATTGATGGCCATGGCTTCCCTGGCGGTGGCGCTGCCTTTTACCGGAGGAGTGCAGTATACCTGGATGGCGGTGGGAGCAGTGCTGTTTACCGTATCGGATATGTTTGTGGGGAAAGGATTTTTTGAGAAGCTGCCGAAACGGTTGGATCATCTGGCGCTGGGGATGTATTATGGCGGGATTTTCTGTCTGGCGTTGGGGGTGTGGGCGGTGTAGGAAAAAAAGGAAGGCATGATGCGTGAACTTTCCATTGCCATAAATAAAGACCCTGAGTATATTCTGTGCTGCGAGCCAGAATGTATTCGGGGTCTTTTTATCGGGAACGGTGGGAACCGTATTTATTGGAAAATATGGCACGGACAATCTCCGCTACCGCCCCATATTATATCAC
>ERZ1643246.3006-NODE-3006-length-15137-cov-7.552844_pt1 | contig 15137 bp, 12 predicted proteins | sample MGYA00579265_ERZ1643246 | MGnify/ENA primary metagenome ERZ1643246 (study PRJEB29033, sample SAMEA4952261) | chicken gut metagenome | biome: Broiler Chicken; feature: Gastrointestinal Tract; material: Caecum | place: Ireland | collected 2018 | study: Broiler... | reverse complement strand
TCATCTGACTGCGCTCGTTGATTTTTTCCAGAATCCGCACGGCCTCGTCCGACTGGGCAGGGGTCGGCTGATAATTGTTGGAATAAGATTCGGAGGAGATGGAACAAGGGGTGACCTGAATCTGGTCATCTTTTTGTACACCATCAGAAGTGACGGTGAAAGTCTGCTGGAAAATCATGGTGTCCATATCGCTGGGATAGGAATTGCCTCCAAAACAGAAATTTCCCAGGCTGTACACGATGTATTTTCCTTTATATTTCTCGATGCCCTGGAGAACGTGGGGGTGATGTCCCACCACCAGGTCGGCTCCTTCGTCGATGGCCATATGACCCAGCTGTGTCTGATTGGTGTCTGGAGAAATCTCTTTTTCATTGCCCCAGTGAAAGACTACGATGGTGAGCTGGGCTCCTTCTTCCTTAACCTTTGCGATGTTATCTTTTAACTGCTCTGTCCGGCCAAGGTGATCGCCCAATTCATAGATTCCCACAAGTCCGACTTTGACTCCTTTGATTTCCATGACAGCGGTTTCATCGTATCCAAAATGAACAACACCTGCGTCGTCCAGCGCTTTTTTGGTATCCTCAAAGCCCTGCTCTCCATAGTCGTGACTGTGATTGTTGGCCAGGGTGACTGCTTCCACGGAACCACTGCTGAAGATCTGAGCATATTCCGGATCGCTTTTGAAGGCAAACTGTTTATCCTCTCGGTCCTCAGATGTGGTGAAGGTTCCTTCGGCGTTGGCGATGGTCAGATCATCTGCCTGGAAAATGGAGCGGACATTCTGAAAGAAATAGTCTTTTCCATTGGCTTCATAGGTCGCATTCAGGCTGGTATCATAGTCAAAACTTTCATCGGTACCCAGTGTACAGTCACCCACGGTGGTGATGACAAGACGGACGGGTTCGTCTGAGGAGGCAGCCAGGTCCTCGTCAGCATGGGGAGTTACCACCTCAGCCTGATCGGAGCTGACGCTTTGGTCGGATTTTTCAGAACCGTGGCGAAGCTGGGTGAGAGTGAGGAAAACAAGAAAAATGAGCAGAATACCCACTGCACACCCGGCTCCGATCTGCCGGTACTTTTTCACAGATTGCTGATAGTATTTGCTCTTTTTATAAAAGTCTGTTTTTTTATGTCTCTTCTGGTTGTATTTCACAGGACTCTCTCCTTTCTGGATTCATTATTTCTCATTTCAAATGATTAGTCAATTACCTTTTTCGTTCTTTTTCATTACAAAAAGTTAAATTTTTGTGATGAATTCTCGAAAAAAGTCAAAAAAACAAGAATTTATATTGTAAAGGTTGCATAAAATGCTTGAAAGTTGCGTGATTTTTTAGTAAAATATGAACATATTATACAGACAGGGAGGTATTACATATGGACGTTTTTAGAACTGACCGAATCAGAAATGTAGTCCTGTTAGGTCATGGCGGTGCGGGAAAGACCACATTGGTGGAGGCTATGGCTTATTTATCAGGTATGACCAACCGCCTCGGACGAGTGGAAGATGGAAATACCGTCAGTGACTATGACAAAGAAGAGATTAAACGAGGATTCTCTATTTCCACGACAGTGGTTCCTGTTGTGTGGGATAAAGTGAAAGTTAACGTACTGGATACCCCGGGATATTTTGACTTTGTAGGCGAGGCGGAAGAGGCTGTGAGCGCGGCGGACGCTGCGATCATCGTTGTTTCCGGAAAGTCAGGTGTACAGGTTGGAACACAGAAAGCCTGGAAGCTGTGCGAGAAATATAAATTACCGAGAATGATTTTCGTTACAGGAATGGATATTGATGAAGTCAGTTACCGTAAGGTAGTGGAGGATCTTACAGAACTCTATGGCAAAAAGATTGCTCCGCTGCATTTCCCGATCCGTGAAAATGGGAAATTTGTCGGATATGTCAATGTGGTAAAACAGGCCGGAAGGCGTTATATCGATAAAGGTAAGAAGGAAGAGTGCCCGGTTCCTGGGCATTTGCAGGAGTACCTGGAGAAATATCGTGAGATTCTCATTGAGTCTGTGGCAGAGACCAGCGAAGAATTCATGGATCGCTATTTTGAGGGCGATGAATTCTCTCAGACAGAGATCTCCGCGGCTCTGGCGATGAATGTGCAGGACGGAAGCATTGTGCCGGTTTGCATGGGCGCTCCGGTTAACTTAAGAGGCGTCTCCAACCTTCTGGATGACATCTGCGGTTATTTCCCAAGCCCGAACAAGAGATCCTGCAACGGAATTGCCACAAAGACCAATGAAATTTTCGAGGCGAACTATGACTTTACCAAGGCGAAATCCGCTTATATCTGGAAGACCATTGTGGATCCGTTCCTTGGAAAATATTCCCTGATCAAAGTGTGCTCCGGTGTAATCAAATCTGACGATGTACTCTACAATGTGGACAAACAGTCTGATGAAAAACTGAATAAGCTCTATGTGCTGGAAGGATCCAAGCCTTTGGAGGTGCCGGAACTTCACGCAGGAGATATCGGTGCGATCGCGAAACTGAATGACGCGAAGACCGGTGACAGTCTGGCTACGAAAGCACAGCCAATCTCTTATCCGAAGGCATTGATCTCCACACCTTATACCTATAAGAGATATAAGGCAAAGACAAAAGGAGATGAGGATAAGATCGCCCAGGGTCTGGCGAAGATCATGAGTGAAGATTTGACCGTTCGCACAGTGAATGATTCCGCGAACCATCAGACACTGCTGTATGGTATGGGAGACCAACACCTGGATATTATCTGCAGCAAGCTGCTGGAACGTTACAAAGTAGCTGTAGAGCTTTCCAAACCGAAGGTTCCGTTCCGTGAGACGATCCGCAAGAATTCCGATGTGGAAGGAAAGCATAAAAAACAGTCCGGCGGCCATGGACAGTACGGACATGTGAAGATGCGTTTCGAGCCTTCCGGAGATCTGGAGACTCCTTATGTGTTCGAGCAGGTTGTAGTGGGCGGCGCTGTGCCGAAGAACTACTTCCCGGCTGTCGAGAAGGGACTTCAGGAATCCGTGCAGAAGGGACCGCTTGCCTCTTATCCGGTTGTGGGTGTGAAAGCGACTCTCTATGATGGATCCTACCATCCGGTGGACTCCTCTGAGATGGCCTTTAAGATGGCTACCATACTGGCATTCAAGAAGGGATTCATGGAAGCTTCCCCGGTACTTCTGGAGCCGATTGTATCCATGAAAGTTACCGTTCCGGATACCTATACAGGTGATGTCATGGGTGATCTGAATAAGCGCCGTGGACGTGTTCTGGGAATGAATCCGGATCACGACGGCAACACAGTGATTGAGGCAGATGTGCCAATGCTGGAGATCTACGGATATTCCACAGATCTGCGTTCCATGACTGGAGGAAGCGGAGAATTCTCCTATGAATTTGCCCGCTATGAGCAGGCTCCCAATGATATCCAGGAAAAAGAGATTGCCGCAAGAGCGAATATGTCCGAAGAGGATTGATATAGGAAAACGTAAGAGAACCGTCGGTGTTGGCCGGCGGTTCTTTCCCTTTGGTGATAGAAAAAAGGAATGCACCAAGCCTAAAAGGAATTTTCATGGAATTAAAATTGTGTTTTGACAGAAAAAATGGTAGTATAGTAGGAAATCAAAATAAAAGGAATGTGTGGGAGGCTTATGAAGAAAGGAAAAGGAAAAATTCTGGCAGTCATCGTCTTGATTCTTGTGGCTGCAGTCTATTATTATGTTGCAATCCCGGCGGTCAATATTCACTCCACGGGATTCTGGACATTTCTGATTGCCCTGCTGGTGCTGATTCTGGCAGCTTACGGTACCCGGAAAGTTCATTCGGTCCAGGAGGCAAAGGAAAATAAAGTTTTAAAAATCGGGGCAGGTGTGGTCGTGCTTGTCCTTGCGGTTTATGGAATTGGAACACTGCTCTCTTCCCCGGTGGTGAATGCGAAGAAATACCGGGATCTGATAGAGCCGCAGACCAGGAACTTTGCGGAGGATATTCCGCAGATCAGTTATGATCAGATTCCGATACTGGACAAAGATTCCGCGGAGCTTCTGGGAAACAGAAAGATGGGAAGCATGGTGGATATGGTCTCGCAGTTTGAGGTCAGTGATCTGTACTCTCAGATTAACTATCAGGGGCGTCCCGTCCGGGTGACTCCTCTGGAATATGCAAGTTTTATCAAGTGGTTCACCAATCAGAAAGAGGGAATTCCGGCTTATATTACCATTGATATGGCAACGCAGAACACGGAGCTGGTGAAGCTTGAGGAGGGAATCAAATACTCAGAATCAGAGTATCTGAACCGGAATATTTACAGACATCTTCGATTCCGGTATCCTACTTATATCTTTGACCAGCTGAGTTTTGAGATCAACGAAGAGGGGGTTCCCTACTGGATCTGTCCGGTGAAGAAATATACCATCGGACTGTTCGGCGGCCAGACCATCGGAAGGGTGGTCCTGTGCAACGCAGTGACCGGAGAGTGCGAGGATGTGTCGGTGGAGGATTGTCCAACCTGGGTGGACCGGGTATTCCCGGCGGATCTTCTGATTGAACTCTATGATTACCATGGAACGCTGGTCAATGGATTTATCAACAGTGTTCTGGGGCAGAAGGGCTGCCTGAAGACCACGGAGGGATATAACTATCTGGCCATGGATGATGACGTGTGGGTTTATACCGGTGTGACTTCAGTGAGCGGGGATCGCTCCAATGTGGGCTTTGTCCTGATGAATCAGAGAACCAAGGAGACTCATTACTATGAGATCGCAGGAGCGGAAGAGTACTCAGCTATGGATTCCGCGGAAGGACAGGTACAGAACCTGAAGTATAAAGCCACCTTCCCGATGCTTTTGAATATTGCCAATGAACCTACGTATTTTATCGCACTGAAGGATGACGCAGGTCTGGTGAAAATGTATGCCATGGTCAATATCCAGAAATATCAGAATGTGGCGACGGGAGATACCGTGGCAGAATGCGAGGAAGCTTACCGGGAACTTTTGGAGAGCAACGGAATCGCCCAGGACGCGGCCCAGGGAAGCAGTACCAGTGAGGTGACTGGCAAGATTAAGAGAATCGCCCAGGCAGTTCTGGATGGAAACTCTCATTTCTATGTGGTCTTTGAGGAAGAGGGAATGGATCTGAAGCTGGCAGAGGGACAGACGAAAGGAGATCTTCCGGATCCTCTGATTTTTGACGTACCGGTTTCCGAGTATCCAAAGATCATTGCCTATGATGTGGGAGATGAACTGACATTACGATTCCGGGCAGGTACTCCGGTCTGTGAAGTTCTCGCTCTGAATCCAGATCAGGAAGACTGAATGTCCCGTGAAAATATACTTGACAAACGGTTTCTGTCTGGGTACAATATTTTGTAGTTTCAAAAGCAAAGACGAAGAGAAGGAATATTAAGAGTCCTCTGCATTTCCAGAGAGCTGTCGCAGGTGGAAGACAGTAATGCATGATTCCCAACTGGCCTTTGAGTCCCTTTCTTGAACCGAGAATTCCCAGTAGAGAGAGGCGGGTGTTCCCGTTACAGAATCAATGAGTGCATTCTATTGATAATAGAATGAATTAGAGTGGTACCACGGAATGTTAAGGCCCTTTCGTCTCTAAGCGGAGACGGAAGGGCTTTTGATATTGAAAGAATGCGGGGGATTGAGAAGTCCGCATGATGACAGGAGGAGAAAAAAATGGCTGTACCTTATAACCATAAGGCGATTGAGGCAAAATGGCGTGTGAAATGGGAAGAGAATCCTATCAACGTCAACGATGGTAAAAAACCCAAATATTATTGTCTGGATATGTTCCCTTATCCGTCAGGAAACGGTCTGCATGTGGGGCACTGGAGAGGATATGTAATCTCTGATGTCTGGAGCCGTTACAAAATGCTTCAGGGTTATTATCTGATTCATCCCATGGGATGGGATGCTTTCGGACTTCCGGCAGAGAACTATGCCATTAAGATGGGAGTTCATCCGGCAATCTCCACGGCGGAGAATGTAAAGAATATCAAGAGACAGATCAATGATATCGCTGCAATCTATGACTGGGATATGGAAGTCAACACCACCGATCCGAACTTCTATAAATGGACACAGTGGATCTTTGTAAAGATGTTCAAAGAAGGGCTTGCCTATGAGAAGGAGTTCCCGATCAACTGGTGTCCGTCCTGTAAAACCGGCCTGGCTAATGAGGAAGTGGTGAATGGCTGCTGTGAGCGCTGCGGCACTCCTGTAACCAAGAAGAATCTTCGTCAGTGGATGCTGCGCATTACAAAATACGCAGACCGTCTGCTCAATGATCTGGATAAACTGGATTGGCCTGAGAAAGTAAAGAAAATGCAGACCGACTGGATTGGAAAATCTTATGGCGCAGAAGTAGATTTCAAAGTGGACGGAAGAGAAGATGTGATCACAGTCTACACCACCAGACCAGATACTCTGTTCGGCGCTACATTCATGGTTCTGGCACCGGAGCACAAACTGGCGGCAGAGCTTGCCACACCGGAGAACAAAGAAGCAGTGGAAAAATATATCTACGATGCTTCTATGAAATCCAACGTGGACCGTATGCAGGACAAGGAGAAAACCGGTGTCTTCACAGGAAGTTATGCAATCAATCCTCTGAACGGAGCGAAAGTCCCGATCTGGCTGTCTGACTATGTACTGGCAGATTATGGAACGGGTGCGATCATGTGTGTGCCTGCCCATGATGACCGTGATTTTGAGTTCGCAAAGAAATTTGATATTCCGATTATCCAGGTTATCTCCAAGGACGGAAAAGAAATTGAGAATATGACGGAAGCTTACACAGAGGCGTCTGGAATCATGATTAACTCCGGTGAGTGGAATGGCATGGAGTCCGCTGTGCTGAAGAAAGAGGCACCTCATATTATCGAGGAGCGCGGAATGGGAAGAGCAACCGTCAACTACAAACTGCGTGACTGGGTATTCTCCCGTCAGCGTTATTGGGGCGAGCCGATTCCGATTGTGCATTGTCCTCACTGCGGCGCGGTTCCCGTACCGGAGGAGGAACTGCCGCTTCGCCTTCCGGAAGTCGAGAGTTATCAGCCGACAGGAACGGGAGAATCTCCGCTGGCAGCCATTGACTGGTGGGTGAACTGTAAGTGTCCGAAGTGCGGTGCGGATGCCAAGAGAGAGACGAATACCATGCCTCAGTGGGCTGGTTCTTCCTGGTATTTCCTTCGCTATGTGGATAACCACAATGACAAGGAACTGGTATCCAGAGAGAAGGCAGATAAATATCTTCCGGTTGATATGTATATCGGCGGTGTGGAACATGCAGTGCTCCACCTGCTTTACTCCAGATTTTATACGAAATTCCTGTATGATATCGGCGTGATCGACTTCGATGAGCCGTTCCACAAGCTGTTCAATCAGGGAATGATCACAGGTAAAAACGGCGTGAAGATGAGTAAGTCCAAAGGCAATGTGATCTCTCCGGATGATCTGGTGAGAGATTACGGATGTGACTCTCTGAGAATGTATGAGCTCTTCGTGGGACCGCCGGAACTGGATGCAGAGTGGGATGACCGGGGAATCGACGGTGTATACCGTTTTCTGAAACGTTTCTGGACCCTGGCTATGGACAGCATCGAGAAGGATGTGCCGGCCACCAAAGAGATGGTGAAGATACGCCACAAACTGGTGTATGATATCACACAGCGTCTGGAAAACTTCAGCCTGAACACGGTAATCTCAGGCTTTATGGAATATAATAATAAACTGAATGAGATTGCCAAGAAAGAGGGCGGTGTGGATAAAGAGACCATCGAGACGATGACGGTTCTTCTGGCTCCGTTCGCTCCACATGTGGCTGAGGAACTCTGGGAGAAGCTGGGACACACAGATTCCGTATTCCATACAACCTGGCCTTCCGCAGATGAGGAGGCAATGAAGGATGATGAGATTGAGATTCCAGTACAGATCAACGGAAAGACCCGTGCGGTGATCAGCATTGCGGCGGACTGCAGCAAGGAAGATGCGATTGCAGCTGGAAAAGAGGCTGTTGCGGATAAATTGACAGGAAATATTATCAAAGAGATCTATGTACCCAAGAAGATCATCAACATTGTTCAGAAATAAATCACGTTTAGATAAAAAATGAGAAAAAGACAGCGTAAGCAGTGGGGTGTCATTGTTTACGCTGTTTTGGTACCTAATTTGACAGGAGGATTGCTATGGTATTATTTTTGGAATATCCCAAGTGCAGTACATGTAAAAAAGCTAAGAAATGGCTGGATGATCACCAGGTAGCCTATACAGACCGGCATATTCTGGAGGAAAACCCGACCGAAGATGAACTGAGAGAGTGGATCGGGCGCAGCGGCCTGCCTTTGAAACGTTTTTTCAACACAAGCGGAATGAAATACCGGGAGCTTCAGTTGAAAGACCGCCTTCCCGGCATGAGTGAGGAAGAGCAGATTGCCCTGCTCGCCACAGACGGCATGTTGGTGAAGCGGCCGCTTCTGGTATTGGATCACCGGGTACTTCCTGGATTTCGGGAGGCAGACTGGGCTGAGGCATTAGGTCTGTAAGGCACGATAAGATGAATTCACCCAGAAAGGAGATTGAAATAATGGAGACGAAAGTGACAAGAGAAGAGGCATGGAACCTGTTGAAAAAGTATAATCAGGAGGAATTCCATCTGATCCATGGCTTGACCGTGGAGGGAACTATGCGTTGGTTCGCGAAAGATCTGGGATATGCTGATGAGGAAGATTTCTGGGGACTGGCAGGACTTCTCCACGATGTGGATTGGGAAAAGTATCCCGAAGAGCACTGCAAAAAGGCGCCGGAGCTTCTGGCGGAGATTCATGCAGAGCCGGAGCTTGTTCATGCGGTGTGCAGCCATGGATATGGATTGGTGTCAGATGTGGAGCCTACTCATCAAATGGAAAAAGTGCTTTTTGCCGTGGATGAACTGACAGGTCTGATCGGGGCGGCAGTGCGGATGCGCCCGTCCAAGAGCGTACAGGATTTGGAGGTCTCTTCTTTGAAGAAGAAATTTAAAGATAAAAGATTTGCAGCGGGATGCTCCAGAGATGTAATTAAAACAGGAGCCCAGATGCTGGGGTGGGAGCTGCCGGAATTGTTTGAAAAAACTATACTGGCCATGCGTTCCTGTGAGGATTCTGTGAATCAGACAGATTTGTCATGAGAAAAGGATTATAAGAAAGTGCATGCAAAGACCGGGGATCTTTGCATGCGCTTTTTTCAATCTTCGATCAAAGTCAGAGTATGGATATCCGGCACGGCCATCAGAGAGTAGTTGGTGTAGTAGACGACAAAGCCAGGTTTGGAACCGTTTGGCTTTTTCACATGTTTCTTCTGGATATAGTCCACTTCCACCTTGGGGGCGGTGCGCCCTTTGGAGTAGTAGGCGGCCAGACTGCCTGCTTCCTCGAAGACCCGGTCGGGGAGCTCCTCGTTGTTGCTCTTTACAATCACATGGGAGCCGGCTGTGCCTTTGGCGTGGAACCACCAGTCGTTTCCTGTGGCGAATTTGAAAGTGAGTTCATCGTTTTGAAAATTATTCTTTCCCACATAAATGTGGTAGCCGTCACTGGAAAGGTAGTGGAAGGGGCGGGATTTGACGGAAGTCTTCTTCTTGCCCGTAAAATGCTTTTTGATATATCCATATTGGGTGAGTTCTTCTTTGATCTGAACCAGATCGGACTCTGAGAGCGCGATGTCCAGGGAGGCGCTGATGGATTCCAGGTGATCGATCTCTTCCTGAGTCTCGGCAATCTGTGTGGTGAGTGCTTCTTCGGTGCGCTTTAGTTTGGCGTATCGGTCAAAATATTTTTTTGCGTTTTCCTGTGGAGTCATGGTGGGGTCCAGAGGGATGGTGATCTCTTTGTTGTCATCGTAATAATTCAAGGCTTTGAGAGATTTGCAGCCTTCCTCCAGTCCATAGCCGTAGGCATTGATCAGTTCTCCGTAAATCTTATACTTTTCTTTTTTGCCGGTGTCTTTCAGCTGTTTTTGCTGAAGAGAATATTTTTTTACACTCCGCTCCAGGGAAGTCTGCACGACTTTGCGCAGATCAGAGGATTTCTGCCGTATCCGGGTCACAATGTTTTTCTGGGCGTAATACTGCTCCAGCATGGCAGAGACAGATGCGAATTCTGCCACAGTGTGGCCGGACTGATACTGAGTCAGGGGCATCACCGCATACTCCACCGGAATCTGGCCGCGGAAGATAATGTTTGGCTGAAAGTCTTTTTCCTTTACCTGATCCATGACTCGAAGGAAGGTGTGGTACAGATGGACTCTGGCATTTTCATCCAGACTCTCTGTGGGAGCATCTCCGTCCAGAGAGGCCCGGGTGCAGATTTCCTGAGCCATGACCGGACTTAGCCCTGTCAGGCTGGTATAGAGTGCACGGGCAGTCTGTATGGGTTTTGTGAGAACCTGTCCATAAAAATCTTCCTCTGACACGGTCAGAGGGTCCAGCTTGTGCTGAGTCTGAGGAATAAAGTACTGTCTTCCGGGGAGAACCTCACGCACGGAACTCATATTGGAGGAGACGTGCTTGATGCTGTCCAGAATTTTGAAATTCTCATCGCAGAAGATCAGGTTGCTGTGTTTTCCCATGATTTCCAGGATCAGATACTTCCGGCAAAGATCTCCCAGTTCATTGAGGTGTTCCAGCTCAAATTGAATAACTCGTTCCAGTCCCGGCTGGGTGATGGATAAAAAGCGTGCGCTGCTTAAATGTTTGCGCAGCAGCATACAGAAATTAGGCGCGGTCAGCGGGCTGGGTTTATTCTTCTCTGTAAAATAAATCAGGGGGAGGGAAGCGCTTGCCGACAGCAGCAGTCTGCAGTTGCCGAGGGGCCCCCGGCAGGTGAGAAGGAGTTCGTCCGTCTCAGGCTGGGCAATCTTGTTGATTCTTCCTCCTGCGAGATGTTCATTTAGTTCTTTTACCATTGCAGCAATGGTGATTCCGTCAAAAGCCATAGGAAAATCTCCTTTTGTTTTGTATGTTTTATGGTTTCTATTATAACAGAAAAAAATGATTTGACTAGACTTTTAAAATCACCTATAATAGTACTATATGCAATGAATTAAGAAAAGGTTTTTAAGAGTGGACAAAGATGATAAAGAGTATGACCGGCTTCGGGCGAGCTGAGGCCGCAGATGAGGAGAGGAAGATTACGGTCGAACTGAAATCGGTGAATCACCGGTATCTGGATCTGAATATCAAGATGCCGAAGAAGCTGAGTTTCTTTGAGGCAGCCATCCGTAATTTTCTGAAGAATTACATTCAGAGAGGAAAGGTAGATGTATTTATCACCTTTGAAGATTATACACAGAACAGAGTGTCTCTGAAATACAATCAGGAACTGGCTGCGGAGTATATGCAGTATTTTGAACAGATGAGCGGCTATTTCAACATTGAAAATGATGTGAAAGTTTCTCATCTGATGCGCTGCCCGGAAGTCCTTATTATGGAGGATCAGGGAATTGATGAGAGCGAGCTGTGGCCGCCGCTGGAAAGTGTGCTGCGCCAGGCATGTGAGAAGTTTGTGGAGTCCAGACGGGTGGAAGGGGAGAATCTGAAGAAAGATCTTCTGCAGAAGCTTGAGGGACTGGACGAGAAGGTTTGTCTGGTGGAGGAGAGATCCCCGGAAGTGATTGCAGCTTACAGAGAGAAGCTTACAGCCAAGATGCGGGAGCTCTTGGAGGATACACAGATTGAGGAGAACCGTATTGCCGCGGAAGTTGTTCTCTTTGCGGATAAGATCTGCAATGATGAGGAGACAGTGCGGCTGCACAGCCATATCAAGAATATGCGGGATATTCTGACGGATGAAAAATCCCAGAGCGTGGGAAGAAAGCTGGATTTTCTTGCCCAGGAGATGAACCGGGAGGCCAATACGACCCTGTCTAAGGCGAATGACCTGAAAGTGTCTAATCTGGCAATCGATCTGAAGACGGAGATAGAGAAGATCCGTGAGCAGATCCAGAATATTGAATAAGGATGGTATAGGACCTGTGACGAAACTGATTAATATAGGATTTGGAAATTTGATAAACGCCCAGAAGATTGTGGCGATTGTGGGACCTGACGCGGCCCCCATCAAAAGGCTGGTTCAGAATGCGAAGAGTGAAGGCCGCATTATCGATGCCACGCAGGGGAGAAAGACAAAAGGCGTGATTGTAATGGAACAGGATCAGGTGATTTTGTCTGCTTTGCAGCCAGATACCATATCCAAGCGTTTCAGCGGCAAAAACGAGACGGAGGAAAGAGAATCATGAGCAGAGGAATATTGACGGTGATCTCCGGTTTTTCGGGTTCTGGAAAAGGTACCATTATGAAGGCTCTGCTGGAGCGTCATCAGAATTATGCGCTGTCAGTCTCAGCCACCACACGCAGCCCGAGAGAAGGAGAGGTGGACGGGAGAGAGTACTTCTTCAAAACCAAGGAAGAATTCCAGGAGATGATTTCCAAGAACCAGTTCATCGAATACGCACAGTATGTGGATCATTATTATGGAACGCCCAGGGGATATGTGGAGCGCTGTCTGAGTGAAGGACGGGATGTGATTCTGGAAATCGAAGTACAGGGTGCCAGAAAGGTGAAGGAGATGATTCCGGAAGCAGTTCTGGTCTTCGTAACTCCGCCCAGCGCAAGAGAGTTGAGAGAGCGGCTGATCGGCCGGGGGACAGAGACTATGGAAGTGATCGAATCCCGCCTGAGCCGTGCCAGCGAAGAGGCGGCGGCCATGAAAGACTATGACTATCTTCTGATTAATGACGACCTGGATCAGTGTGTGGAAGCTTTTCATGAACTGATACAGAGTGAACGGTGCAAAATGGAGAGAAACCGGGAATTTCAGGAGAAAATCCAGGAAGAATTGAAGGAATTTTTGAAAGGAGAATAAACATGATTCATCCATCGTATTCAGAGTTAATTAAAGTTGTCAACCAGGGAACAGAGGAGGATGAGACTCCTGTAGTCAGCAGCAGATATTCCATTGTACTGGCCACCAGCAAGCGTGCCAGACAGTTGATTGCCGGGGCTGAGCCGAAGGTTGAGAACGCGCAGGGCAAAAAACCATTGTCCATTGCCATTGATGAATTATACCAGGGCAAAGTTAAAATTATGCCGGAAGAAAATAAGAGCGAAGAAGAATAGAAAATGTAAAGAATGGGGGCTGTTGGAACATTTTATTACAACGGCCCCTGTTCCTGTTGGGAGAGCTTAAGATGAAAGTGTTGTTTATTTCCCTGGGATGTGACAAGAATCTGGTGGACTCGGAGGAGATGCTGGGATTGCTGCGTTCCAGAGGATATGAGATGACAGACGATGAGACAGAGGCGGATGTCATCGTAATTAATACCTGCTGCTTTATTCATGATGCGAAAGAGGAGAGTATTCAGTCCATTTTGGAGATGGCAGAATACCGTAAAGAAGGTTCCTGCAAGGCCCTCCTTGTCACGGGCTGTATGGCTCAGAGATATCAGGAGGAGATCCGGCAGGAGATCCCGGAAGTGGATGCGGTTCTGGGAACTACATCCTATGGAAAGATTGTGGAAGCTCTGGAACAGGTTTTGGAGGGCAGGTCCTATGAGAGGTATGACAGTATCGATGAACTTCCTATCATTTCCACCCAGAGAATACTTACCACCGGCGGTTATACCGGGTATCTGAAAATTGCGGAAGGGTGTGACAAACATTGTACCTACTGCATCATACCAAGCCTTAGGGGGAGATTTCGGAGTTATCCCATGGAACATCTGCTCCGTCAGGCCAAGAAGATGGCAGAGGAAGGCGTCAGAGAGCTGATTTTAGTGGCACAGGAGACGACGCTTTATGGAAAAGATCTCTACAAAGAGAAATCTCTGCACAGACTCCTGGAAGAATTGGCCAAGATTCCGGGAATTTACTGGATTCGTATTCTGTACTGCTATCCTGAGGAAATCTACCCGGAACTGATCGAGGTGATGGCAAAGGAGAAGAAAATCTGCCACTACCTGGATCTGCCGATTCAGCATGCCAGCGATCAGATTCTCAGACGCATGGGCCGGCGTACAACCAAAGCGCAGCTGGTTCAGATTATCTCGCAGCTTAGGGAGAGAATACCGGATATTGTGCTGCGTACCACTCTGATCACAGGTTTCCCGGGAGAGACGCAGGAAGACCATGAGGAGCTGATGGAATTCGTAGATGAGATGGAATTTGACCGATTGGGCGTCTTCACCTATTCACCGGAAGAGGGAACACCTGCCGCTTCTATGGAGAATCAGATTCCCGAGGAAGTGAAGGAAGAGCGCAGAGACGAGATTATGGAATTGCAGCAGGAGATTTCTCTGGAGAAAGGAAATGCCAGAATTGGCCAGGAATTCCTGGTGATGATTGAGGGAAAAGTGGCAGATGAGAATGCCTATGTGGGAAGAACTTATGCGGATGCCCCAAATGTGGACGGATATATCTTTGTGCAGAGCCCGGAACTTCTGATGTCCGGTGATTTTGTGAAAGTCCGGGTGACCGGGGCGCTGGAATACGATTTGATAGGAGAAATAGCAGATGAATACACCGAATAAGTTGACTGTAGTGAGAATGATTATGGTGCCGTTTTTCGTGCTTTTTATGCTGACAGATTTCGCGGGAGCGGCTGGCAAATGGATTTCTCTGTTACTTTTTGTGGCGGCCAGTTTCACAGATTATCTGGATGGACATCTGGCCAGAAAATATAATCTGGTGACGGATTTCGGAAAATTCATGGATCCTCTGGCAGATAAACTGCTGGTGTGTTCAGCACTGATCTGTCTGGTGGAGATGGACAGGCTGGCGGCTTGGATTGTGATCATCATCATTGGAAGGGAGTTTATCATCAGCGGATTCCGTCTGGTGGCAGCGGACAATGGGGTGGTAATCGCAGCCAGCTACTGGGGAAAATTCAAGACAGTTTCTCAGATGATTATGATTATTCTGATGATCATGAATCTGGGAGGGATTTTTGATATTCTGGAGACTGTTTTTGTGTGGCTGGCACTGATTCTGACAGTCGTCTCACTGGTTGATTACCTTTATAAAAACAGAAATGTTCTGTCGATGCAAAGTTGATAAAGAGCGGTCTCGGAAACTCAATAAACAATTGAGAAAATTTGAGACCGGGTTAGAA
>ERZ1643246.3000-NODE-3000-length-15160-cov-7.116783_pt1 | contig 15160 bp, 10 predicted proteins | sample MGYA00579265_ERZ1643246 | MGnify/ENA primary metagenome ERZ1643246 (study PRJEB29033, sample SAMEA4952261) | chicken gut metagenome | biome: Broiler Chicken; feature: Gastrointestinal Tract; material: Caecum | place: Ireland | collected 2018 | study: Broiler... | reverse complement strand
GTCCCGCATCACATCAACGGTTTTCGGACGTCATATTCACAAGGAAGGCTCCCCCTCAAATCCAGATTTCACGCACACGTCTGGTCTGTTGACTCGAACTGTGAATTGTACAGGTCTGCATAAAATCCGTTCCGGGCGAGCAGTTCCTCATGCGTCCCCTGCTCGACGATATCTCCGTCTTTCATGACGAGGATCAGGTCTGCGTCGCGGATCGTTGACAGCCTGTGGGCGATCACAAAGCTGGTCCTGCCCTTCATCAGGTTATCCATTGCCTTCTGGATCAGGACTTCTGTCCTGGTATCTACCGAGCTGGTCGCCTCGTCGAGGATCAGGATCTTCGGATCCGCCAGGATCGCCCTGGCGATGGTGAGGAGCTGCTTCTGTCCCTGGGAGACGTTAGTTGCCTCTTCGTTCAGCTCCATGTTATAGCCGCCCGGAAGTGTCTGCACGAAACGGTGCACATGCGCTGCCTTTGCTGCGCGGATGACTTCTTCGTCCGTGGCGTCCAGCTTTCCGTATCGGATATTCTCCATGATCGTTCCATGGAACAGCCAGGTATCCTGGAGCACCATCCCGAACATCTCGCGGAGCTCGCTGCGGTTAAAGCTGCGGACATCATGCCCGTCGATCTTGATCGCGCCGCTGTTTACATCATAGAAGCGCATGAGCAGTTTGATCATTGTCGTCTTGCCCGCTCCGGTAGGACCTACGATCGCGATCTTCTGGCCTTCCTTTACTTTCGCAGAGAAGTCATTGATGATGATCTTATCCGGACTGTACCCGAAGTGTACATGGTCGAACTCCACATTGCCCTGAAGCCCTTCGATGGATACCGGGTCCGGCACTGTCTGGTCTTCCTCTTCCTCGTCGAGGAACTCGAACACCCTCTCAGACGCAGCCGCTGTAAGCTGGAGCATGTTGGTGACCTGAGCCACCTGCTGGATCGGCTGGGTGAAGTTCCTTACATACTGGATGAAGGACTGGATGTCTCCGACCTCGATGGCGTTCCTGATGGCGAGGAAACCGCCCAGGATGGCCACGCCCACATACCCCAGGTTGCCGATGAACTGCATGACCGGCATCATCATCCCGGAGAAAAACTGGGATTTCCACGCAGAGTCATAAAGCTTTGCGTTCGTATCATTAAATTCCCGGATTACATCATCTTCTTTATTAAATGCCTTGATGATATTGTGTCCGCTGTAGATTTCCTCTACCTGGCCGTTCACATTTCCCAGATATGCCTGCTGTCCCCGGAAATATTTCTGGGAATGCTTCATGACAAACGAGATCAGGATCACGGATACCGGAAGGATCAGGAGCGCTACCAGCGTCATCAGCGGGCTGATGGAAAGCATCATGATCAGCACACCGATCAGCGTGGTCACTGAGGTGATCATCTGGGTGGCGCTCTGGTTCAGGCTCTGCCCCAGGGTATCCACATCATTGGTCACGCGGGAGAGCACTTCTCCTACGGGCTTTGTGTCAAAATAGTTCATGGGCATCCGGTTGACCTTCTCCGAGATTTCTTTCCTCAGCCGGTAAGTCGTCTTCTGGGAGACGCCGGTCATGATGATGCCCTGGATGAAAGTACAGAGGGCGCTGATCAGGTACAGACCGAGGGTGATCAGAAGGATCCTTCCGATCTTCCCGAAATCCATCCCGCTGCCGCCTGACACTTTGCTCACCAGCCCGTTGAAAATCTCTGTCGTCGCTTTTCCGAGTATCTTGGGACCCACGATATTAAAGACCGTACCGCAGACCGCAAAGACTGCGACAAAAAACATATGCACCTTGAAGGCGCTCATATAGCGGATCAGTTTTTTTATGGTTCCTTTAAAATCTTTTGCTTTTTCGCCCGCCATGTTTTTTCCATGGGGACCTCCCATACCTCTAGGCATGACTGGGCACCTCCTCTCCTGTATATGCAGCGCCCGGCGCAGGATCCTGACTCTCCGTGCGGTCCTCTCCGCCCGGCATCTTCTCAGCCGTCCCCGCCGCCAGCTCTGATTCAGATAGCTGGGATGCCGCGATCTGCTGATATACCTCGCAGCTCTTCAGTAATTCCTGATGGGTTCCGATGCCTGCTACTTTTCCGTCGTCCAGGACAATGATCTGCTCCGCATTGAGGATCGTGCTGATCCTCTGTGCCACGATCAGGACTGTACTGTCTTTTGTCCTCTTCTTTAGCGCTTTTCTCAAAGTTACATCTGTCTTAAAATCAAGGGCAGAAAAACTGTCGTCAAAGATAAATACTTCCGGGCGCTTTGCGATCGCTCTGGCGATGGACAGTCTCTGTTTCTGCCCGCCGGAAACGTTGGATCCGCCCTGGGCGATATGGCTGTGGTAGCCATCCGGCTTCGCGTCGATGAATTCCACTGCCTGCGCGATCTCCGCCGCCTCGATCATCTCGCTCTCGCTCCCGTCCGGGTTTCCGAACATGATGTTGGAAGCGATATCTCCTGAGAAGAGAAGCCCCTTCTGGGGAACATACCCGAGCTTCTCCCTCAGCTCATGCTGGGTCACTTCGCGGATATCTACGCCGTCCAGGGTAATGCTTCCCTCTGACACATCATAAAATCTCGGGATCAGGTTGACCAGGGTAGACTTCCCGCTTCCCGTACTTCCGATGATTGCCGTCGTCTCCCCAGGCTTTGCGGTAAAGGTAATGTCATGGAGCACGTTTTCGTCCGCGCCCGGGTATTTAAAGGATACGTGGTCAAACACGAGCAGCCCTCTCTTTGTATCCGAGAATTCTTTCGGCTGCTCCGGGTCGTGGATGACCGTCCTGCTGGAGAGCACTTCCTCCACACGGTCCGCTGCGACAGCAGCCCTGGGCAGCATGATCGACAGCATGCACAACATCAGGAATCCCATGATGATCTGCATCGTATACTGGATGAACGCCATCATATCCCCGACCTGCATCTGCCCCTCGTCGATGCCGTGGGCGCCGTTCCACATGATCAGCACGGACACTCCGTTCATGATCAGCATCATGACAGGCATCATGAAGGTCATGGCGCGGTTCACGAACAGGTTCGTCTTTGTCAGCATCCTGTTGGCGTCGTCAAACCGCTCTTCCTCGTGCTTCTGCGTACTGAACGCGCGGATGACCGGGAGTCCGGTGAGGATCTCCCTCATGACCAGGTTCACCTTGTCGACCAGTGTCTGGAGGATCCTGAATTTCGGCATTGCCACCAGGAACAGGACAAGGATGACCAGCCCGATCAGCACGACAGCCAGCCCGATGATCCAGGACATGGATACATTCGTCTGGAAGACCTGTATGATCCCTCCAATCGCCAGGATCGGCGCATAGAGCACGATGCGCAGCAGCATGACAACGATGAGCTGGATCTGCTGGATATCATTTGTGCTCCTTGTGATCAGGGAAGCCGTTGAGAAATGGTCGAACTCATTGTTGGAAAATCCTACGACTTTGCGGAAGACATTTCCTCTCAGGTCACGGCCCGTCGCAGCCCCGACGCGGGAAGCCAGGAAGCCCACCAGAACGCTCGCCGCCATCCCGAGGAATGCAAGCGCCACCATCTTTCCCCCGGTAACGAGGAGATAATGGATCTGGATCTCATCCATGTCCATGCCCAGGGCTTCATAAGCAGTCCCCACATAGCTGACTGCCGCCTGCTCCAGTATGGTGTCCGGGAGATCGTCCATCTGTTTCTCCATCTCTTCGATCAGAGCGTCTCTCTGTTCTGCCGGCATCATTTTCAGGATATCAAACACGGTCATATCGTCCGTTGCCATCTGTGCCGGGATATTTTCTTTCAGCTGTGCTTCGATCTGTTTTGTCATGTCGCTGCCGGACTCAAAGCCCGCTGTCAGCATCATCGGACCGGCAAGGATATCAGACAGGGTGTCCATCTGCTCCTCATCCTCCGCAGCACTCTCCCTGAGCACATAGGCTTCTGTATCATAGGTGCTGCTGTCCGTCTCATAGGCGTCCAGGACTGTCCCCTGGTCTTCTTCCGGCACAAAGAGGAGAAGTTTCTCCATCTCATCTGCCCTCAGCGCCTCCGGGACCTGATCTTCGATCCCTCCCTGCTGGATACCTACATTTACGATATCCGATGTGTAGGCAGGAAGAGACAGGTCGCAGTACGCCTGGATAAACAGGACCGCAATGATCGCGAGCAGGGATTTCCAGTGTACTGCCGCGTACTTAAATAGATTTTTCATTCCTTTTCTTTCCTTTCATGATTCATAAGATTTTCTCCTGTCTGGATCAGGAGCCGCCGGAAAAGCAGCTTCTCTTCCAGACTCATCCCCTGTAACATGATGTCCTCCATCCGGTCCGCAACGTCCTTTACAGCCTGGATGCACGATTTTCCTTTCTCAGTCAGGGTCAGCCTCATGACGCGCTGGTCATGCCGGTCAGGTTCCCTGGTGATGTACTGATCCCGCTCCATCTTCTGTATCATGGACGTAATGGACGGCGCTGTGATATTCAGCTTTGCCGCCAGTTCTTTCTGGGACATGGAATCCTGCTGGTGGAGCATAAAGAGCACGCTCGCCTGGCTCCGGTTCAGGTCGAATTCCCGGTACATCCCCCGCGCCGTGTTCACGGCGCCATGTGAGACGATACCGATGAGTCCCAGGATCGGGATTTCTTTCATATCGCACTGGATCATTACCTTTCCCTCCATCAATTAGTTAGATAACTAAATGATATATTAGTAGTATTGTACAATAAAGTCAATTATTTTATTTAGATTTCACGGTTTGTTCATAATTTCTGCTGATTTTTAATTAGTAAAAGAAAGAGTATCCAGGGATGCCTGCCCTGTGTGGCATGATTCCCGGATACTCTTTCCTTTCTTCTATATCTGTCCTATATCTGTCCTATATCTGTTCTGTATCTTTCCTATGTCTTTCCTGTATCTGTCCCATCTCCTAAGCCATCTATCATGCGAGCCCGTGTGCTTCGAGCCATCCGATCAGCGTCCTGTCCCCTCTTTCGATCCTTGCTGCCCTGATCCGGAATTCCAGTACTGTCAGGACTGTAAAGACCACTGTCAGAGCCAGGAGAAAGAACAGGCATCCGCTGATATCCTCTCCGCCGCTGATCGTGCTGCGGAATGCTGTCACTGTATACGTGAACGGCACCCATTTGTGCAGATACGGCACAAAGCTTCCCGATATCTCCAGCGGATAGGTCCCTGCGGAACCCGCAAGCTGTACCACCATGAACACCAGCATCAGGAAGCTCCCCACCCTTCCCAGGAGACTGGTAAAGAAATACATCACGGACATAAACGCCACAGACGCGGCACATGCTGTCAGGGCAGTAAGCGCAGCTCTTTCCGGCTCAAATCCATCAAAGAAAGCGAGCGCGCCCAGCATGACCGCTGCCTGGAGAACAGCGGTCACAGCGAGCACGGAAGCTTTGCTGAGCCACCATTTCACACCGGATCCCGGTTTTCCCGGGCAGCTTGTAAGCGGATACATCAGGCAGAACGCGATACAGCCTACCCACAGCCCCACTGACATCATATACGGCGCCATGGCATGTCCGTTATCTGCCACATACGTAACCTGTTCCTCCTCGATCTCAAGAGGCGCGGCAAACATGTCCACGATCTCCTCTCTCTGCTCCCGGCTGCCATCTGAAAAAATCTCTGTCTCTGAACTGATCCGGGCAGCTTCCGAAGCCAGAAGGGAAGTACCGTTTTTTAAGTCAGCAGCTCCTTCTCCGAGCTGTCCCAGCCCATTATCCAGATCCGCCGCGCCCAGGCGCAGCGCCAGTGTCCCCTGCTGCTGTATCTGTTCTGCCCCGCCGGCAGCCTGGGTGATCCCTTCTGTCAGGGCCGGCGCACTTTCCACAAGGCTGGAAGTACCGGATCTCAGGCTGATGATCCCGCTGTTTAAGTCAGACATACCGGATCTCAGGGAATCCACTCCAGCCTGGAGCTGAGTAACCCCTGCTGCGAGCTGTAAACCCGCATCCGCCGCTGTGTCTGCTCCCGCTGTATATGCATCGATCCCCTGGGACAGAGCCGCTGCCTGCTGCTGTAATGCCGACAGCTCAGCGGCAAGGCCAGACAGATCGCCCGTGATGTCCGCCGGGCCGCTGTCCGCTGTGGGCATCGTGCTGATGATCGCGCCCAGCGCATCCCTGAGCGCTGCCGCCCCGCTGCGGAGCTGTGCGGACTGGGCGCCCCCTTCTCCTGTCACTGCATTGAGCCCTGCGCTCAGAGCGTCTGCGCCTTCCTGAAGGTCACTGACACCGATGGAAAGAGTGTCCAGCCCCTGGGAAATACTCTGCGCTCCATCTGTGAGGGCGCCTGCACCTTCATCAAGAGCAGATGCCGCAGCCGGAAGCCCGGAAGTTTTCTCCTCAAGAACGGAAAGTCCTTTGCTCAGAGATACCATACTCTCGTCAGCCGCTGCCGTGCCGGATGCCAGTTTTTCCCCGCCTTCTCCGGCCTCAGCGATCCCCCCTGCCAGGCTGGAAGCCCCTGTATCGAGGTTCTGTATGCCGTCCACTGCCTGCGCCACACCATCTGCTGCCTCTGCTGCTTTATCGATCATGACCTGCGCATAACTCCTCGTCACCTCTTCACGGATTGAATTTTTCAGCTCTTTCATCGCAGTCTCCCCCATCTTAGAGGCAATATAATTCGTCCCCGGGTTTGTCTTAAACTGAAGGACCATTTTTTCCGGTGACGGCGCTGTCAGCGCAGCCGCGTTTTCCGAAAAGTCTTCCGGTATGGTGATGACCATATAATATCTGCCAGTCTCAAGCCCTTTTTCCGCATCTTCCTCTGACGGGAAACAAAAATCCAGGGAATCATTCCCTTTCAGTTCCTCCGCCAGATCTTTTCCGATGTGCAATGTCCTGCCATCCAGCACAGCCGGCCTGTCATGGTTCACCACCGCCACCGGAAGTTTCCCCACATTCCCATACGGATCCCACATAGATCCGAGAAAAAGGGTCGTATAAATTGCCGGTATTATGATCACAGCAGCTGTGACGACCAGCAGTATCCTGTTCGAAAACAATTTTTTCCACTCCTGCCTGAGCATAAATATCATTCTCCCTTCACTGTCTTTCTCCAGTTGTAAAAGACATATAATCTATTAATAGATATTGTGTTGATTTTTGTAACAAGATGTATTATAGTAAAACCAGTTTCAGACAGCAACCATTAACTTTTCCGAAAAATGTTGCCTAATGGATAGGGAAAGAAATTTCTGTCTATTTTCCGTAAAGATTGCGGAGACACACTTTGGACCTGATGCAAAAAACACATGGAGGACACAGATATGGCAAAAGAAACTGACCGGAGAGTACGTAAGACAAGAGCACTGCTGCGCCGATCTCTTGCAGAGCTGCTCTGCGAAAAGAGCATCCGCGAGATTACTGTAAAAGAGCTGGTAGAACGGGCGGATATCAACCGCTCTACTTTTTATCTGCATTATTCAGATGTTTACGATATGATGGAAAAGATTGAAAACGGGCTTGTGGATGATATCGAAAAACTGATCGAAGCTCATCCCGTAAGCCCGTTTAATGAAAAAAGCTTTCCATTTATAGAAGATATCTTTGTGATCCTGGCGGAAAACCGCGGCATATGCGCTGCCCTTCTCGGCCCGCACGGGGACATCTCCTTCCTGCACAGGATCGAAGGCATCATCTCGGACCACTGCCTGAATGTGCTGAAAGTGACCTTTCCCGATCAGCTTGAGGACCTGAAGTATTCTTATTCCTTCTGCCTGTCAGGCTGCATCGGCCTGACCAAGACCTGGCTGAACGGCCAGTATGAAGAGACGCCGCGGCATATGGCTGAGATCACATTCCGGCTTATCATGAACGCCCTGCACGGATCAGAGCACGTCAGATGACAGGTCATCCTCCGCATCTCCTGCACTGCCTGACAAGACCGATCCCGCCATTTTTATCGTCCTGACACTGATCCCGTTTACCTCGATGTGGTCGTCTACGGGGATGACCAGGCACTGCCTTCCGTCAATGATCCTCGTCTCCACCAGATCCGCCCTGTCCGGGTTCACCTTGATGACCACATCCGGGGTCTCGATATTAAATTTCCTTGTCTCCGCAATATTTGTTGCCAGCAAGGACGCCTTTTCTCCTGCATTCTCCTCAAAATTGCGGTCAAAACTTTCCATCTTTTCCGCGTCCACGCCGCTCTGCTCGAAGATCTTTTTGATCTCTGTCTTGTCAAGTGCCAGCGGCTCCGGTTCTTCTTTGTGCTCTTCGATCAGATCATTGAGCGTCTCGTGGATATTTCGGACAGTCTCATAATCCCCGTCCTCGCCAAGCGTATCCTCGATGATCATCTGGAATGTCTCCTTCTGCGTATCCGCGGACATCGGCATCTTTGCTCCCAGGAGCTGGTCGATCATCTCCGGCTGCAGGTCCTCGGATTTTTTTGTATAGTAAAGCACACTGTGCAGATCCGTGCTCCTGTCATTAAACGCCGGAAAAAGAAATCCCTTTGACGGCATGTCCACGATCCAGTCGCGGATCCGGTCCTGGATCCGGTTGTCTTCCGCATTGTAGCTCAGGCCTGCTTTGGAGAGCGACACCGGGCAGATGCTCATGAGCAGGTACTCATACACCTCGTCAGATGCATCGAACATCTCCAGCCCGTCCGAAGATTTCCCCGGGATATCGTACATGGCATGGATCAGGATGATATAATAATTTTCTGCATAATCGTATGTAGCGATGACTTTGTCGTAGAACTCCTCCAGAAGCATATCGTCTTCCAGCTTACTGTCCCTGAGCTTCATAAGAAATTCCTGCGTCCCGCCCGGCATCTCCGCGTCCAGCGGAAATTCCAGGTTCAGCATATTTTTCCCCACGGTCCCTGACAGAGTCTTTTTGAAAATATCAAAATATTTAAACGCTTCTTCTTCCGGGAGCGAAAGGAACGCGTCTTTTGATTCCATTTTTTTCGTCTTTTCATGGTCCACATAGCAGCCGCAGATCCTGGTGATCGCGCAGTTTGCCGGTGTGAACTGCTTTCTGATCTCAAGTATTTCTTTCTTATTCATTATTTACATTCCTCTTTTCTATAAAAAGTCAAAACCTCCGGTGCGCGGCAGCCTTCCGGGAGCCTGTCCGTACATTAGCTACTATAACATTTTATCCCCGAAAAATCGAGAGGAACATTTTCTCCGTGGAGTCTGAGACTTTCACTGAGACTTTCAAAACTGTAAGTGTACTTTCTCTCTTCCATTGATATAATGACCTTGATCCCGGAACAATACGTTCCGCCAGGCAGTGTTCCTGTCCGTTTCCCGGGACGGACAGGAACACTGCCCGGAGCACTTTGTAAAACCTGAAAACATCCGGAAAGGAAGGGGCTTCATATGGAACAGACACAGACAGCATCCGCTCAGAAAACGCCCGGCAGCCAGTCTGAATGGCAGCCGATCCTGAGACTTGAGCGCGTGAAAAAATATTATGGGAACCACGGAAATATCACAAAGGCCGTGGACGGAATCTCCCTACATATCAACAGAGGCGAATTTACAGCTGTTATGGGCGCAAGCGGCTCCGGAAAGACAACACTTTTAAACTGCATCGCTGCCATCGACAGTGTCACCAGCGGACACATTTTCGTCAGCGGGCAGGATATCACCGCTGTCCGCGAGCGGGACCTGGCGGATTTCCGAAGGGAGAACCTTGGATTTATCTTCCAGGACTTTCATCTCCTGGACACACTGACCATCGGGGAGAATATTTCCATGGCGCAGATCATCAGCGGCGCTCCTCCGGAAGTCATTGACCGCAGGGTGCGGGATATCGCAGGAAAACTTGGGATCAGCGGCATCCTGGAGAAGTTCCCATGCGAGGTTTCCGGCGGGCAGAAACAGCGCTGCGCCTGTGCACGCGCGCTGATCAATGAACCGAAGCTGATCCTTGCCGATGAGCCCACCGGAGCTCTGGACTCCAGGTCTTCCCGTCTCCTGCTCGAGACCATGGCGTCCATCAATGAAAAGCTGGGAGCCACTATCCTCATGGTCACCCATGATCCTTTCTGCGCTTCCTTCTGCGGGCGCATCCTCGTCCTGAAAGACGGGAAGATCTTTACCGAGATACGCAGGGACGGAAAGACCCGGAAGGAATTTTTCACGGAAATCCTCGATATACTCACTCTGCTGGGAGGTGACACGGGAAATGTTATATAAACTTGCCTTTCGGAATGCAAAGAGAAGCCTGAGCGACTATGCGGTTTATCTCATCACAGTCACCCTCTCCTTCTCCCTGATGTTCTCCTTCGGGCTTGTCGCATCATCGGACGCGATCACCGGTCTGTCCGAAGGGATGAACACCTTCCAGATGGTTCTGGATTTTATCAATATCATCATCCTCTTTGTGATCTGCTTTCTTATCAACTATACGACAAAATTCATGTTCACAAAGCGGAGCCGGGAATTTGGCATGTATCTTCTCCTCGGCATACGCCGCGGCAGGGTCATCTTTATGTTCCTGACAGAGATCCTGCTGCTCGGTCTCTTCGCCCTGGCGCTTTCCTTCCCTATCGGATTTGTGGTCAGCCAGGTCATCTCCCTGATCATTGTCCGCGCCTTTGAGATCCCGGAAGTGATCTTCATCACGTTCCGCGCTGCTCCTGCCGGATCGCTCCTGCTCTGCTTTTCCGCTGTCTTTCTTCTTGTCCTTGTGAACATGACACGGAAAATGGGGCGCATCTCCATCCGCGGATTTCTCGATATGGAGAAACAGAATGAGGAAAAAATACTGCGCTCGTCCCGGAAACGAAATATCCTCTTCTGCGTCAGCCTGCTCCTGGGTATCCTGGGCTTTCTTGTGTGGAACTCTCAGTTCAGTCTGGACGCAGGCTCCGATCAGAGCGTCATGTACTGGCTCATGCTTGGCATCCTCCTGTTCATCCTGAGCATCTACGGAGTCTCTGTCACTACTGGAGACATGCTGCTCACGCTGGTCCTGCGGAAGAAATCTGTCAAATATACGGGAGACCACCTTTTCATCGCAAGGACATTTTCCTCGAAAGTGCGCAGCATGAGCATTACCATGGGGACGCTTTCCATGCTCGTGGTGCTCACGCTCCTCTCCCTGAACGTCTCTTATCTCTACCAGGGGATGTCAGGATATCTCCTGGAGCTGGAATCACCGTATGACATCCAGGTTTTTGACGATCCTGAGGACAGGGAGATCCTCAGCGATTATATCGCTCTTACGGAGGAAGACTATACGGTCCGCTCATCTTATCTTTTCGATGTATACAAAGATCCGGGGATGCATCTTCAGCCTATTGTCAGCGTGCCGGGCTCCAACACAGATTTTGATACCGTCATCAGCCTGGGAACATACAATGAGCTGCTGAAGCTCCGGGGGCTTTCTCCGGTCTCCCTGGAAGATAATGGATACCTTATCCTCACGGATCGCCAGCTGATCCCACTTTTCGAAGAAGCGGAAGAGGATCTCAGCACACTTACTCTGGCCGATGGCACATCCTTAAGGCTGAAAGGGATCACAGATAACGGGTACTGGCTGACTCTCACAGGCCTCACCAGTTTCGTCGCTGTCTATCCTGACCGGTATGTGCAGGATCTTGAGCCGGCAGAGAGTCACCTGGTCATCGATACCGTGGAAGAGACCACTGCTGACCTCAAGAAAAAGATCACGGACGAAATGTCCTGGCATCTCACATACACCGATGAGTCCGGAGACACGGTAAATCAAAACTACAAAGTCACTGTGCGGGGGCAGATCGTCGAGGAGGGGAACAGTATGCTTGCTATCGTCTCTTCTCTCTGCCTGTACCTTGCCTTTATCTTCCTGTCCACCGCGGGCACGATCCTGGCAGTCCAGGCCTTAAGCGACTCCTCCCGGCACAAATACCGCTACGCTGTCCTGAGCCGGCTTGGCGTCAGCGGCAGCAGCCTCTGCCGTACGGTCGGCAGGCAGCTCCTCATCCTGTTCGGCCTGCCGGTGGCGTACCCGGTGCTCATCACGTTTCTGTGCATGTTCTCCATAAACCGGCTGTACAGCATATTCCTCAGCAGCAGGTGGGTATACCTGGAGTATTTCCTGGCAGGGCTCGGCATCTTCCTGCTGGTGTATCTGATCTACTTTATCGCCACGTACATCGGTTTTAAGAGAAATATACAGGAAGCGTGATATAATAACTAAGAAAGTAATAAACAGGATGGTTCCCGGCGGGGAGTGCGGGGCACGGGGATACAGGATTTCCCGCGGAATGCGGGACACGGGGATACAGGATCCCGGGCGGGGATGCCGGGAACCATCCTGATTTACAGAAAGAAGGGCTTTGTTCCATGAGGATTGTGATCGCAGAAGACAATATTACCACCCGCCGGGAGCTCTCCCGGCTGCTCACCAGACACGGATATGAGACCATCCTGCCGGATGATTTTGGAAATCTCGCCGGGCAGCTTGCCAGGCTTTCCGCTGACCTCATCCTCCTGGATGTCAATCTTCCTTATGAAAACGGATATGACATCTGCCGCAGGATCCGCACGCAGACACGGACGCCCGTCATCTTTGTCACAAGCAGGGATACTTCGGCAGATGAACTTATGAGCATCCGCGCAGGGGGCGTTGACTTCATCTCCAAGCCCTATGATCCTCTGGTCCTCCTCGAAAAGATCCGGCGGGCCCTCCGCCTGACTGACCCGGGCAATTTCCGCGAACTCACCAGAAAGGGATGCACTCTGGACCTCCACCTGTCTGCCATCCGGTACGAAGGCAAAGAGACGGAGCTGACCCGGAATGAATTCCGTATCCTGTATTATTTCTTTATGAACAGTGAAAAAGTTATCAGCAAGGATGAGCTTCTGGAAAAACTGTGGAATGACCGCTTCTATCTGGACGAAAATGTACTCATGGTCAACATGACCCGGCTGAAGCGGAAACTGAAAGAGATCGGCGTCACACACCTGCTGGAAAATATCAGGGGAAAGGGCTGGAAACTGTGAATTTTATCCTTTATTTAGAAACTAAAATATGCGATATTCTTTTTCATATCGTTTTTACGGGAATGGGAGTCCTTCTTCTCGCCGCCGCGGGATTCCATAACGGTTATCTTATCCTGGCTGCAGCCTTTTCTGTCTGCGCCTGTCTGATCTTTCACTGGCTCCGTTACCGCCATCAGGCCGCAAGACAGACCCGGATCATGGACCTGACAGACAGCCTGGAAGAAACCTGGTACGCGGCGGAAGTTCTCCCCAGCCCCAGGGAACCTGAAAGCCGAGCCTATCACTATGCCCTGAAAAGAGCGTGCAAGGCCATGAACGAACGTCTGGAAAAGTCGGAGGAAGAACAGCAGGACTACAGGGAATATATCGAAAGCTTTGCGCATGAGATCAAAGTACCGATCAGTGCGCTCTCACTGGCATTTGACAACATGAAGGATTATGCGCTCAAAAAAGAAACTGACCGCATCTATAATCTGGTAGAGCAGATGCTCTATTATGCCAGAAGCGAGAATACAGAGAAGGACTACTTTGTCCGCAGGCTCAGCCTGCCGGATGTGGTACATGATATCCTTCTGAAATACCGGCGCTATTTTCTAGACGCGGGTATAGAACTGGATATCCGTATCAAAGATACTGTTGTATTTACAGACGAAAAGTGGCTCGGCTTTATCCTCTCCCAGATCATCCAGAATTCTGTCAAATACTTTGATAAGCCAAAGAAGCGCCTCTCGATATACAGCGAAGAGTCCCCTGCTTCTGCTGTACTTGTGGTCGAGGACAACGGCTGCGGCATCAGCGCCGCTGACCTTCCACGTGTTTTCGAAAAGGGCTTTACCGGGTCGGACCGCTCAAAGACCGCTTCCACCGGGATGGGGCTGTATCTGGCGAAAACGCTCTGTGACAGGCTGGGACTGGGGCTGACGGTCCAGTCACGGGAAGGGGAATTTACGAGGGTGACGGTGGTATTTCCGAAGGGGACGGTGCATGAAACGGGTTCCTGATCCATCCGGGTAATTTCTGTATACTGCATCTTTAATTTCCCGAGGGATTTCAGCTATTGGCTGATAAAACGATAAAATACGCGGGGACAGGACCTGCTTTCAGTCCCATCCCCGCGTATGTGCATTGTTTTCTCCTGCTCTTACCCCTGCCCTGTATGCAGGATCTCATTTGCATTTTTAATACGCTCTTTCGTCGGCGGTTCAATCCCCGCCAGCGGATAGTCATATCCCAGCTCTTTCCACTTATATTCGCCAAAAGTGTGGTACGGCAGGACTTCCACTTTTTCGACATTACCTAACGTCTTTATAAACTCATAAAGTTCCTTGAGATATTCATCCTTATCACTTTTCTCCGGCACGAGCACATGCCTGATCCAGACCGGCTTGCCGATCTCCGACAAATACCTTGCCATGTCAAGGATATTCTTGTTCGTTTGCCCTGTCAGAAGCTTATGCTGCTCATCATCGATATGCTTGATGTCCACCAACAGCAGATCTGTGTACTTCATAAGCTCATTGAACTTTCCAAAGAAGGGCTCTTCCCTCGTAAAAGGCGCGCCGCTCGTGTCGATCGTCGTGTTGATCCCTTTTTCCTTCGCCTTCTGAAACAGCTCGATCATGAAATCCATCTGGAGCAGAGGCTCGCCACCGCTCACAGTGATCCCGCCGCCGTCCTTCCAGTATGATCTGTACCGCAGTGCCTGCGCCAGAAGCTCGTCCGCACTCTTCTGCTCTCCCACCTGCATGTTCCAGGTATCCGGATTGTGGCAGAACTGGCACCGCATCGGGCATCCCGCGACAAAAATAACAAAACGCACGCCCGGGCCGTCGACCGAGCCGAAACTCTCCGTAGAATGGATAAATCCGTTCATATTTTCTCCTTCCGGGACGTAGTCAAATTGAATTTTACTACGTCCCCAATTAATTATGCCCTGTCCCTTTTCATAATTCACCGTGTCCCCTATGTTAAAATTAGCTAAATTTGTCATATTAATCACTCAGGAATCAGCACCTTATTTGTGCAGATTTCGAACGGGGACAGGGCCGTCTGCCAAAAGGGACAGAGCAGTCGTTAAACGGGGACGTAGTCAAACTGAATTTCACTACGTCCCCGAAAAAATTACATTCTGTCGTGGCAGGTTCTTGCGATTACGTCAAGCTGCTGCTCTCTTGTCAGGTCGATG
>ERZ1643246.2999-NODE-2999-length-15168-cov-9.796400_pt1 | contig 15168 bp, 8 predicted proteins | sample MGYA00579265_ERZ1643246 | MGnify/ENA primary metagenome ERZ1643246 (study PRJEB29033, sample SAMEA4952261) | chicken gut metagenome | biome: Broiler Chicken; feature: Gastrointestinal Tract; material: Caecum | place: Ireland | collected 2018 | study: Broiler... | reverse complement strand
GGCTGCCAAGCAGCCGCCTAAAAATGTCAAGGTACTCGCTATTTGGCGTTTACCAATAAACGGAGAATTCCATTAATTTGAACCATATAGAAATGGAGAATGAATGTCCAAATTCATTCTCCAAATAATTTAAATTGTAAAGAAAACATACTTCACCCAAAATAGCGTTCTGGGATTAGTTGAAATCATACTGCCATATCGTTCCAAAATAAAAATATTAAAGTAATTTAAAAATATCGTAATTATCGCCAGAATAATTACAGTCTTTAAATAAAAATTATGAAGTCTGTACTCACCACAATAATATTCATTTAAAAACGCAAGAACTAACACCGTACCGATTCCCATAAACCAGCCAAAATCCGACATATATCTCTGGGTCAACCCCGACATCTGAACTGTAAGCAAAATTAAAATGGCAGCACTGGCAAAAGATGAAAGACTTAGTCCTAAAACACGTTTCTGTTTCAATTTACCAAAATATCTCATCCCCCATATTGCTGCAATGCAAATCGGATTAAACCAGAAAAACCCGCCGAATAACGGTTCATAGCTGACATACCCCTGATAATCCGTCTGCAAATTATTTCCGATTACCTGCAAGAACGGAAAACGTGAAGCAATATTTAATGGTTGAAACAGATACTCAAATACTCCTAACCAATTTCGCGCTAAAACAAAACCTCGATGAGTCATGTCATTTCCAGTAAGATTATAATTGGCACCAAAATCAAATACGCTTCCAAAACGGGCAAAATTATAATACATTACACCTAAACCCACAAAAATAAATGGTACTATAACGCAAAAAGTATTTCCTAAGCCTTTCACCGAAAAAAACTTTCGTTCCTTTATTTCATTCCAAAAAATTGGGAACGCAAAAAACAATATAATAGCAAGCTGAGGTCTACATCCTATGATTAATGCAATGCATAAAGAACCCAATACCAAATATATTTTCTTTATTTTTTGCCCCCCTGCTCTAATCCAAAAAGTCAATCCAAGGACGCCAAACAGAAGCGCAAGAATAATCGGAACCGAATATACCGTTGCAAAAAAAGCCAGGTATACAATGGAACTCATTGCAATAAAAACACTTGATAATATAAGATATATACCCAATGACGTCTTTTTAAAATATTTGTTTAAAAGAGAATATATAAAAACAAAGCTTACCGGACAATATAGTAAAGCGCAGCTTACAACCATCATCCATGTCGGCAAATGTACTCCAAACAAAAGTTTAAACGGAACAAAGAAAAGCAATGCAGGAACAATACCAAAATAGCAATAATATTTCCCGTTAAAATATGCATAATCCACAAGATAAGTTTCACCTGATTCTTGATGAAGTCTGTCCCTCAATTGAGGATCATATGGATTATCCATTTGTTTTAATGTTTCTGATGGCTCTTCATTCAAATAAAAATGTCCGTCCAACAAAGCATCTGTCAACTTCTCATATTCAATATCTGCCGGCCAATCTGTATTTGACCATGCACGCCAGGGCAAAATCGCCATACTTACAATAAGTATAGCTGCAACATTTAATCCCAGAATCGAGAGAATCAGCCTTTTTTGATATTTGTCTTTAAAATTTAATAGGTTTTTGTAGATTGGAGACTTTGATCTAAATACCCGATATAATAAAATAAGTAATAAGAAGCACAATATTCTTAACGGATGAATACACATTGGCCGACTTGCATTCAGCGTAATATCTGAAACACAAAATTCTGCTCCTACTGGCAAATCCACTGAAATTTTGATTCTTTCTGTTTCTCCACTCAAATAAAGCCTAAAATAGTTACTTTCCGTTATTCCATCAACAATGTTAACCTGCGAAAATTCTCTGTAGATTGCGTTAGCTTCATCTGTAGCCGCTAATCTGACAGGTATATATGCATTCTGATAATTTGAGGAAGCTGTTTCTGATAAATCAATAAAAATATTTTTTACTTCTGCATTAACATCATCAAGCTCTATATATGCATCTTCAGTGCTAATAACCTCAAATGTATCCTCAGCCACTTGCTTCAGGCCAGATCCATTTCCAAATCGTTCTATTGGGATTTCCGTATAGGTCAAAGATTCCCAAAAACGATAATTAAAAATAAACACTTCCAAAATAAGGACAAACAATACCGCTATAATCCAAAATGCTTTTTTCTTTTTTAATATTCCCGCAATTTTTTCAGATAAATTATGCATTTTTCATCCTCCGGTATTGTATCTTACTTTTAATAAATTCACAAAAGAAGATTAAAACAAAAAACACGCAAACTCTTATCAGCCATGCTCTTAACGGTGTTATTTCTATCGGTAAATGCAACTCTATTTTTGATCGCCAATCAAAAAATACAATTTCCAAATAATACATGCCGCCAATCAGCCACGCATATTCTCCCGCTTTCTTTGCTATAATTTGGAACCAATTGATCTGACATATATATTTAGCAATAAACACCACACAAACACTTGCAGAAAGTCCTAAAAGCATTCCAAATGGAGGGCATGAATAATTTCTATATACAATATCAAAACTGATTCCAAAGATGAGCAAATCCAAAACTATTATGCCCGAAACAATAACTATATATCCTTCTATCTTTTTTTTCAGTTCATGTAACAAGAATACAGCACCAAACGCTACAAACATAATCATGACCATTGCAACATCCACAGACCAAGGCAAAAATGCATAATGAGTCCCGATCAGTATTCCTGCTACCGAACAAACAAATGATAAAGCAACTTTAACTTCAATGTTGTTCTTAGTTGCATAATTAATCAGCAGCCAAATAACTATACAACTTATCATGCAAGGGAGCACCCAAAGCAACTGTATTGTCCCAATCCAACTAAAATGTCCGGAAGATGCACTCATTCCGCCTGCTATTGCTAATATACTGTTCAGAATTTCAAATGAGTTATTACCCGATATGATAACGTCTATTAAAATAGTTAACAGTGTAAATCCAAAATAGCCCAACAAAAGCTTTTTAATAACCTTACCCAGATCTCGTTTATTCCCCCTTCCAATCTTCATTCCCAACAAAATGAAAAGCATACCAATAGCTACTGAAAACGCCAAGCTTCCTTCCTGATCCTTCAACATATCCATTCCAAGTGGAATTAATATAATTGAAAACCCAAGAATTACATTTTCCCATTCTTTTCTGTCTATAGACTGTACTTTTATAGTTTTTGCTAAAGCAGGTATCCCCTTCCCCTGGAAAATTTCTTTCACTATCGGCAATTTATTTACAACTAAAACTGCTAATGTAGACCAAATTACTTTAAAAATAAACAGAACCCACACCTGTGCGTTAAATCCCAGATGACAATCTTCTGCCAAGAACGGCCAAATCTTATCCCATGGAAAAACATTCAACTCAAATAAATGTGCACATAGAATAATCAATGTGTTTTTTCCATAAAATTCCAGAATATCAGATAAATAATGTGTTCTATATTCTATAGCTTTTGACAATTCAAGAACAAAATAAGCACCTATAAACGGAACAATAAAATCAAGCAGCCCATTGCTCAGCGTCCCCTGTACTGCTGAAAACACTGCGCAGTATCCAATATATCCCCCCCAAACAATAAGTCCAAGGATTTTCCCCCAATCAGGAATCTTTCTTTCGAAAATATGAAATTTCTTTGCAAGATACCCCATGTAAACAAACACTGCACACAATGCTCCCATCTGGATACTAAACGGAAGCCAAACATATCTGCGTGATACAGCAGCAATATATGCTAAAGTTAATATAAATAAAAATCCATACTTTTTTTCTGCGAAAAACCTCACTTCTATAGTTGCAAAAAAAAGTGCCAGCAAGAACCAGATGGCTCCTATTGACCATATACTCTCCGGAAGACCCGAACCAGTACTTCCCGCTCCGTAAATCCCGGCCTTAATCCAGTTCAATGCTAATTCTAAAATTCCATCTGCATTATGCGTATCGCATAATCGATAGAGCACTGCACCAACAGACACTGAGCAAACCGTTAATACATATGGAAATAATAGCTGTTTAGCTTTCCTGGAAACAAATCCCTTTAAATCATTATCCGTTTTCAAAAAATAACCGCTAATTATAAAAAAAAGCGGCATATGAAAACTAAAAACAACCTGATTAATACTTTTGACACCAAAGTGTCCTGCAATTACACAAAGAATTGTAATTCCTTTTGCAATATCGAAATAACGTATCCTGACTTTATTCCCCATATTAAATCTCCGCTGTATTTTATTTTTCTTTTTTGATCAGCGCCTTATAATATCTGTCAGCATTCTGAAGCTGCATTTCAAAATCATGACGGTTTTTCTGAGTCTGTGTATCAAGGATCATCCCAACAGAAAACGAAAGCATTGCCGCAAGATAAACGAAACAGCATACAATCAGAGTAGGAAAATTAGGTACAAGACCAGTCTGTGCATATGTTATCAAAACCGGTACTAAGAACGCTGTACTAATAACAGCCATTATAAGCGCACATATTCCAAAAAAACCAAACGGTTTATAATTTCTATATAATCTGAAAATTGTCCTTAAAACTTTTATTCCATCCGAATACGTATTAAGTTTTGACTCACTGCCTTCTGGTCTGTCACGATACTCGATTATGACATTTTCGACGTGCATATTTTTTTCAACAGCATGGATACTCATCTCCGTTTCAATTTCAAAACCTTTCGACAAAACCGGAAATGTTTTAACAAACTGAAAACTAAACGCACGATAGCCAGTCATAATATCTTTAATATCATTTTTAAACAAAGTATTGATGCTTTTTCTTACAAGTGTATTTCCAAAATTATGAAATGGCCGCTTGTTCTCTGTATAATAAGTTGATGAAAGCCTATCCCCAACCACCATATCCGCCTTACGTTCCAGAACTTTTTCTACCATTTCCGGAGCAAATTCTGCAGGATAGGTATCATCTCCATCTACCATGATATAACATTCCGCATCTATTTCTCGAAACATCCGGCGTATTACATTTCCTTTCCCCTGTTGATACTCCTGGCGCACTACTGCCCCTGCTTTTTCTGCAAGTTCTCCAGTATTATCCGTAGAATTGTTATCATATACATAAATTGTTGCATCAGGTAAAGCCTTTTTATAGTCAGTAACAACTTTTTCTATTGTTTTACTTTCATTATAGCAGGGAATTAAAACTGCAATTTTATCCATTTGTTATACCTCACTTTATTGAATTTCTATATATTAAACGGCAACCATGTTTTTATTGTATAATACAAATTAGGATTTGTATTAATAATAGAAAAATATCTGTTCGTTACAAGCAACGACCACAAATTAAGAAATACACTCAAGAAGACCATAGTTAACACTACGTTTCTAAATGCTGCGTTCAATTCAAATGCATAGACATGCCACACTCTCATCTCTGCCTTTTGATAAACAGAAAGGAGGATCAATATTGATGCAATAGCAAACAGCCATCCAAAATCCGCAAGATATCTACCCGTCATTCCCGAAACCTGAATATCAAGAACACAAATCAAAATTCCCATTAGGATAGACATTACCGTTAAAGAATAAACCTTATATTCTTTTAAAACTTTTCTTAATTTAAATACAAGAATACATACTAGGCATAACGCATTATAAACAAAAAATCCCCCAAACATTTCATCAAAAGAAGTTGTTCCCATATAATCATTCAAATCATCTACTCTTTTTATAAACGGGTAAGCCGATGTAGTATCTATGCTTTTAAATAAATATTGATATATGCCTAACGGCAATCTGGCCCAATCATTACCTCTGTGAACCATATCTCCGCCAGTCAAATTATAAGTTGCTCCAAAGTCGAACGGCGAATCAAATCGTATATAATTATAAAACATTATTCCAACTGCAACAAACGCAATGGGTAATATTACACTAAATGTATTAGCAACACTCTTTTTTGAGAAAAAACTTCTCTCTTTGATTTCCTGCCAAAAAATCGGAAAAGCAAGAAAAATAACCAAAACCAATTGTGGTCTACATCCACTCACAAGAGCAGTACAAACACTTCCTAAAATAAGAAGCCATTTCCTAATTTTCTGTCCATCGGATGCCAAAAGCCAACAGGAAAGGCCAAAAATACCAAAAACCAATGCAAACATCTGTGCCAATGAATAGACATTTCCAATAAAAATCAAATTAGTTGTCCAACATGCAAATGTCATAAAAATCGATAACACGCAAAACGCTCCAACCGACACATGCTTAAAATATTTTCTACATAATGAATATATAAACAGAAAAATAATCCCCGGCCAAATAATACTTAATGCGGTCATCGCATTCCACGGTGATAAATGAAATCCTGTAATCACTTTAAACGGTAAAAAGAGCGCCAACACAGGAATAATGCCAAAATAACAATAGACTTTGCCATCGTAATAGGCATAATCCCATGGATATACATGTCCTGTTTTCTCCTGAAGTTCCGTCCGGGTTCCTGTATCATAAGGATTATCTAATTCCTCAAGTTCATCAACATAATCCTTATCTATCCAAGTATGTCCTTCAAGCAATGCATCTGTTAGTTCATTATACTGAATCTGCGCTGTATTTCCACCTGCAACTGCTTCATTCAAAGTAATAGAAGGCCGGATTGCCCTTGTAACTCCCCCAAGAAGCAATGCCAATATTATCACAAAAAATAAAACTACTATTCTTTCTTTCCGTCCGCTGTAAAACAACTCTGTTTTATACAGTTTAGATGAAGCACGAAGCATATATCCTATAAAAAGAATTATAAACACTATAACTGTTCTGTACCAAACAAAAGAAAAAGGTTGGATACAATTCACGCGAAAATCGTCTAAATAAAGAACTGTTCCCTCTGGTACATTAAAATAAATTCGTAAAAAAGTGCTCTCTTCTCTTAAATGCAGCCTCAAATACTTTGTCGCCTCAACACTATCTACGATCTGCGCTGTACCACAATTAACTGTATATTTTTTACTGGAACTTGTTGCATCATCCGCCTGAATATTAACAGATAAAACTGAATCATCACTTCCATCCGAAAGATCCAGATATAGATTACTTATATGCTCTAAAAAACCATTTAACTCCAAATATCCATTTTCTTCTGTAAAAATAAGCTCATTATTTACAACATTTATACCATACCAATTTGTTTTATAATTTTTGAATTCCTGATTACCAAGCGAATCCCAAAACCTGATATTAAACACAAAAATTTCCGCTAAAATGGCTATCAGCAAAATCAGAATCCATCTTCTTCTATGGGTAATTATTGATAATGCCATCTAATTCTCCTTTAGCTTTCTGCTATTTTTCTCCAAAACCAATCATTTCTTTCAATTGTAAGAAGCAATTTTTTAAAGTACTAAAAGATCTCTCTAAAATTACTTTTTCCGCAATATTTTACATGGAAGCCACAGCATCGCTTTGCCCAATTTAAAAGTAGTACTGTTTTCAAGTTCGTGACATCTTCTTTTTAATTGCCTTTTCTGTTCTGTAAGTCGTTCATTTTTTTCTTCCAGCTCTGCTTTTTCCCTTTCATACTTTTCGTTTAAAGCACAAGATTCTTTATATTTATTTTCATATTCCTCTTTCAATAACCTTGATTCATTATATTTATTTCTATAATCTATGCTTTCATTCTTATAGCAGTCCAAAAGGGTTTCTGCGCATTGATAAGGATCTTTCTCACTTACATATTTGCAAAATTCATAATCAAACTCATTATAGAACTCCGATTTATCAAGTTTTAAAATTTCAAGTTTTTCAATTCCCTCTGAGTGCATAAGATCATATGCAAGAAAAAAAGACTTTCCCTTTTTCAGGCTGTCTAACTGCCATGCTGTAAAATTTGCAGCCCAGTTTATAAAACTCTTTTTTACCTCTTCATACAAATCAGCCTCTAAAAGCTGCTTTTTCAATTCCAACAAAGCAATATAGAAACAATCCCAAGTTTTTTCCCGAGTAACAGATACTGACGTTTGTAAATTTACTCGATGGAATGCCAACATTCTATCAAGCACAAATATTCGTTTTGCAAATACCAGTGACATATCTACAAAAAGCATATCTTCTGAGGAACGTATATCTTGAAACAATATTCCGTTATGCATAACAAATTCTCTTCTGAACAGTTTATCCCATGCCCAACCATTAAAAATATTAAAAATATATCCTGGAATATCTTTATACGAAAATGGATTATTTTCCGGCACCATTTCTTTCTTAATCGTCCATTCCTGATCAGCGTACTCGCCTGTTACATTATCATAGGACTTTGACCGTACGACACATATATCTGCATCATTCTTCTCACATGCATCATACATTTCTTCCAACATTGACAGTTCAAAAAAATCATCCGCATCCAGCAAAGATAAATATTTTCCCTTTGCTTCAGACATTCCTGTATTCCGTGCATTACCTGCTCCACGATTTTCCTGATCAATTATCTTAATCCTTTTGTCTTTATTCTGAAAATCTTTTACTATTTGCAAGGAATTATCTATTGATCCGTCATTCACAATTATAATCTCTATTTCCTGCAATGTCTGATCAATCACACTCTGCAAGCATTGAGCAAGATATTTTTCTGCATTATAGACCGGGATAATAACGGATACTTTAATATCATTCTCCATCACTCATTCCTCCAACAGAGATCCTTTCTATACTAAATCTCCTTCACTGATACATCCCCTGTTCAACAAGTTTTTTCACTTCATTCACAACAAGCTCTTTATCTTCTTTATAAGTCACTCCAAACCATTTGTCGTGAGATTTGAGTACTTTGACATCTACTTTTCCTTCTTTCAGAAGATCTCCGATAATCGTAGGAAGCAAATACTCCCCTTTCAGATTGCCATCTTCCTGTGAAGCTACAAATTCCGCAAAACCTTTCTCAAGAATGTCAAAGAAATCCGACTTAAGTCCCCACATATTCATAGATACAACAGAGTTCACATCCACAGGGATAAGCGCATCGCCATCCTGCACAGCAGCACCGTCTTCTGTTTTTACGATATTGGATGTTTCCACAATTTCTGTAAGCATCTGGTTATCGTCCACTTTACAGATACCTCTTGTCACACCGCCATTTTCACTAAGCGTATTTTTCAGGACAAATCCCACCATGCTGATCAGCATCTTGCCGCTCTTTTCGTCCGTTCCACCGGTCAGTTCTCTATACGCTTCTACATAAGCTTCTTTTCCATAATAGTCATCCGCATTAATTACAAGAAATGGTTCATTAACAAGATCTTTGCAGCACAGAATAGCCTGTCCTGTTCCCCATGGTTTTGTCCGCTCTTTAAACCGTTCCTTATATTCTTCCGGGATATCATCCAGTTCCTGGAAAGCATACTCCACCTTTACTTTCTTTTCTATACGGTTTCCGATCACGTCCCGGAAATCCTTCTCCAGATCTTTTCTTATTACAAACACAACTTTGTCAAAGCCGGCCTTCATCGCATCATAGATAGAATAATCCATGATGATTTCACCATTAGGTCCTACCGGTTCAAGCTGCTTAATCCCGCCCCCAAAACGACTTCCGATTCCTGCCGCCATAACTACTAACGTTGCACTACTCATTTGTTTTCCTCCTTACAGTATATATCTCTTCACACTTGTCGCTAATTGTACCATATACAGCTTATAATTACAAGATATAGCGTCCTTATACATCAAATAAGGACTCCTGTAAGTAAATTCACAAGAGTCCTTCTCATCATAATCAATATTTTAGTAGTGGAACGATATAATAATCAACAATATTATATCCATAGTTTGCCGAAGATGCCCATCCATTTCCTTCTGGGTTTTCCTTCTGTCCCAGCCACTCGACATAGATCGCCGTTCCTCTCTTGACAAAATTAAACCTTGGATCTACTACGGCCTGGTTTAACGGTTCTTTCGATGCATAGGCCTTTAAATGCTGAACCTGGGCTCTGATGCCTTCCCTAATAGTACTGAAAGAATGCCCGGAAACACCGCCGCCAGTCGCACCGATACCGGCAAAATTGTACTGCTCTTTCTTAACATCTCCACCAAACTTCAGAAACCCTGTTTCAAGCATCGCCTGACAAAAAGCCACCTCTGCTTTTACACCTTCTGCTTCACATTCCTCAATATAGATTTTACAGAAGTCTTCAATCGTAGGAGCTTCAGTTACATCGCTATATGGATACTGATTATCTACCGTACATCTGTCATTGAAAAACTCTGCCATCTGCTCTGCTGTTACGGCTGAATCTCCCATGATGCTGTACAGTTGCCTTTCTACAGGCTCTAATGTCCATTTTTGCGCATTCGTATTATTCAGTGTATACGTCTGAACATTACTTCCCAAAGCCGTAGATGCACCGCTGACATCAAGCACAGTTCCTAACCTTGATTGAATATAATACACACCGTTTCCGGTATCCATAAACCGCCATTGCTGAGCACTTGATCCATTCCACTCATATTGCCATACATTTGTACCTGCATTGCTTGAACCATTCGCAACATCAAGCACTTTTCCGGATATTTCAGAAGTAATCTTATAATAACCATCTGATACAGCCTCAATGGTAAATTTTTGCGCAGAAGAATTATTAGATGCAAATATCTGAAGATTACCACAATTTTCAGTCGATCCATTAGCAATATCTAATACTCTATCACTATTTAATTTGCTGTGAATTATATATGTCCCCTCTTCCAACTCCGCAGAAGCATATTCTTTTTCCAGTTCCCACTTTTGTGCACTGCTACCATTTGCTGTATACGTTTGTATATTTGTAGCTGCAGCATATACTCCTGCACTAATATCAAGCACCGTTCCTAATTTAGACTTGATATAATATCCATTATTTGTCTCTACAAATTTCCACAACTGGGCATCACTGCCATTCCATGCATACTGCCATACATTTGCTCCCGGACTTGCAGAAGCCCCACTTACGTCAAGTACTTTGCCGGAATGATCAGCCTCAATCTTATAATATCCGCCGTCAACGTACACTACATTAAATCTCTGAGCAGGAGTTCCATTGTAATTATATAACCATGCATTCCCGCCATCAGCCATAGACGCGCTGGCAATATCTACAGTATATTCCATATGCAATGCATTTCTCAAAGAATACAATCCATCTGCTACCGGTTTATAATCCGACTCAACAAACTTCCACTTCTGACTATCCTTTGCACTCAGGTAAGATGTCTGGACATTTGTTCCCTCTCGAGCAATATTACCGTTTATATCAAGAACAGTACCAAGTTTTGACATTACAAAATAAGTTCCGTCTCCGGCATCCATAATACGCCACAGCTGAGCATCACTGCCATTCCATGTATACTGCCAAACATTTGCTCCCGCACTTTTAACAGCACCTGATACATCTAAAGATTTTCCCGAATGTTCCGCGAGAATCTGATAGTAACCATCACCTTGATAACGAACCTCGAAACGCTGAGCAGATGTATTGTTGGACGTATACGTCTGAATGTTAGCACCATCATTTTCAGACGAAGCACTTACATCGAGTACCTGTTCTGAAGAAGTCATACTTTCAATCGTATAAGTGCCATCCTCTACCGGTCGAAAATTCACTTCGCCTTTATCTGATTCCAGTTTCCATTTCTGCGCAATACTACCATTTGACGTATACATCTGTATATATGTTCCCGGAACAATCACACCACTGGCTATATCTATTACTGTCCCTAATTTTGAGCGGATCTGATAACTTCCATCCGAATTCGGGACGAACTTCCACAACTGTGCATCTGATGCATTCCACTGATACGTCCAGAGAACTGCGCAATTACCTGCAGACCCATTTTGAACATCCAATACATTTCCATTTGAACACGATGTTATTTTATAATAACCATTATCAACATAGCTAATGTCAAACATCTGAGTATCTGAAGCAGAATACAAGCCAACCTCAATATTATTACTGTTCAGAGTCATTACATTATAAGGAGATCCTGCATTTGAAATCACATACTGCCCATCCTCAACCGGACGATACTCTGATTTCTCCATCTGCCATTTCTGACTTGCATCTCCGTTCATGCTGTCCATACATACATTTGTTCCTGACACAGCCTGTCCGGATGCCAGGTCGATTACCGTCCCCACCTTAGAGCGGATATAATATACTCCGTTTCCGGCATCCACAAATTTCCAGAGCTGGGCATTCGATCCGTTCCAGGTGTACTGCTGCAGATTTGCTCCAGATGCTGTTGAAGCGCCATTTACGTCAAGCGATTTTCCAGAATGTTCAGCAAATATTTTATAATAGCCGTCCCCGACATATGTCACCTCGAATCGCTGATTAGATCCTTCCTCATTCTGATACAGGCTGACATTAGCATAGTCTGACAGTGAACTTCCATCTACATTTAACACCATATTGGTATCCTGGGCATTCTCTATTATATATGTACCGCTTGCTACAGGCTGATACTCTGACTTTTCAAGCTGCCAGATCTGCGCGTTCGTTCCGTTATAGTCATACGTCCATACAGGAGTTCCGGAACTCGTCAGTGCAGACTGTACGTCCATATAAGTTCCATATGCAGATGCTATGTTGTATCTTCCATTCCCTGCATTTACAAAATACCACTTCTGCGCCTGTGAATTCACATCACGGTCTTTCTGACAGATACTTGCGCCGGAAGAATTTCCCTGTACTTCGAGAGCTTTTCCGGAATGTTCTGCAATGATATTGTAATATCCGTCACTCGTCTTTACAATTTCATATCTCTGAGAAGATTTTGCATTATCCTTATCAGACAAGACAATTCCCGTTCCGGCATCCCAGCCGGCTCCTGAGACTTCAATTACCTTATCAGAAGCCAGTGCGCTTTCTATCGTGTACGTTCCTTCTTCTACCTCAATCCGCTCACCGACTTTCGCAAGTCCGAGATATTTAGCGATTCCTGTAGCATCGGCTACTCCCAGCTTCTTTAATCCTGCTTCGGAATTCAGGAAATTATTCACATCTCCGCTGTTTGTCAGAAAGGCATGTTCGATAATAATTCCCGGAATATTATTTAATTTACAGTTTCTCTGAACCGAGAAATAATCCGCCGAACTGCCGTCCGCATATGTATTTCCGCTTTCTGAATCACGGGAATAGATCGGTGTAGGTCTCTTTGTCAATCCGACTTTTACCAGTTCATCCAGGATTGCACTTGCAAGCTTCTCTCCTTCTTCCCCAAGCTCCGGCCTCCAGTTCCGGTTCGGAACGATAACCTCGGCCCCCTTCGGACTGGATGAAGTAGAAGAATTCAGATGGAAGCTGACATAGATCTGCGCTCCGGCCGCAGCCGCATCTCTTACTCTGTACTCAATACAGCCTGCACCGGACATATTATACGGGCAGTCTGCACCTGTACGGGTCATATATATTTCTACCCCGGCATACTTTTCCAGTTCTTCCTTACAGTAATTCGCTATTTTTAATGTAAGAACTTCCTCTCGGAGACCGTTTGCGCTCGCGCCGGTATCGCGTGAATCATGACCCGGATCAAGAGCTACAACAATATTGCCTGACCGTGAAGAAGCGGCGCTGAACGTGCTGATCCCTTCGGTCTCAGTGCTCACTTCATTCAGGGCATCTGCAATACTGTCCTGTGCTTTCGTAACTCCGTTTTCATCGATCGTTACAACCGAAGCTCCCACCTGTTCATCCGATGCTGCTTCCTCATTGATCGGCTGGAGTTCCTCATATCCGCTGTACTCCTCATTTACACCGAACTCAGCTTCTATGCCCATCTCGTCCAGATCAAGCACTTCTGTCCCGGTTTCCGAATAGATATTAATGCTGACAGCTTCATATGAACCGGTGTATGCTTCGCCGGTAAAATCTTTTTCAAAAAGGTAAAGGCCTTCCGCCTGTCTGAATGTCTCCCATTCAGTCGTATAACCCAGATCATCCGTTACCGTAAGTGTAACTCTCTGAGCATCCTGGATCGTCTCACCGAAATCAAACACAATTCTCTGGGTTCCCGGCGTCTCCAGATAAGAACTCTCAATATACACGAAATCAATCTGCTTGTCCGAAGCTGCATCCGCTTCTGTACTTCCATCAGATTTTTCTTCCACATTCGTATCAACTTCATTATTATCCGAAGCTTCCATATCTGTCGAAACTTCCGGAGCATCGCTTGTCTCCGCATTTTCCGGAACAGTCTGGGATTCAGCAGCTTCGTCTGCTGAGTCTGCTGTCTCCTGCTCCTCCCCCGTTGCTTCTACAGTTCTGCCCTCTTCGGCATATACCATGTTCATCGGCATACTGCTGACGATCATACCGGCAAAGAGCAGGCTTGCAAGTATTCTTTTCAGTCTGAATTTCATTTGTTCATACTCCCTTTCATATCTGATTATTGCTATTTGAACTCTATTCTTCCAGGATACTTGTCAAATACCGCGCCATGGGACGAGACAAAATCCTTACCTTCCTCAAGAAGCCTGATACCACTGCAATCATAGGCATCCAGATAGGTATTTACAATACATCCGATGATCTCCGTCTCTCCAGTCGTACCCATACTGTTGATCCTATCTGCTGTCGCGTGATTGAAATCAAGATCCATCGTTTGATCATCATTAATCCTGATACTGTTAAGTTCGCATTCATCAGTCAGGATGCCATTTTCTTTTAAGGCGTTCCAGATGTCATATTCATCCGTTATTTCAGCCGCCTTTCCTACCACAACTCCGCTCAGATCATCAACATAATAAACGGTCACGCTCCGCGAAGATGTCTCCTCTTCAACAGGAGTCTGGGGTTCGGAATTTACCCCCTCCCTGTCCTCCGTCTTTTCTTCAGAATCAATCTCAGAGACAGAAGGCTCCTCTTCTGTCTCTGTATTTTTTTCATCATCCGCAGTTTCTGTCTGCTGCGCGGGTTCTTCATCAATTGCATCATTTTTTCCACACCCCGGTATGAGCAGGCCGCATGTCGCGATCAACGCTGCGCTGATTATCAGGTATCGTTTTTTCATATAGTTTTCACTCCCCTGCTGTTACTATCTATACACCAACACAATAATAGCAGGATGTTCCTGAATTTTCAATTCCAAATTATTCTTGAGTTTCCGCAGAATTATCCCCACCTGATAAATCTGTCGCATCCGATTC
>ERZ1643246.2996-NODE-2996-length-15192-cov-5.469644_pt1 | contig 15192 bp, 13 predicted proteins | sample MGYA00579265_ERZ1643246 | MGnify/ENA primary metagenome ERZ1643246 (study PRJEB29033, sample SAMEA4952261) | chicken gut metagenome | biome: Broiler Chicken; feature: Gastrointestinal Tract; material: Caecum | place: Ireland | collected 2018 | study: Broiler... | reverse complement strand
CCAATGGAGCCGATTTTTTCGGCTCCTGTTTTTCATAGGCTACTTTACAGTACCCCATCAGTTTATGTACTCCCGATGCAGAATCATCCCGTAACTCTTCCCCGCGAACACCTCCGGCTCCACAAAGCCGATGACCGCCGACGGCACTTCGCGCACCTGTCCCTGGCGCTCCAGCAACATCATCGGAACCGTGGCCACCTCCATCAGTTCCCCATCCCCGGCCACGGTGCGGTAAGGTACCAGCCGGATTTCCTCCTGAGAAATCCCCAGACGCTCCTTCCACTCTCCGGACACGATGGATACCGGCCGCTTCGTGTAGGGCTCCCGCAGACTGTTTCCGCTGTCCGCCATTGCCCGCATGACGCCCCGCTTCTCGCCAGCAATCAGCGTGCAACGGCAGAATTTCCAGCGGCGCTTTTCCAGAAAGTGCATTGCCAGAATTGATCCGGCGAAAAGAATTACCGCCCAGGGCAGAAGTTCCCACACCGCATTCCCCGTATAACCCAGAAGAAACTGCAGGATACCGCCCAGAAGAAAATACAGCGCGAAACAGCAGAGAAGTTCCTTCCCGAAAAGTTTCCAATGTCCCGGCCGCAGAGCGATATATACCGTCAAAGGCTGAACCAGCGCCAGGATCAGGATCTGATACAGCCAGAAACTATGTACCGTAAAAAAGACGACGGTTCCCAGAATCGTTCCCGCGAGAGCTCCGAAAAACAGGCGCAGATACCCGAAGCGCCGTTTTTCCCGGGCAAGAACTTTTACCCCCAGCAGACAGATGCCGTCAAGCAGAAAATTCTGCATCAGAAATACGTCCAGATATACCGCATATATGGTTCCCACCTCCCATCCACTTATTATAGGAGGCCGCCCCCTATTATTTTGTCGAAACCCCTTGTAAAAAAGAAACCCGGGACGCAAGTTTTTCTTAAAATAAAAAAATCCCTCTGACAGGTTCTTCACTCCTGTCAGAGGGTATATCGCTCTGAGAATATATCCGGTATGTCCGTCCGCGCCCGGAATTACTTTCTGGTATTCTTGAGGAAATCCGGGATCTTGATATCCTGCTCCTTGATGTTGCTGGTAGGCGCCTGGGGCTTGGTCAGTCCCTGGGTAAAGGACGGCATCGAACCGGTGGAAGACATGCCGGACGCCGGCTTTGCCTGGGTGGAGGTATGTAATCCGCCTCCGATATTCTGTGTGCCCGGACGATTTACCGCACCTGTGCCGGTTCCTGCGGGGTACTTCATATTGCCCAGCAGATTGCCCGCAGCGGGCTGCGCCTGTGCCGGAGCATCCGCGGACTCCAGTCCCGTGGCGATAACGGTAATGGTCGCCTCGTCCACCATGCTGTCGTCGTATTTCGCGCCGAAGATAATGTTGACGGAATCCCCCGCCAGATCCTGCACATAGCTTACCGCGTCGTTGGCATCCATCAGGGAAATGTCGCCGGAGATATTGACAATCACATGGGTCGCTCCGCTGATGGTCGTCTCAAGCAGCGGGCTCTCCACAGCGATCTTGACTGCCTCGATGGCCTTCTCGTCGCCCTTGGCGGTACCGATTCCGATATGGGCCATGCCCTTGTCCTTCATAACCGTCTGCACATCGGCGAAATCCAGATTGATCAGCGCCGGCAGATTGATCAGGTCCGTGATTCCCTGTACCGCCTGCTGAAGCACCTCGTCGGCCTTCTTCAGAGCGTCCGGCATGGAAGTTCTCCGGTCCACAATCTCCAGAAGTTTATCGTTGGGGATCACAATCAGGGTATCCACGTTCTCCTTCAGCTCTTCGATGCCCGCAATGGCGTTGACCATACGGGTCTTCGCCTCAAACTTGAAGGGCTTGGTCACAACGCCGACCGTAAGAATCCCCTGCTCCTTGGCCAGCTGCGCCACGATGGGGGCAGCTCCGGTTCCGGTTCCGCCGCCCATTCCACAGGTAACGAACACCATGTCCGCGCCCTTGATGGCAGCACCCAGCTCCTCGGCGCTCTCCTCGGCCGCCTTCTTGCCGATCTCCGGCTGCGCGCCGGCACCCAGTCCCTTTGTCAGCTTCTCTCCGATCTGGATCAGCGTAGGCGCCTTGCAGAGAGACAACGCCTGCTGGTCGGTGTTGACACCGATGAACTCCACTCCGCCAATATTCTCATCAATCATTCTATTTACGGCATTATTTCCTGCGCCTCCCACACCAATCACGATAATTTTTGCGCTGGAATCTGCTTCGTTTGTCATAATCTCTAGCAAGACCTTTTCCTCCTCTTAACCGAATACTCTTTTTCTATCCTCTATCGCCAAATATAATCAGTCTGAACTCATATAGATTATAATATAGTTTTTCCTATAATTTATCAACCTATTTTTCAAAAAAAAGCGAATTTAACCTTCTGTCTGCGGGACATTCTTAAACACAATATCTGTATTGTCCCGACTCCAGTTTTCTAAATGTAGTATACCGGTCATCCCCTCCAGATAGGGGAGGATTTTCGGCAGCCGCATCAGTTTCTCCTCCAGATCCGTCTGCTTTCCCAGCAGGATCTGTATCCCCTGGTACTGCACAATGGCGGAGCCGTCGTCGGAGAAGGTAATCTCTTCTGGGGTAATCTCATACTTTTCCAGCCCCTTCAGCAGCGCGGTCAGATAGGTCAGGATCTCCTCGTCCACCGGGAGCTCGTCCCCCGCCCGGGCCTTCTCACAGGAGATTCCTCCCACGGGAAGCAGGCCCTCCAGCAGTCGATCCGAGACCTCCTGCACCACGCCGTCCCGGTCAAAGTAGGCGTAAGTGCCATCCGCCAGCGTCACATATCCGATCATCTTCTTTTCCGTGACGGTAATCTTGAGCGCGTTCAACCCTGTCATGCGGACCTTCACGCTCTTCACAAAGGGGATATTCTCCTTCGGATGGATCAGGTTATCCGCCACAGCGTAGACCGAATTGTAAGAGTACGTCCCATCCAGCACATAATCCTGAATCTGCTGCTGGGTGTAGAGTGTACTCCCCTCCACCTCCACCGTCTGCACGCGGCAGCAGAAATACACAAAGATGCAGACGGCGAGCAGGGCGATCACAACGCCCAGAAATATATTGACAAAGTAAAACCGGAATCGGCCGAACCGGCGCCTTTTCTTTTTCGGCCGGCTCTCCTGCGTTTCCTCTCTCTCTTCTCTCTCTCTTCTCATAACGCTTTTCCTTACATATCTACCTGAAGTCCCTTGGAAACACTTAGGGCAAGCCCCATCTCCGTCAGCAGAATGGCGATGGATGTTCCGCCGTAGCTGATGAAGGGCAGCGTGATTCCGGTGTTCGGTATGGTGTTGGTCACAACGGCGATATTCAGGATAACCTGAAGGGCGATATGGGCCATAATGCCGATGACCAGGTAGGACCCGAACATATCCTTGGCATGGTTCGCGATGACCATAAAGCGCCACAGAAGAAGGATAAACATCAAAATCACGCAGATGGCGCCGAAGAGTCCCAGCTCCTCACAGATGATGGAGAAAATCATATCGTTCTGGGCCTCCGGCACAAATCCCAGCTTCTGCACACTCTCCCCCAGGCCCTTTCCGAAGAGCCCCCCGGAGCCGATGGCGTAGAGCCCTTGAAGAGTCTGATACCCCTTGTCGGTGCTCTCGGGGTCCAGCCATGCCTGTATACGGTCCTGACGGTAGGTGGCCATATTGATAAAGATGACCACCGCCGCCACCATCACACCGGCGATGACGAAAAACGGCTTATAGTTGGGGTTCGCCACAAAAACCATGATCACGGCAATCCCCATGATGATGACAGCCGTACTCAGGTTGGTGTAGGCGACAACCGCGAAGAGAGGCAGGATCGCGGCGATAACCCGGATGCAGTACCGGAAATTCCGCATCTGCTTTGGCGCCCGGGAAACCATCGCCGCCAGGAAAATAATGACCGCCACCTTGGCGATCTCCGAGGGCTGAATGGAGAGCCCGCCGATGCGGAACCACCGGTTGGAGTCATCCTTTCCGGATCCCAGGAAGATAACCAGCACACACAGGGCCAGGGATCCGATGTAGGCCAGCCCCGACAGTTTCTGGAAAATATGGTAGTCCATCTTCACGCAGACAAACATACCCGCGAACCCCAGCGCCGCGGCCATCATCTGCCGTTTCAGATAGTAGGCGGAATCGCCCATCCGCAGCGTAGCGTTGTAGGCGCTGGTGCTGTAAAGCATAACCATGCCGAATCCCAGAAGGAAAATAACCATAAAAAGCAGTGTATAGTCTATGTACCTTACCTTCTTTACCCCCTGAGCGGCGCGATGGGACGGTTTCTCCTTTCGCGCCCTGCTTCTGCTTCTCACCTTTTCTGCCATGTTCTACTCCTTTAAACGTCTCACATACTCCTTGAACATACGTCCCCGCTGTTCGTAGTTGTCGAACATGCCCCAGCTGGCGCAGGCCGGAGACAACAGCACCGCGTCTCCGGGCTCCGCCGCCTCCCAGCACCGTTCTACCGCCTCCTCCAGGGAGTCGGCAAATACGATATCGGTAAATCCGTGAGCTCTGGCGCAGGCGGCGATCTTCTCCCTGGTCTGCCCCAGGAGCACCAGCTTCTTTACCTTTCCGTCAAAGCTCTCGATCCACTCGTCGTAGGTGGACTGTTTGTCATATCCGCCGCCGATCAGCACCGTCCTGCGGTTCATGGCCTGGATGCCCTTGATGGCCGCGTCGGGGTTGGTTCCCTTGGAGTCGTTGTAAAAGCGGACGCCCCGCTTTTCACATACATACTCTATTCTATGCTCCACCGCCTGAAAGGTGCGAAGTCCACGGACGATGGCATCCTTCGGTACGCCCATGGCGTCCCCGATGGCGATGGCCGCCATGGCATTCTCATAATTGTGTTTTCCGAGGATCTGGAGCTCGTCCACATGGATGTAAACATCCTCTTTTCCATCCCTCCTCCACACAATCTCTTCTCCCGACAAGTATAAACCTTCCTCCAGCTTCCTGGCACTGGAAAAATATACCACTTTGAACGGAAGGGTTTCGCCGAATTCCCGGAGGACCTCATCCTCGTAATTCAGCACACAGACGTCTCCCTGTCTCTGGTTTTTCGTGATGCTCTCCTTGGCGGCAATATAGTTTTCCATGGTATGATGCCTGTCCAGATGATCCGGTGTGATGTTCAAAATCGCCGACACATGGGGAGCGAAGGTATCGATGGTCTCCAGCTGGAAGGAACTGATCTCCGCGGCAATCACCGTGTCTTCCTTTGTCTCGTCCGCCACCTGGGTGTAAGGAATACCGATATTTCCCACCACCTTCACATCGGAGTAATGCTCCGAGAGAATCTTTCCCACCAGGGATGTGGTTGTGGTCTTGCCGTTGGTCCCGGTAATGGCCGCCACCGTTCCTCTTCCCATCTGCCAGGCCAGTTCCACCTCGCCCCAGATGATCTTTCCCGCGTCCCGCAGGCGGTTTACCACCGGCAGGTCACAGGGAACGCCCGGGCTTAAAATCACAATATCCACCTGATCCGCGATCTCGTCGGGAAGTTCTCCCGCCACCACGGAAATGCCCGCAAGCGCCGTATGCTTCTCCTTAAAATCCTCTATATCCAGATCAGCCCGGCTGTCGTAGAGCACCACGTCAGCCTCATGCCGCAGCAGCAGCTCAGCCGCGGCCACGCCGCTCTTTCCCGTACCGAACACCAGAAATTTTTTCTCTTCCGCCTTCATATGTTCCTCCTGCTCTTTTCCTTCTATCCTTGCCGCCGGCTAAATGGCCACAAGCCCCATCATGCACAGCAGCGCCGTGATAATGGAGAACACAGCCACCACCCGGGTCTCCGACCATCCGCACAGTTCAAAGTGGTGATGGATGGGCGCCATCTTGAAAATCCGCTTTCCGTGGGTCAGTTTGAAATACCCCACCTGAAGAATCACGGAGAGCACCTCCACCAGATAGATCAGTCCCACAATGACGATAAACAACGGCATCTGCAGCATATAGGCCGTGGCGGCCACAAAACCGCCCAGTGCCAGAGATCCCGTGTCTCCCATGAACACGCTGGCCGGGTACACGTTGAAGAGCAGAAATCCCATCAACGCCCCTACCACCGCGCAGGTAATGGGCTCAATACCGCTGTTCATGCCCACCGCCACCACGGTAAAGAACACCGCCACCAGCACGGTAACCGAGGAGGCCAGGCCGTCCAGGCCGTCCGTGAAGTTCACGCCGTTTACCGTACCGATGACCACGATGTACAGAAAGGGAACGGCCAGCCAGCCGAGATCCAGATATTTTCCGCCGGAAAAGGGGATCAGCATGGCCAGAGATACATCGGTATAGTGGAGCAGATAGTAGGCGAAAATGCTTGTAACCACAATCTGCAGCAGCATTTTCTGCCAGGCCAGCAGGCCGTCCGGCCGCCGCAGCACCACCTTCAGGTAATCATCCAGAAATCCGATGATCCCGAATCCGACCGTCAGAAACAGGATCGGAATAATCCTCGGATAATCCCGCAGAAAGATCACGCTGGTAACGCTGACCGCGATCAGTATCATGATACCGCCCATGGTGGGGGTTCCGGTCTTTACCTGATGGGATTCCAATTCTTCCCGCTCCGTCTGCCCCACTTTCAGTTTCCTGAGAAAAGGAATCAGGATCGGCCCCAGCACCGCGGTTATGGCAAAGGACAAAAGAATCGGAATAAAAATCTTTACAAACATTTTTCTACCTCGTTCCTTATATGTTATGTTTTACTGATGTCACACATCCCCACCAGTATAGTTGATTTCTATGGATTCTGCAAGGAAGGTTCCGGCAGATCCTCACTCTTCTCAATTCCCAGATAGGGCAGGATCTTTTCAAAGAGCTCCCGCACCACCGGAGCCGCAATCGTACCTCCGTAATAGATCCCCTGGGGATCGTGGATGATGACCAGGGCCAGCACCTGGGGATCCTGGGCCGGCGCGAAACCGATGAAGGAGGCGATGTACCTTCCGTTGCTTCTGGGAAGCGTCTGGGAGGTGGCCGTCTTTCCGCCGATGGCATAGCCCTCCACAGCTCCGTTTCTGCCGGTACCGGAGGAGACCACCTGATTCAGCAGATACCGGAGCGTTTCGGATGTCTCCTCCGAGACAATCCGCTCTCCCTCATAGGTAAACTGCTCGATCAGCTCCCCCTGGCTGTCCCGGACTTCCCGGGCCACATGGGGCGTCACACGCACACCCCCGTTGATCAGGGAACTGACGGTGGTAGCCAGCTGTACCGCCGAAATCTGAAAAGACTGCCCGAAGGAGATGGTGGCCAGCTCCACCGGACCCACATTCTCCTCCGCATGCATGATGGTATTCGCCTCCCCCGGGAGATCAATCCCGGTCTTTTTCGCGAGACCGAACTGGCGGAAATAGGAAAAATACCGCTCCACACCGATGCGCAGCCCCAGCTGGATGAACACCGGATTGCAGGAATTCTTGATGGCATCCACAAAGGTCTCCGGACCATGGCCGGTAGTCTTGTGACACCGGATCCTCGTATCCTCCACCATGATCGCCCCGCTGCAGTTGAACTGTTCGTCCAGTGTGACCAGATGTTCCTCCAGCGCCGCCGCGGTGGTAATGATCTTGAAGGTGGACCCCGGCTCATAGGTATCGCTGACGCAGGCGTTCCGCCACATTTCGTTGAGCCGTTCCATATCGGAGGTCTCGGTTCCGTCCGCCAGCGTGAAAGGTTCATTCAGGTTGAATTCCGGCACGTTGACCATGGCCATGATCTCCCCGTTTTGCGGGTTCATGACCAGAAGTTCCACCGCTGAGGCCTGGCACTCCTCCATGGCCTTCTCAGCCAGCTGCTGGGCGTAGGACTGGATATTGTAATCCAGCGTCAGATAGAGATCGCTGCCGTTGATCGGCTCCAGACGGCTCTCCCCCGCATCCTTCAGCTCCACACCCCGGGAATCCGTCAGCGTCAGAATCTTACCGTTCGTTCCCTTCAGATAGGATTCGTACCGGCTCTCCAGCCCCACGATCCCCTGATTGTCCCCGCCGGTAAATCCCAAAACCTTGGATGCCAGCTCATCGTAGGGATAATAGCGCCGATAGTCCTCATCCACCTTGACGCCATCCAGATCGTAGGCGCGGATGGCGTCTCCGGTCTCCTTGGGCACATTGGTTTTGACCCGCTCGATGGAACTGACCTTTTCCACCCGCTTTCTGGCCTCCTCCTCCGTCAGCCCCAGCTCTTTGACCAGCATATCCGTGACCGCGTCCGCGTCGGTAATCTGACTGTGTATGACCGAAACCGTACACACCGTCTCGTTTGTGGCGAGAATTTTGCCGTTGGCGTCAATCAGGCGGCCCCTGGCCGCCTTGATGTCCCGCTCCCGCTCCTCGATATCCTCCGCCTTCTGGCTGTAATACTGGGACTGAAACACCATCAGATAGACCAGCCGTCCCATAAGTACAAGAAACACAAGAAAGAACAGCGCCCCTATCAGCGTGATCTTCTTTTTCATGAAATTTTTGCTGCGTTCCACACAAACCCTCAAAGTGGCATTTGTACTATTTTATTGCGGATTTTCCTCCGTTATACGGGATATATTCATATAGGGCAGAATTTGCTGCAGGATATTGTGGGCAATTCCCAGCGCGTAGGAACTGTGCGCCTGATCCTCCACATTCGGCTCATCTACGATCACATAGACCAGCACTTCCGGATGTTCCTGGGGCGCATACCCGATGAAAGACACCAGATATTTGCCCTTGGCGCGCTGTCCGGTCTCTGTGTCAAATTTCTGGGCAGTTCCTGTCTTGCCTCCCACATCGTAGCCGTCCACACCGGCCGCGGAAGCGCTTCCATCCGTCACAACCGCCCGCAGATACTGTTTCATCTGGTCGCTCACTTCTTTGGAGATCGTCTGCTTGCGCAGCACCGGCTCAATCTCCTGAACCGTATTGCCCGCGTCGTCGGTAATTCGCTCCACCAGGTGGGGCTGATACAGCTTGCCTCCGTTTACCAGGGAACAGAAGGCGCTGGCCATCTGTACCATAGTCACATTGAAGTTCTGCCCGAAGGAGTTGGTCGCCAGATTGATCGTGGACTCCAGCGCCTTCTCGTCGTAGATCAGGCTCGCTGTGGAGGTCTCTCCCGGAAGGTCAATCCAGGTTCGCTGTCCGAACCCGAACAGAGACTGAAACTGGGAAAATGTCACAGGGCCGATCCGATAGGACATCTGCATCAGAGCGTCGTTGCAGGAGTTGACCAGAGCATCCTGTATCGTCTCCAGTCCGTGTCCGTTTCGGTTCACGCACCGCACGTTATAGCCCGCGATCTGCTCCCCTCCGTCGCAGACAAAGGTCTCGTCCCCCTTCAGCGCTCCGGACTCCAGTCCGCCCGCCACCGTAAAGGGTTTGGCCGTGGATCCCGGCTCATAGGTGTTGGTCACCGCGTAATTTTTCCACAGCTGATTCAGGATATTCAGCTGATCCTGCTCCGACATGGCCGTCAGTTCCTCCGGCGTATAGTAGGCGGAAAGGTCCCAGGGATTGTTCAGGTCAAATCCCGGATACTGAGCCATGGCGAGAATGCCGCCCGTGTCCGGGTCCATGACCAGCACAGCCGTATTCTTGCTTCCCAGTCCGTTTTCATTGGTATACTGCTGATTAAAATTGAGAATCTCCTGTTCCACGATACTCTGGATATTCGCGTCCAGAGTCGTCACCAGCGTATTTCCGTTCTGGGCTTCGATGACGGTCCGCTCCAGGTCACTGTCATTGTTCAGATAACCGTAGGATCTGCCGTTGACGCCATTTAACACACTGTTGTACTGATTTTCCAGGCCGACGACGCCCACATTGCCGGACGTGGTAAATCCCAGCGTCGCGGCCGCCATGGATCCGTAAGGATACACCCTCTTATATTCCTTCTCAAACCAGACACCCGTGATATTGTTATCCGGATCGTCATCCTCCCGGCGTTCCTCCTGCAGATCCGTGAACTTGCTCATCTCCTCGTAGGAAACTTTTTTCGCCAGGACAGAGTACTGGCTGTCGGGATTGTCCTCCAGTTCCTCCTCCACTGCCTCCCGACCGATTTCCGGAAAACATTCGGCCACCGCCTCCACGGTGGAAGCGATGACCGTCGCGTCGTTGGCGTTGAGGACCTTGCAGTCCAGAATCACATTGTAGACATCCACACTGGTGGCCAGAACAGTCCCCTTGCTGTCCACAATATTTCCTCTCTGAAAGGGAATGGTCGTACTGTCGTATTCCTGCTGGGAGAGCACAATCTTCTCGTAACGCTCTCCGCTGCTGTACTCTATGAACATCAGGCGTCCGATCAGTCCCACAAAGAGGGCGCAGATAATGAGAAAGCTGATCAGAAGCTTTCTCTGCATCCTCTTTAAGATACGGACTCTCTTTTTTTTCACTCGTTTTTCTGGCACTCTCAATCTCTCCACCTGCCGTTACGGAATCTCGTGATACTGGCTCATATAGTCTGTGCGGTCCATATCGTAGTACACGATCTGATCGCTGCTGGCGTATCCCATCCCAAGCTCATTGACCGCCGCGGCCTTGATCGCATTCAGGTTTGTAGCCGTGTCGATTCTGCTCTGGGCGGCGCTGTTCTCCGCCTTTAAGCTGGAAATCTCATCCTCCAGCTGCGCCACATGCTCCATTCTGGTGGTGTTGTCTGTCTGAAGCTGCACATATCCCACAAACAGGGCGCATACCGCAACCACAGCCATCGTCAGGTAAAAGGTATGCAGACGGTGTCTGCGCATCGCCGCCGCGCGCTTGCGCTCACGGATTCTCCTCTGGCGAAGGGCCTCCTGCCGCTTCTCCCGCTCTCTCGTCTGGCGATCCGGCAGCGGCTCCGCCGTCGTATATCTCACGGTATTTCCATCCTGTATGTAATAAGTCTTTACCTCTCTCATTTTCAACTCTCCTGTCTGATTCTCTCAAATACACGCAGCTTCGCGCTTCTTGATCTGCTGTTCTCCCTCAGTTCCTCTTCCGTCGGAAGAATGGGCTTCCTCGTCACCACTCTCCCCTTGGGCTTCTTCCCGCACACACAGATCGGGAAATCCTTCGGGCAGGTGCAGGGATGCTCATTTTTTCGAAAAATGTTTTTTACGATACGGTCTTCCAGCGAATGAAAGGTAATCACGCAGATCCTTCCCCCGTCGTCGAGAAAATCGATCATATCGTCCAGGTTCTTCTCCAGGACCTCCAGTTCCCGGTTCAACTCGATGCGGATCGCCTGGTAGGTTCGCTTGGCGGGATGTCCTCCTGTCGCCTGCGACTTCTTCGGGATAGACCTCCGAATAATCTCGTTTAACTGTCCCGCCGTATCAATCGGATGTTTTTCCCGCTCCTCCACAATATGTTTCGCAATATTGTTCGCGAACCGCTCCTCGCCGTAGGTGTGAATGACCCGGTAGAGTTCCTCCCGGGAGTACCCGTTGACGATGTCTCTTGCCGTTTTTCCTCCGGTTCTGTCCATCCGCATGTCGAGGGGAGCATCCTCATCCATGTAGGAAAACCCACGCTCTCTGGCATCCAACTGGAAAGAAGAAACGCCCAGATCCAGAAGAATGCCGTCGGCACTCTCGTATCCGAGCTCCCTCATCCGGGGGATCATGTGCTCGTAGTTGTCATGCACCAGGGTTACGCGGTCTTTCCAGGGTTCCAGCCTCTTCTTTGCCGCCTGCAGCGCATCCAGATCCTGATCGATCCCGACGAGATGTCCTGTCGTCAGCCTGCCGGCGATGACCGAGGAATGACCGGCTCCGCCCAGTGTACCGTCCACATAAATCCCTTCCGGCCTGATCTTCAGTTGTTCGATGGTCTCCCGCAACAGTACCGAATAGTGGCAAAACTCCATAGGTTCCTTTCCGCGGGTTTTCGGCCTTTAAATGCTCAGGCCGAGATCCGCCATATGCTCCGCAATCTCATCCATGTCATCGTAGGTGTTGGACTCTTCCCATTTATGCTTGTCCCAGATCTCGATCCGGCTGAGCACTCCCACAAGCACCACATCCTTCTCCAGGCCCGCATACTCCCGCAGCACCCCCGGAATCAGGATTCGTCCCTGCTTGTCGATCTCACAGGAAGCAGCTCCCGCAAAGAAAAATCTGGAGAACTTGCGGGCGTCCTTGGTGGTCAGCGGCACTTCACGGAACTTGTCCTCAATATGTTTCCACTCCTCCTGAGGATAAACGAAAAGGCATCCATCCAGACCCTTGGTAACGACAAACTCTTCCCCAAGCTGTTCACGGAATTTCGCCGGCACAATGAGTCTGCCCTTGGCATCCACACTGTGATTGTACTCTCCCATGAACATCCGGATCTCACCTCCTCCTGTCGTTTATCCACAAAGTTATCAACTTATCCACCACTTTGTTCCATTGTCCACCACTTTGAACCACTTTTAACTACATTCTAATAGAATGAGATCCAAAAATCAATAGATTTTTCCCTTAAATCCGGGCTTTTTCCGGGGTGGAGGGAAGTGGTTTCCCATCCCCTACAAGATGTTGTATTTTATTTTTTCAGGGTACAAAATGAGGGATTTACGACGAGTGCCCACTGCGGACGGAGTGGCTGTGAATAGTAACACCCAAAAAAAGAAACCGGCTTTTGGCCGGTTTCTCCCACTTTCTGACTTTCCTTTTCCTTATATAAGATTTTTCACTCCACTTTGTCCCCCACTTTCTTCCCCTCCGGATCTTTGTTTTCGCCCCGGGCCTTCATCCTGACATATCCCACGCCCAGCAGCACAAGTGATGCTATGACAAGCAGCGCCGCCAGCGCCTGGGACACCGGGATATTCGTGTTCCACAAAAGCAGCTGATCCGTACGCATACCCTCGATCCAGAATCTGCCGATGCCGTACCCCAGCAGATAGAGGAAAAAAATCTGCCCGTCAAACTGCTTCCGCTTCCTCAGAAGCAGCAGGATACACAGGAGCGCCAGGTTCCAGAGCGACTCGTAGAGAAAAGTGGGGGTTACGCTGATAAATCGATCCCCGCCGATCAGTTCCACGTGGTTGAGCATCTCCGTGGTCACATCATCCATGGAGCGGATCGCGTTCAAGGGCAGCTGCATGGCAAAGAGACCGTCCGTGTACTGCCCGAAGGCTTCCCGGTTGAAAAAGTTTCCCCAGCGGCCGAGGATCTGTCCCACCAGAAGTCCCAGCACCACCATATCAGCAGTCTCGAGGAAGCGCATCTTCTTGATCCGGCAGACAATGTAACCCGTAATAATCCCCGCGATGACGCCTCCATAAATGGCCAGACCTCCCTGGCGGATATTGAAGATATTCAAAAGATTATCCCGGTAGAGATCCCAGGAAAAAATCACATAGTAAAGTCTCGCTCCGATAACCGCGAAAATGATCGTGTAGATGCACAGATCCAGATAGTCGTCCTCGTTCTTTCCGCAGCGCTTCGCCTCATGAAGAATCAGCGCCACACCCAGCAGCATGCCGATGGCGATAATCAGTCCGTAGTAGGCGATGTCGATGCCGAAGACCGTAAAGGTCTTTCCGACGTTTTCCAGCGTGATATGTAAATTCGGAAAAATAATGGTCTCATTCATGTCTCTTCCCTCTGATCCTTTCTCCTTTTACTGCCGCCCTTCATTATAATGCATTCCCTTCCCTATTTCCACTTTTTTCCGAGGAAGGGCAAAGAAAAGAGGAGGCTCTCCCAAAGGAACCGCCTCCCCAAAAACAGTTTATTTTACCTGAAAACTTCCGCAGGCTGTCTGTCCCACGCCGTCGCTGCTGATGATATCCACGCTTCCGGCGGTACACTTGGCCTGCTTGTTGTATCTGCAGGAGCAGGCGTCGCAGGTAATCTCCGTGCGGCCGTCAGGCTCTCCCACCGCGTTGATGCAGGCGCCGTCTTTGCCCACCTCATAGTTTCCGCAGTAGGTCTCTTCCATCTTCATGGCAGAACTGCCCTCCACGGTAATACCGGTTCTGCAGCAAAGTCTTCCCTCATTGTATCTGCACTCTGTCGCATTGCAATCCAACTGTGTCATAACCATGATCTCCTTTCCTTTTTTCACAGTATGACCAGTTCGTCCCGGGATTATGCACCCGCGGCACCGAAAAACGTTCCTCTTCTGCCGCAAGACGTTCTGCCGCAAGACGTTCGCAGAAACCTACGCCTCCATCTGCTCCAGAGCGTAGAGTGCCGCTCCGGTTGCGCCTACAATCTCCGGCTCCTCGCATATGTAGAGCTTCGATCCGATCTTCTCCTCCACTGCCCGCACAACACCGGGATTTTTCGCCACGCCGCCGGTCATCATGAAATCCGGTTCCAGGCCCACGCGCCGCAGCAGGCCGAAGGCCTTGTTGGCGATGGCGCCGCAGACGCCGTTGGCGATATCCGCCTTCTCCTTGTTCTGAGCGATCAGGGAGATGACCTCGGACTCCGCGAAGACGGAGCACATGCTGGTAATCTCGATTTTCTCCTTCGACTCCAGGGCGATGGCTCCCAACTCATCCAGGCTGACCTCCAGGGATCTGGCAATCATTTCCAGAAAACGCCCGGTTCCGGCCGCGCATTTGTCGTTCATGACAAAATCGCTCACATCCCCGGTCTCACTGAGTTTGATGGCCTTGCTGTCCTGTCCGCCGATATCGAGAATAGTGCGGATCTTCGGGTTGAAATAGTGCGCGCCCTTGCCGTGGCAGCTGATCTCCGTCACATTCTCATCGGCAAAATCGATGCTGACCCGTCCGTATCCCGTGGAGACGATCCAGGAGATATCCTCCCTTTTCAGGGACGCCTTATCGAGGACCTCCTTCAAAATCCGATCCGCGCTCTCCCCGGATTTCGCCCCGGTGCGGACCACGGAAAAGGCCACGATCTTCCGGTCCTGATCCATGATAACCGCGTTGGTCGATGTGGATCCGCTGTCAATTCCAAGTACATACATTGCTCTGTCTCCCTCCATGTTCTTCTTCGCATGCGGCCGCTTCGGCTGCAGTGACTCCAGAAACGCCTCGATTCTGGTCAGAATCTGACCGTAGCTCTGCCGGGTGTAATCGGTCTCCAGCAGAAGCACCGGCCGTTTCAGCCACTCCTTCAACCAGGCGTACTCGTAGGCGTAATTGTCGCAGAACTGCACTGTGTGATAGATAATCCCGTCCACGCTGTCCGCGTAGCGGCGGATCATCTCGTCCCGGTTAGATGCCTGTT
>ERZ1643246.2995-NODE-2995-length-15194-cov-8.965850_pt1 | contig 15194 bp, 12 predicted proteins | sample MGYA00579265_ERZ1643246 | MGnify/ENA primary metagenome ERZ1643246 (study PRJEB29033, sample SAMEA4952261) | chicken gut metagenome | biome: Broiler Chicken; feature: Gastrointestinal Tract; material: Caecum | place: Ireland | collected 2018 | study: Broiler... | reverse complement strand
ATAACCTGCTGATTACAAATCAGCTGCTCTGCCAATTGAGCCACATCGGCATATCTTGGGCAGCTGATCTGTAATCAGCCGCTCTGCCTGCGATTGACGCAGTCAATCTTACTGAATTGAGCCACATCGGCACTACATACTCCAATGACCCCGACGGGAATCGAACCCGTGTTACCGCCGTGAAAGGGCGATGTCTTAACCGCTTGACCACGGGGCCAAATATATAAATACAAGTCGCCGCTCCTAACGGCGACTTGTATTATATCATAAGGCATTTCTTTTTGCAAGCACTATTTCAACCGTTCGCTTGTCGTTCGCTTGTCTCTCGCTTGTCTGCCGTTCGCCTGTCTGGCCTGTCCGGGCTATTGCGGTTTTCCCGTTACAGTTCTTCCAGATCCTGCACTGCCTGTTTTATGCCTGCCGCGCATTCGTCAACCAGTTCCTGGCTGGACCAGCGGTCTTGGCTGGCAATCGTTGCTTTTTCCAGAGCTTCCTGCAGTTTACCGTAGGATTCCTCTGTATATCCTGTCGGGCCGACTGCAGTTCCCTGAGAAATCTGTGCGTTCAGTACAACTTTATCCGCCTCTGCCGTCACTTCGGAATTTTCCATTGCTTCCGTCAGAAGCCGCTCTGCCATATCAACCGCCGCCTGCGTTGCATTCCCGCTTTCTATTACCTGTCCAGCGTATTCGATCGCACTCTCAAGCCTTGACCTGCTCTCTTCAACCCAGTGCGTTGTATCCAGATCTTCCGCTTTTTCCAGGAGTTCTTCCAGTGCAGCGGTAGAAACGATCGTATGAAGCCTGCCAATCGCCTGGTTCAGACTGCTGATCGCCGCCCGGATTTCATCCGAAGACGGATCTGCCGCGTCCAGAACATTCTTCGCCTGATCCACTGCTGCCTGAAGCCTCTCGATATCCTCAGCCGCATACTGATCCTTATTCTCCAGATATCCCAGTGCTTCATCATACACTGTTTTGAGATCCTCGCGCTCGGAATCCCTGCTGAACTCGAACCAGTCGATATTAGCCACATAGCCGCCGTTCCCGCCGTCTGTCCGCAGAACAAAGTATACGTCATGCGTGCCGCTTACCGATGCATCCAGTTCCGCTGTCAGTTCCGCATATGCGTTCCAGCTGCTCCCGGTAGCAGGGATAGCTACTGTCTGTATCGGATTTCCATCCATGGAGTCAAGATATATCTCGATCCGGTTGTTATTTCCGCACCGGCTGGAGTTATTGACATACCGGACCGTAAAATCTGTCATACCGTCTTCTCCCAGACTGCAGTCCTTAAACATCAGCCATGCTCCATCATAAGTTCCACCCAGATTCGTCAGGCTTCCGCCCTCGCTGTCCGTGCTGTTCTCTGTTTTCAGATCATTACCGTCCGCCTTGCTCCAGTCACTGTAGCCTTCTGCTTCCAGCCTCAGCCTGTCTGTGCCCGCCTTCTCTGTAAACCGGAACCAGTCAAAATTCGCCACATAATTCGCATTTGCCGCTTCTGTCCGCAGGACAACATAGACATCATGAACACCTGTAATCCTTTGCTCCAGATCTGCAGACGCTTCCTGGTATTCGTTCCAGTTAGTGGATCCTGATGTTACCGGTACGGATACAGCCGGCTCTCCGTCCATACTGTCCAGGTAGATGTCTACTCTGGAGTTTCTGCCGCACCTTCCTGCATTGTAAGCGTATCTTACTGTAAAACTCTCCGCCCCGGTGCTGCCAAAATTGATATCGTCATATTTCAGCCATGCGCCGTCATACGTTCCTCCCAGATTGCCGACGCTTCCGCCGCCTGTATTGTCCTGGCTGGTTTCCGTCTTCAGCGCGCCGCCGCTCCAGTCGCTATATTTCTCTGCTTCCATAGTATCATAAGCGCTGCCCTTGCCGCCGCTCTGGCTGCTCACCGCCTGTTCAACCGCATCAAGGAGACTGCTGACCGCCTGGTCGATCTGTTCCGCAGATGCCGCCGCATACTGCTCAACTGCTCTCGCTTCATCCACTGCTTTCTGGAGCGCTGCCGTTGTCTCTGCTGTGAATCCGCCTTTATCCAGAAGTGCCTCAGCCTCTGCGATGGCATCCGACAGCCTGGTGTCCGTACGTTTCTGTTCACTGGCGATTTCCTCAGCATCCAGCGCTGTATTGTAAACCGTAAACCGGCTGATCTTCCCATCTGTATACGGATCGCCCCAGAAATCAATTCCTCCGAGATGTACGAAAGAACCGTTCATGATCACATTTGACAATGCTCCGTCCGCCTGTCCGGATGCGATTTCCTCTCCGTTCATATACAGATGCGTTTCGTTCCCTTCCTGCACATAAGTGAGGTACGCCCACTCGCCTAACGGCATGCCGCTTCCGGCCTGTGTCCTTTCTTCCCCTGCCCCGTCAATGTTCAGTCCGGTACGCAGGATATTATTTGTCGCAAAAACAAAGAAATCATTTTTATCAAGGCCTGCACCGAGGAGCATCTGGTTATTGGACGCGGACTCCAGATATACCCACGCCGAGATTGTCGCGTCGCCGTCCAGACCACCCAATGCTCCTGCCGGGATATCCAGATATTGTTTCTGGCTGCCGTCCAGCACCAGGCTGCCGTATTCCACTGACGCTCCGTTTTTCAGTGTGCCGTCATAGCCGTTCTGCCCGGAGTCTTTTACTGTGCCGCCGCTGCTTTCGGAAAAGTCATAATCCAGAACGACAGAGCGCTCATCCGCCTGTACAGCTCTCATATTGACCGTAAAACTGCTTTCCGCATTTTTGTAGGCAACCCTCACCTGCTGTCCATCGCCTGCCTTTTCCGGCAGCTCTCCGACGGTCAGTTCATCACTGGTCATCGGGACCGTACGTTTCAGGTCATTCTTAAAGACGATCGTAACAGAACCGCCTTCCGGATCCAGCACATCTCCAACTGTATAATCTGTCCTGTCCGGCGCCTCCACTTCCAGGCTCACCGGATTCATTGTATTCTGCAGCCGGATCGAGGACATACTGCTCATTACTGCATTTTTTACCTCTGCCGCCTTTACCCCATCGGCGAATACGCTGTCTTCCATCTCAATCTGGATATCATAGGTCTCATACTCGGCAGTGACACCTTTGATCTCACCCTCAAAGTTCAGGACCACAGTATGGTCGTCTTTCCGTTCCGCAGTAAACTCTACACCGTCCGGAAGACCTTCCGCATTAATCCCTTTCACGTCATCCGCGAAAGAAGCGTTCTCCGTAAGTTCCACTGTCACAGATGCATCGACCACGCCATCCTCTGCCTCAACCGTATCGGCATCATAGGTAAGGCCGTATTCATAAGCTGATACTTTCGTATCATCTGACGCAGACGGAGCATCCACTCCGTCAGCTGCCCATTCAGACGGTTCAGATCCCATGGTAAATGTTACCTCTCCGCCGCGCGCGATCTCACCATAATCCAGCCAGGTCCTGTCAAGGGCTGCTCCATTCAGCGATGCACTCTGGATATAATAATTCTCTGATGAAACATTCTCCGCATTGATCACAAACGTCCTGCCATTGCCAAGATCCAGCGTCATCTTCTCGAAGAACGGTGAACCGATCTGGAATGTAGGATCCCCAGGCGTCATCGGGAATATCCCCATCGCTGCCGCGACATACATAGCCGACATCGTTCCGGCATCGTCATCCATTGTCTGGAGCAGTCCGTCCGGCGTCGGCTTATATACCCGGACATACTGCGGTGTGCCATATTCTCCTGTTCCGCTGTAACGGTTCCAGGTTTCTCCGGCATAGATCTGGCGTACCCAGTACTGTGTCTCGCTGGGTGCACCCGCAAAATTAAACAGATACGGAGTCTGAAGATCGATCTCATTTGTGTTTGTGTGCAGCATCCGGCGTCCGTCCGCGTCAGCGCCTTTCGCCCCGTAAAGCACGTTCAGCGCGTTCAGCATCTGTTCTTCTCCGCCCATCAGCTGCATCAGACCTCCTACATCATAGGTATCCCACCATGTATACTGCCAGAGCGTACCCTGATAAAGTCCATTATCGCCGTATCGTTCCGGATCTGCACTCATCCAGTTTCCACTGCTGTCTTTCGGCCAGAGAAGCCCGATCGATGAACCGTCTTCCATCTGGACAGCATCTGCTTTGTACAGATTTTTATAATTCATGGAGCGGTCCAGATAATAAGCCGCTTCATCCGTTTTGTCCAGCGCTGATGCGATCAGTGAGAGGCACCAGTCGTCATATGCGTATTCCACCGTCTGATCCACGCGCCCTGCAAAATATCCCATGCTTTCAACATTGTCATTTACTGCATTTTCCGCGATCTCTTTTGCTTTTTCATACGCCTTGTCCAGATTTTTGATATCTGTATATCCTTTGGATACACCGTCCGCCAGCAGAGCCACTGCGTGCTCATTTCGCACAGTCAGTACCGGCTGTGTATCATTTCCCCATGTGGAGATCCCGGTAACCAGCATATCCGCCACGGACTGAATGATATCTTTATAGACGTCCGGCGCGATCAGCCCGATGATCGGATACTTGCGGAAGTCATCCCACAGCGTCCATGAATCATAATGCGTATACCCCTCCGCCTGGTAGACCTGTCCGTCCGTACCGCGGTATGTCCCGCTCGTACTGGTGGCATTCACCGGCGTCATAAACATCCTGTAAAGGCCTGTATAAAATAAAGTGCGCAGGCTTCCGTCCGGATCACTCGTCTCAGAACTCTGGATATCGACTCTTCCCAGCATGCTGTTCCAGTCTGCTTTCGCCTGTTCCCTTACTGCCGTAAAATCCCATCCGGCATTTTCTGCCGCCATATCTATCTTCGCCTGTTCACTGCTGATCGGTGAGATACCGACCTTCACCTGGACCGCCTGCCCTTCCTTTACCTCAAAAGAAAGTACTGCGCCCAGATCATTTCCGCTGAGGCTTGTACCCGTACCGTAATTGTCTCCATTCCATGTATGGATGTCAGTCACAGGCGTATCTGTCTCCATATAGAAGTACATTGTATATTTTCCGTGTCCGCTGACATTTCTCGCTGAAAAACGCCCGCTGAGCACTGCATTGCCTTCCTCTGTCTGCTCCACATCAAGGACAGCGTTGCGGATATCTGTCCCGTGATAAGTATAATTGAGATCCATTACAACAGATACTTCCCCTGCCTTCGGAAATGTATATCTGTGCAGACCTGTTCTTGTTGTAGTTGTAAGCTCTGCCCTGATATTTCCCATGGAATCATCCTGCGCGGCAGAATCTGTTCCGGTATTCGGCACCAGTTCCACCTCATAATATCCGGGTTCTGCCGCTTCTTTGTCGTGGGAAAATGTCTGTGCCCTGGATTCCATGGACGGTTTCCCCGTATACCGCATATATGTAGGAGTGATCAGCACATCGCCGCCGGCGCCCTGTCCTCCTACTCCTTCAACGCGTGTATGAGAAAACCCGGCGATCTGGTCCTCTGCGTAATCATATCCCGCATGGTCGTCATTTGTATGCGGATATGTATCCGGGCTTAATTTTACAATGCCATATGGAGACACTGCGCCCGGGAACTGCTGCCCGTTATCCACCTGAGTGGCGATAAACGGATCCACATATTGTGTATAATCATCTTCGCCTGAAAAGACGCCTGTCTTTGCCAGACCTGCCACCGAGACGCCTGTACACAGTACAGCTGCACCAAGCAGGCCGGCAAGCGCTCTTATCTTTATCTTCCTTCTTCCTGCCATTCCTGTTATCCTCTTAATGATTTTTATTCTTCCAACTGGATTCCATCACCAGCGCCGATAAACCTGAAGTGATCGGCACTGTCAAAATTACTGCCATACTGCCTGTCAGACTGTGCATCAGTTCCAACGCTGTATAATCTGAACTCAGCAGCTGGTTAAAAGTTGTTCCGTACGAGATCATGACCAGCAGCGATGCCAGCGCCGTCCCTGCAAAAGCAAGCACAAGGGTCTGGCACATCGTGCCGATCATATCCCTGCCGACCGTCATGCCGGACCGGAAGATTTCTTTCTGTGTCATCTCTGGATGGATATGCTTCATCTCAAACAGAGAGGATGCCACAGACATCGTCATATCCATTACCGCGCCCAGGGATGCGATCAGTATTCCGGTAAATAAAAGTTCTCCCACATGCATCCCTGTACTATTCTGTATCAGGATCAGTTCCTCTGATTCCTCCAGATTAAATCCGCTCAGATGGAGAACGGAAGAAAAAATATAATAAACAACCGCCGCTGCGATAACGCCGGCCATTGTCGCCGCGATCGCCGTAACTGTTTTCCGGCTGACTCCATTGAGGAGCACCATCGAAGATACAGCGATCAGAAGCGACGTCAGGACTGCCGCTGCCACCGGCGGCCATCCATGGTAAACCGCCGGCAGCAGAAACGCCATGACCAGAAACATAGCATACGCCAGCCCGATCATGCTCCGCAGCCCTTTCATTCCTCCGACCAGTATCATAAACAACGCGAACATCCCAAGGAACATAGCGGTCCCTGCTGTTCTGTCATAATTAAATACGCTGTAAAACGGAGTCACGCCTTCCGGCGCATCTACTTTGATGACCAGATTCTGGCCCACTCCGGAAAGGATATTATGGGTACTGCTCAGTTCATTCGACACCTCGATTTCCTGCCCTTTCAGTTCCCCTGTCTTCATACGGACTTTCAGCACCTGTTTCCCCCGATACCGTTCTGAGCCCTGCTCTCTTTCCAGATTTTCCTCCAGCACCTGCGTCACAGTACCTTTTTCATATGTGATCCCTTCCGATGTATACATCTCGTAAGAGATCGGATTGCTCCGGTTGATGATGCATATAACTGCTGCCAGTACAGCCATTGCCAGGATCACAGCCAGATCTGCTCTTCTGCGTTTCATTCTTATTTTCTCTCCCTGCCGCGGCGTATGATCAGGATACCTGCCGCAGCTGCGCCTGACATTACCGCAAGATAAAGCGCGGTCGGAAGCGCGTTGTCTCCGGTCTGAACTACCGGTTTCTGTCCGCCGTCAACTGTCCCTGCTCCGCTCTGATCCCCAGAGCCTGCTGTGCCGCCCAGGTTGCCCGGGTTATCCGGATCTGTCGTACTGCCCGGGTTATCCGGATCTGTCGTACCGCCCGGGTTGTCCGGATCTTCCGGATCTGTCGTACCGCCGGATGCCGCGACTGTTACAAGCTGTTCCGCCTGCGCAGATGAACCATATGCATCTGTCACTTCATATACAATGCGGTAACTGCCTTCTGCCGATGTGTCTACATACTGTACCTGAGCCTCATTTTCTCCGTCTGTTTTATAGACTGTCACAAACACTCTTTCTGTCAGGTCATTTCCATCGCAGTCTGATGCTGATACGCCGGTCATTGGATTGAACGCCTGACCAATCTTCAGCTCCGTCTTCTGCCCTTCTTCAGTCGGCACCGTGATCACCGGAGCGTCTTTCCTCTTAATTGTAAAGGAATCCATCAGCTCCAGATCATCCTGATCCGTATAATATGTATCCACACGGAATTCATTTTCTGAAACCGTCACATTCGTAATGCTCGTCCGGTTGCTCTGGTCCTGTACCGCCACATAATCCGGCCATCCTGTCCCAAGGCTTCCGTTTTTCCCGTAATACTTACTTCCGGATGCCGAATTGGCTGTCAGATAAAATACCTGCCCCTCCTCCGGGTTGATCACTTCGGCAGGAGCCTCTTCGCCGGCCTGAACATTATTTCCTTCAGGGATCACCGGATTGCTGCCTTCCATCATATACGTTCTCGTATAATAATGGTCATGCCCCATCAGGACCACATCAATGCCAAGCTCGGAAAATACCGGTGAAAGTTCTGTACGTCTGTTGATAATATCACTATCCGTATAATGATTTGCCACGCTGTACGTCGAGTGGTGGAATGACACGACTGTCCATACCGCGTCCGGATTTTTATCCATGGCATCCTGAAGGAACGCTTTATGCTCTGATGTATTCGTATTATTAGAATTAATAGACATAAAAAGTGTGCCGTTATACATGAACCAGTAATCGCCGCTCTCATCTCCTGTATTGCTGCTTATGCCCAGTGATGAGCTGTTCGGCATGTTGTAATAATCTGTGTAACGGCTGTTTCCATTGTCATGGTTTCCCACATTCACAGCCAGTGGGACCGAGCGGATCGCTTCCGGGGAAAGGAATCCTTCATACTCTGTATCGCTGCCATTGCTGTTTACCTGATCGCCGGCGCTCAGCAGGAAACTGGTTTCCGGGAATGCCGCCAGAGACCTGCGCATTGTATTCTGCCAGTTTATGGTATCATTTCCCGAGTTCCCGCTCGCCCCGATCTGCGGGTCGCCTGCAAAAAGGAAGCTGAATGCTTCATCTGTCCCGAACGACTGTGTTGTAAAAGAACAGGTCTCAGACCACCCTTTTTCATTTCCCACACGGTACAAATAAGATGTATTTTCCTTCAGGTCTGTCATGGTGGCGTCATTGCTCCTGAAACCGTTCACCTGGGACGCAGACTGCTCAGCTTTATATACCACAGCTGCCTCTTCCGGGAATTCTGCTCCGTCTGCATAAGACGCCGGGCGTTCTGCCACCTGCAGATAAGTCTCTTCTGAAGACGTGCCGAGCCATGCCACATTTCTCTGCGTCTCGTCCGCACCGATTTCCAGTGAAAGTCCTTTTACCTCTTCCTCCTGCGCTGCCTGTTCGCCTGTATGGAGCACGAGTTCGGTAAAATCAAAATAAATATCGGAACTGCTTGCTCTTCCGTTATGAAGTTCTACAGACACCACATTACCAGTTGCTTTCAACCCCAGCGCTTCAATATCTCTGTATTGTATCTCACCTGTCTTCGGTGTGCTGGCATTTGAACCGCCATAGCCGGATTCATCGAATGTCCCATCATCAAACCCTGCGATCTTCTTGCCATTGACATAGACGACTGCCGCGTCATCATATACAACAGATCCCGTGATCTCTGTTACCTTCTCCGGTTCTGCCGCATCGAATGTTGTGCGGAAATAGAACACCGGGATATCATCAGACGTTCCGGATATGTACTGATCCAGCAGTATATCCGGCGTGTATCCGCCGCCCAGATCTCCGACCGCTCCATTCTTCGCCCCGAAGCTGCCCTTCCCGGTTTTCCATTCCTGCCCGGTAACAGCTTCGCTGGTTTTCCATCCTTCTGCCGGTACTTTGTTGTCATCCCTGTACTGCCATTCTGTAGTACCGGATGTAACAACGGCTGACTGCGTTCCCTCTGCAAGCACCCGGCTTCCGGCCTGTCCCGGCAGCGCAGTCAGAAGCGACGCAAATATAAGCACCGCTGCGAACGCAAAACTGATGGTTCGTTTTACTTTTGCTTTCATGAATTTCCTGCCTCCCTTGAATCTATAAAAATTATCCAAAATGTATTCTCTTACATTTTTTTTAAATTCCCACTCAGGTTCTGTAAAATTTATGTAAACGATCCGGAGCTTTGTAAACTTGACAGAAAGATTTGTTTAGATATGTAAATTTTTTTACCTGAATATAAAAAAGCATCTGTGATCTTCCCCACAGATGCAGTCCCATACCATTTTTATCTGCTTTCTTATACGATCTCCATATCATCGTCGTGCAGCATGAAAAACGCCGCCGCAAAGATCAGCCCCGCGTACCATTCCGGCACATCATTTTCCAGACACATCTCCTTATGAATGGACATCATGCGTCTGATCTCCCCTGTTTTCCTGTCATTTAATAAAATCTCAAATGTCCGGTTCCGCGTCTGGCGGACAGACAGCCTGCCGCAGCCGGTCATGATCTCTGTCTCCTCCGCCATCGCCGGACGCCAGTATGCTTCCTGTCTGCCATCCGCATTTGACTGATACCGCACCGCGCAGTGAAGCGTTTCCATTCCGTCCCCGCTGATCCGGATCGCTCCATCGCTATGCGTGACTGTATATTCCCTATCCCGATCCGGGCAGATGACGGTCAGTTCATTTCCTGCGGACAGCTTTTTCCGGACAGTGCAGATCAGCTGATCATCTTCATTATAAATTTTATACTTACTGATCTCATACTTTATATGAAGCCTCATTTTCATCAACCTCCGATCAAAGATACCGCCGTATTGGCTGCTCCTGCCAGAAGCATGACCCATATCGGGTTCATCCGGCATTTCTTCAGCAATACGATACATCCGGCAAAAATAGCCGCCATAAGCCAGTCCGTATCCGCCAGGACGATTTCCATACTGCTGCCCCAGAAAGCTGTGATCAGGACAGAGATCCCGGCTGACGCGATCATCGCCACAACCGCCGGCCGGAGCGAATTTAAGACGCCCTGGAGCAGTTCCATCTTCCGGTATTTGAGATACAGCCTGGCGATCAGCATTACGATAATGCAGGAAGGCAGGATACAGCCCGCGGTCGCCACTATCGCCCCCGGGATCCCGGCAATCTTGATCCCCACGAAGGTCGCGGAATTAACAGCGATCGGGCCCGGCGTCATCTGCGAAATCGTGATCAGGTCCGTAAATTCCGTCATGCTCAGCCACCCGTGCTCCGCAACGACCTGTCCCTGGATCAGCGGCATCGCCGCATATCCGCCGCCGAAACTGAACAGCCCGATCTGGAGGAAACTCCAGAATAATTCCAGGTAGATCATGCTCTCCCCTCCCTTCTCTTCTTCACGAGCGTCCTCACTGCACCGAACGCGCCGCAGGCAAGGACAATATAGATCACATTGACGCCCAGGATACATGCCGCTATAAATGAAAGGGCCATGATCAGGATCGAGATCCGATTCTTCCCGTGTATGATCCCTTCCGCCATCTCAAAGACGACCGCCGCGATCACTGCTCCGACTCCTGCCTGCATCCCTTCGAGCATACTGCTTACGATCGCATTACTGCGGAAAGCGCTGTAGCAGACCGAGATGACCGAGATGATCACAAACGGCGGGATGATCGTGGCGATGATCGCAGTCAGTGCCCCGGCGCTCCCTGCCAGCTTATATCCGACCACGATCGCCCCGTTGACTGCGATCGCCCCCGGAGCGGACTGAGCGATCGCCACCAGATCCAACATCTCATCCTCTTCGATCCAGCGGTATTCGTCCACAAACTTCTTTTTCATCAGGGTCACGATCACATAGCCTCCGCCGAATGTAAAGGCACTGAGATACAAGGTCGATATGAATATTTTCAGCAGGACTTTTTTCTTATTTTCCATTGTGCTTCCCTCCTTCTGTACCCAGTATATTTCCTCTTGATTCATAACGGAAATACTATTAATCTATTATTTAGATAGCTATTTTCTTATATAGGAGGGATCGTAAAATGACTCTGCGCCATATGAAGATATTCGAAGCTGTATTCCGCCACAGCAATATTACGAAAGCAGCGGAAGAACTGCATCTCGCACAGCCTTCTGTCAGCGTCGCTGTGAGAGAACTGGAAGAATATTATGGGATCTGTTTGTTTGAACGGCTGGGAAGACGGATCGTTCCCACGGAACTGGGAAAAGAATTCTACGGATATGCGCTTCACATTGTGTCGTTGTTCGATGAAATGGAACAGAAAATACGGAACTGGGATGCGCTGGGCGTGATCCGGATCGGCGCCAGCATCACCATCGGCACTCACATCCTTCCGCCCCTTCTGAAGCAGTACCAGGCGCTTTACCCCGAGCTTCGCACAGAAGTCACGATTGGAAAATCAGCGGTGATCGAACAGCATATCCTGGAAAATAAGATCGATATCGGACTCATTGAGAATCAGTCCGAGCATCCGGACATCAATGTCCTGCCTTTCATGGAGGACTATATGCAGGCCGTTGTCGCGCCGGACCATCCCCTCGCGGGTTGCAGCCAGGTTACATTAGAACAGCTCGCACAGTACCCCTTCCTTATGCGTGAGAAGGGAAGCGCAGGGCGCGAGATCCTGGACGCCTGCTTCGCCCTGGAGCAGATCACCGTGCATCCGCTCTGGGAGAGCGCCAGCACCCAGGCGATCGTCCGGGGCGTTGCAGAAGGGCTGGGAGTCGCCGTCCTGCCCTGCCTTCTGGTCAGGAAAAATATTGAGGAACATACCGTAAAAATGATCCCGTTTCCTCAGCCTCTGACAAGGAAACTGAATCTCATCTGGCACAGGAGCAAGTACCTGACAGACAATATGAACGCATTCATAGAACTGTGCAAAAAATCCGGCAGTGAGTGGTAAGCGCTTCACTGCCGGATTTCTATCTTTCTTCCTACTACATATAAATTCTTCCTAATGCGTATAATCCAAAAACTGGATTCCCCCGCCGAGGTCCTTTGCAATGATCTCGATCTCCTCTTCAATTCCGGCAAAAGCGCCGGTTCTCTCCAGGATGGATTTAAAATCTGTGGAACCCGGACAGTAGTCTTCTGTCTGCATGCATCTGATGATTCCCAGTTTCAATTTCTTCACGCCCCTTTTTCCTTTGGTTTATTATGCTTATCCTATCATCCCGCGTCGCGACGCGCAATCCCGGAGCCTTCAGTTCTTCTTCGCCTCTCCCTCCGGGAAGATGATCTTGAAGACAAAGAAGGAGACCACCATGGACACCCCCCGCTGACCTGTGGGAACAGCAGCCTGTGCTTCGTTACAGACTGGTCAGCACAGGATTATTGAGATAATCATATACTCTCTTCACTTCGCTGACCTTCCTTGTATCCAGCATAGAAGGACAGTTCTTATCCAGCGATCCGATCCGTTCCATATCATCATCTTCTATTTTAAAATTCCAGATATCAAAATTTTCTCTCATTCGTTCCCGGTGAACAGATTTCGGGATCACGATCACTCCCTGCTGGACATTCCAGCGTAAAATGATCTGCGCCACGGTTTTATTATATTTTTCTGCAATTTCTTTTAAGATCGGTTCATCAAACATCCCTTTCAGTCCTTCTGCAAAGGGAGCCCAGATCAATGGCATCCTTCACCACCTGTTCGCAGCTGTCTTCCGGGATCTGAAAAACTCCAAATCCCTCCATCGGCATCTCTACGCCATTGTTCAGTCTGACTGTTTTCATGATAAAATAGCCTCCTCTCTCATTTCCATATTTCTTTACAGTTTCTGATTTCCCGTAGACCAGACATGCTTTTTCTTGGCCTGCTCTGCTGTATTCTGCGCCATAACGCCCACCAATGCGTGGGGCACATATGGTTCTTCCAGATAATCGATTTCTTCCTTTGTCAGGCACAGTTCCGCCGCTTTTGCCATCCCTTCCACGTGGGAAAGTTTCGTGGCGCCCACAATGGGAGCGGTCACCTTTGTAAGCAGCCATGCAAGCGAGATCTCTGTCATGGACACGCCGCGCTTCTCAGCCAGCTCCGCCACCCGCGCTATGATCACGCTGTCCTCATCGGCTGTGCCGTTGTATTTCAGCTTTGCATAGTCGTCCTCCCGGAGCCTTTTTGATGTTTCTCCCGGCTTTTTGGACAGCCTGCCTCCTGCCAGGGCGCTGTACGGCGTCATGGCGATATTGTCTTCCCGGCAGAGTTTCGCCATCTCCCGCTCTTCCTCGCGGAAGATCAGATTGTAATGTCCCTGTATGGATATGAATTTCGCGAAGCCTTCCCGCTCTGCCAGTGCATTGGCTTTTGCCAGCTGATACGCAAAACAGTTGGAAATGCCGATATATCTTGCCTTTCCTTCTTTCACCACATTATTTAAACCTTCCATGATGTCATACAGCGGCGTCGCGTAATCCCACATGTGATAAATATAGAGATCCACATGATCCATCCCTAGATTTTCCAGGCTCTTATTGATCATCCGTTCAATATGCTCCTGGGCCGGAACGCCCTGTTCAATCTCTTCCGGCGTGCGTGGAAGAAATTTGGTAGCGACTACCACTTCATCCCGCTTTGCGTAATCCCGCAGCGCCCTCCCCAGATACTGCTCGCTTGTGCCGCTCTGGTATCCGATGGCGGTATCGTAAAAATTAATCCCGGCTTCCAGCCCTTTGCGGATGATTTCCCGGGTATGATCCTCATCGATGGTCCACGTATGCTGCCCGTTCTTTGCGTCCCCGAAACCCATGCATCCCATACAGATGCGGGATACATTTAACTCAGAATTTCCTAATCTTGCATATTTCATTATGAATCTGCCTCCTCTGTCATACCGATATTGGCAAGCCATTCTTCCACAACATCTGCACAGTCCTCTGCCTCTCCGTCTCCAAGGGAAAGCCCTTCTGTGATCTCTGCCTCCGGCTCCATCTCTGCGATGGTATCAAGGGAACCGGAAAATCCGCTGCCGCCGCTTGTATTGAAGGGTGCGACTGTCTTTCCGGAAAGGTCATACAGAGTCTCCGCCGGTTCTCCTGTATCAGCTCCGCCGCTGCACGCGGCAAGACTGAATACTGCTGTTCCTACAAGCATGACCGAAAGCCGTTTTTTCAAAAATTTTGATTTCATAAGCGTCCTCCTGACTTTTGATTCTTTTCTCTCCGTCTGTTATTGATCAAGGTTCATACATTTTCCGATGACATCCCCCGTGCGGAGATATTCGTAGGTGGGCATCTCGAAAAGAACCGGCTTCAATGTGCGGTAGTCAATTTTTCCTGCTTCATTTAAAACATTTTCTTCTGCATAAACGCCGTCTATTTTGCAGATAAAGCTTTCGAACCCTTCTGTCTCATAGATGTCGTCTACAGTGCAGTCCATCACCACCGGCGCCTCGTCGATGACCGGCGCCCCGGTCCCTTCGGTATGGAACCGGAACATCTCTGACTTATCCACTTTATTTCCGCTGACACATCCGGTCCGGTCTGCTTTTTTCAACATGGCTTCGTCTACAATATTTACCGTCAGTGCCTTTGTCTCTTTAATTCCCTGATTGGTGTAATGGGGTTTTGCAAGGCTGACCATGATCCGGTCATGCCCGATGATCCCCACATGCCCCACCAGGACATAGTTCGGCCTTCCGTGTACCATGGTTCCCACTACTACCAGCGGTGTAGGATAAAGCGCCAGACTTTTTCCAATATTTTTCTTCATCTTCTTTACTTCCTTTCATTTCTGTTTATTTGGGGCTTCCGGCCTTCAGGAAACTGTTTTCTTTTTCACCGAGGGGATTTTTCTGCCCGGTCTAAGGAGTATCGCGGACAGATAGTGTGCGATCCAGATAAACAGCCCCATCATGGCCAGATAATCTATATAAAAAGATATCGGAGACTCACTGTAATCCA
>ERZ1643246.2994-NODE-2994-length-15195-cov-6.224505_pt1 | contig 15195 bp, 16 predicted proteins | sample MGYA00579265_ERZ1643246 | MGnify/ENA primary metagenome ERZ1643246 (study PRJEB29033, sample SAMEA4952261) | chicken gut metagenome | biome: Broiler Chicken; feature: Gastrointestinal Tract; material: Caecum | place: Ireland | collected 2018 | study: Broiler... | reverse complement strand
TCAAGGTTTCTAAAGGATTTAGATACAAAAAAGTAGGTAGTATTTGACACTACCGGAGAAAGGGAGGAGGATTTGTTATGATATACGTAAAGAAAGGGAGGTAAGAGCGTTGGAAGAGGATCAGAAGAGGCAGAAGGGCAGGATACGGCTTATGGAAGTGGCGGATCTGGATGCCGTGGCAAAGATCTGGCTGGACGTCAACCGGCAGGCTCATGATTTTATTCCGGCTGCCTATTGGGAGGAAAATTTTGCGGCGGTAAAGGAGATGTTGCCGTCGGCGGAGGTCTATGTCTGGGAGGAAAAATCGGGAGCCGGGAATCCGGGCAGTCAGATTGAGGATAGTAAAGCCGAACTGCAGGGCTTTATCGGGCTGAACGGCGAAGATATCGAGGGGATTTTTGTTCGGGATGAGGCAAGATCCCGGGGAATCGGGAAGTCGTTGATGGATTTTGTGAAATCGACGCGGGAGCATCTGCGGCTGCATGTGTATGAGAAAAATATTCGGGCACTCTCCTTCTATCGCAGGGAAGGATTTGCGATTTTGGAGGAGGGAGTAGATGAAGCCACCGGCGAGAGAGAATTTGTCATGGGATGGACGAAGATGCGGATAGAGCGGATCGACTATGATTTTTCCGTATGCCAGGTAACGGATTATTCCGGGGTAAATTGGGAGACACCCTACTGTTTTGTCGGCAGAACGCTGGAGGAACAGTCTCTGGTCTGTCTGACGGATCAGGTTCCGGCAAATGTTATCAAGCGGGATGACGGGTGGAAAGCCATGAAAATACAGGGGGTTCTGGATTTTTCCCTGATCGGGATTCTGTCGAAAATCGCGACAATTCTGGCAGAGTGTGAGATTGGCATTTTCGCGGTCTCCACCTACAATACCGATTATATTCTGACAAAACGGGATCAGTATGAAAAGGCTTTGAGAGTACTGGCAGAAGCCGGGTACGAGATTGTGTGACGGGAACGGGACTGCTATTACGGCTACAGATGGAATGAAAAAACGCCGGCAGAGATTTCTGTCCGAGAAAAACTCTGTCAGCGTTTTGTTTCGCTTATTTGTGCCGTAACCGAATATTTACGTTGTTATGGAAATGTTATGTTTCATTCTTGGCGTTCGCGGTTATTTCGCACTGCGCCGCATGACAACCAGCAGAGCCTGGGCGATGGCGGTTCCTGCGATGAAGGAAGCCAGAGCCTCCACCAGACCGTTAAAGCCGACAAAGGCGATGACGAAGGCCAGTGCGTTTGATGCCCCGAAGGAGGTCACCAGCGACTGGATGTAGTCTGTCTGGTAAAACAGGATGCAGATCGCACCCATGAAAAACAGGGTGTTCAACAGGGGACTTGCCAGACAGGAAACAGGACACGCAATTTTTTTCGTAGCGGATCCCTTCCGAAGTCCCTGGAAAATCAGTCCGGTCAGCCATCCCATCAGCATTCTCGTGGGAACGCAGACGATAAAGGTAAACACCGGATTGATGGAGAGCAGCATGACGCCGAAAGCGCTCATGCCGAAGCACTGGATAAAACTGGTAATTCCGAAGATCGTGCCGAGAATCAGGCCGGCCATGGGTCCTAAGGTTACGGCTCCTACCGCCACAGGCACTACGATCAGGGTAATCTCCAGTCCGAGAGTCCGAATGTAGCCAATTGGGGTAAAAGCCATGATCAGAATGATGGCAATCAGTACTGCCAGCTCAACCATGTAGGTTGTGTTCATTTTCTTTTTCATAGTCTTTTCCTTTCTGAATGGTTACGAAGCACAAAGGATAGGATAGTACATTTTTCTCTTTTTGGCAAGGAAAAATAGATTTTACTTGCGTTTCCGACCGAACAGGCCATGTTTTTTCCTCTCCTCTTTTCGGAGTTCTCCCAGGCGTTTCTGGGCTTCCTCCAATAGCGCTTCGGCATTTCCGCCCGCTGCCTTTGCCTTTTTTGCCCATTCCAGGCTCTTTTCCAGATTTTCTTCTCTGTTTTCCTCCGTCTGGGACCGCAGAAGATAGTAATGTGCCAGCAAAAGCATTCCGGTGGTGTCTCCGGCTTCCGCGGCCTGGCTGCACAGGAGATAAGCCTGATGCAGATCCTGCCTGGCGCCGTGATCCCCGTAAAGGTAATCCCGGCCGGCTTCCGCCGCGCAGGGAGCGTCGCCGAGGCTGGCGCCGTCCAGGAACAGTTCCCGGGCCTTGCGGCGGTTGATATCCAGGCCGCAGGTGCCGTTGGCATAGTGCAGGCCGAGATATCGGGAAGCCCGCTCGTCTCGCAGATGTTTGGCCTTATGGTACCATTCCAGGGCGGCTTCCCCGTTGGCAAACTCCGGAAAACCGTAGACGGGATCCTGGATATAGGCGTATCGGAAGGCACATTTTTTATGTTTCAACTCCGCTCCTTTCCGGTAACATTCCATGGCCTTTCTGCGGTCAGCGTCCGTGCCGATGCCATTCTCGTAGGCGAGCCCCAGAAAATAGAGACCGAGGGGATCATCCGCCTCGGCGGAAATCTGATACCAGTGGAAGGCAGTCTTTGGGTCCGCCGGATAGAGCCCCTTTACGCCTGTCTCATGATTCAGGCCGGTAAATGCCGCAGCTTTCGCGTGCCCCTGTTTGGCGGCCTCCTCATACCATTTGGCGGACAGCACGGGGTCTTCGGTACCGTTGAAACCGATGCGGTAATTCTGCGCGAGAAAATACTGGGCTTTCAGGTGGCCCTGGGCGGCAGCTTTCTCCAGATAGATATTCACATACTTCGGGGGAAACAGATCGGGATTGGAAGCTTTGGTGTAGCAGTAGGCCATCAGATACTGGGCTTCCGGATCGCCGCCTTCCGCCAGGGGTTCCAGAAGACGTTGCGCTTCGAAGTAATCTTCGGACTGGCTCAGAGCTTTCCTTGCCTTATCCAGCCGCTCTGCGGCGTAGTCGGGATGTTCCCTGATGTAGGCGTCCGTGATATCGCGAATATCATCCTTCCGTGTAATGGTAAGAGCCGTTTCCAGGCGTTCTTTTTCCCCTGTTTTCAGATTTCGCAGCCAGAAATTTTCACGGTCGGTACTCGGGATACATTCGTAAATTTCTCCGTCGAACAGATAGATCCGCAGGGGCTTCAGCGATGCGTGTTCCGAGGTCAGGTATTCCAGACTGTCATTCCTCATACTCATATCCTCCCAATACTATGAATAAAGTAAGTTTCATACAGTTCAAATATAGCATGGGAAAAGAAAAAATACAAATGTATTTTGAGGGGTGCAAAGCAGGTTTTGTATTTACAAAAAAATTTAATTTCCTATAATAATAAATACGGGAGTTATAGACGGGTTAAAGGAGCAAAGACATGGAGACGATCAATAAGACGGACACAGGCAAAATATCGAAAGAGGTCAGCCTGATGGATGTGGATACGGTGGCGCTGGACGATGCCAATGACGCGGTGGTCATCATTGACCAGACGAAGCTGCCGGGAACGATTGAGCTGGTTTCCCTGCGGACGGCCCAGGAGATCTGGGACGCGATCTATCTTCTCAGGGTGCGCGGCGCGCCGGCCATCGGCGTGACAGCGGCTTTCGGGATGTATGTGCTGGCAAAGGGAATGCCGATGGATGACTTTGACAGCTTCTACCGGGAGTTTGTGCAAAAGAGGGACTACCTGGATTCCTCCCGGCCCACGGCGGTAAACCTTTCCTGGGCGTTAAAACGCATGGACGGCGTGGTGCGTGCCTCCCATGAGGCGGGCAGAAGCGTTCCCGGGATCCTGGAGGATCTGAAGACTGAGGCGGAGGCCATTCGCAATGAGGACATCGCCGTCTGCAGAAAGATCGGAGAGTACGGGCTTTCTCTGATCGGGGACGGAGACGGCATTCTGACCCACTGCAATGCGGGAAGGCTGGCGGCCGTGCGCTACGGGACCGCCACAGCCCCCATCTATCTGGGACAGGAGAGAGGATATCATCTGCGGGTGTTCTGCGATGAGACCCGTCCCCTTTTGCAGGGAGCCAGACTGACGGCCTTTGAACTGTCCGCCTCCGGCATCGACACCACGCTGATCTGCGACAACATGTCCGGCATGGTCATGAAAAACGGCTGGGTTGACGCGGTGTTTGTGGGCTGTGACCGGGTGGCGGCCAACGGGGACACGGCCAACAAGATCGGCACGTCCATGGCGGCTCTGGCGGCGAGACAGTACGGTGTTCCCTTCTATGTCTGCGCCCCCACATCCACCATCGATATGGAGACGCTGACCGGGGATGACATTGTCATTGAAGAGCGCAAGCCCGAGGAAGTGACGGAGATGTGGTACGAGAAGCCCATGGCGCCAAAAGGGATCAAGGTCTACAATCCGGCCTTTGACGTGACGGATCACAGTCTGATTACCGGAATCGTGACTGAGTACGGCGTGGCCAGGCCCCCATACCGGGAGAGTCTGCGGGAGATTTTTTCCCGTAAAGAGAGCGCAGGAAACAAATAAAAATAACGAATAACGGAAAAGCAGGAGGAAAGCAAAATGGCAGAGGAAAAACAGGGATGCTCCGGAGCATCCGAGTGTTCAAGAGAGAGCTGTGAGGGATGCCCTTCGGCGTCCGGACAGCAGAAGACAGATTTTCGGGAGGCGGCGAACCCCAATTCCCATATCCGCCACGTAATCGGCGTGGTCAGCGGCAAGGGAGGCGTCGGGAAATCCTTCGTGACATCCAGCCTGGCGGGGATTATGCGCAGAGCCGGCTATTCGGTGGGAATTCTGGACGCGGATATTACCGGTCCCTCGATCCCCAAGATGTTCGGCGTGCACGGACCGGCAGTGGGAAATGACGAGGGTTCCTTCCCCATCGAGGCGGCGGACGGTACAAAGATCATGTCCGTCAACCTGCTTCTGGAGGACGAGGAGGCTCCGGTTATCTGGAGAGGCCCCATCATCGCCGGAGCGGTCAAACAGTTCTGGACTGACGTGCAGTGGGGAAATGTGGACTATCTGTTCGTGGATATGCCTCCGGGAACCGGCGACGTGCCTCTGACGGTGTTCCAGTCCCTTCCGGTGGACGGCGTCATCGTGGTTACCTCGCCCCAGGAACTGGTGCAGATGATTGTGAAGAAGGCATACAACATGGCTGAGATGATGCACATTCCGGTGCTGGGAGTTGTGGAGAATTACAGTTATGTGGAGTGCCCCAACTGTGGAGAGAAGATCTATATCTATGGCGAGAACCATATCGACGATGTGGCGAAGGAACTGAATATTCCGGTGCTGGGCAAGATGCCCATGAACCGCGAGTTCGCCCAGGCGGCGGATGCCGGAAAGATCTGCTTTACGGACAATCTGTACCTGAGCGCGGCAAAAGAAGTGCTGGAGAAGCTGGACTGAGGTCTTCAGTCAGAGCGTCAGGCGCCGGACGGGTATCCGGAGGTCTGATCCGGCAGACGGGTAAATTCCCGGTATCAGAAAACGGGTCTCTGCCTTTCATACGAAAGGCAGGGGCCCGCTTTTGGTCATGGCCTTTGGCAGATCCGGTCTCTGCCAGGATCGAGAGAGAAGGCTGTAAATGTTATGTTCAGCACTTCTCCGGTTCCGGATATTCCACACCAAAGGTCTCTACAGTAACCTTTTTCATGCGCTGGGGTTCCAGGGGCATATCCCGGTAATCCGTGGCCGTCTCAGCGATCCTGTTTACCACATCCATGCCCTCGATAATCTTTCCGAAAGCGGCATACTCGCCGTCCAGATGGGGAGCCGCCTCGTGCATGATAAAAAACTGGCTGCCGGCGGAATCGGGAACCATGGTGCGCGCCATGGAGAGAACGCCGGGAGTGTGTGCCAGATTGTTTTTGAAGCCGTTGTGGGAGAATTCTCCGCGGATGCAGTAGCCGGGGCCTCCGGTTCCCACGCCGTCGGGATCTCCGCCCTGCAGCATAAAGCCCTTGATGACGCGATGGAAAATCACACCGTCATAGAAGCCCTTCTGAATCAGGGAGATGAAATTGTTTACGGTATTGGGGGCGATTTCGGGATAAAGTTCCGCCTTCATCACGTCGCCGTTTTCCATTTCAATGGTAACGATAGGATTCTGTGCCATAAAATCATGTCTCCTTTTCTGTTGTTTATGGAATTTTGTATAGAAGATATTATAGAAGAAAAGGAGAAATTCGTAAAGGGCGGCCGAAAAACTTGGGAAAGTTACTTTTGTAAAAAAGGGAAAAAATAAAGCAATTTCAGGGGAAATCATATCCGTTTTGTGCATTGATTTTCCCGGAAAGAGTTGCTACAATTATTTACACAGCGAGGGAACAATACTTCCCGCTGTACTCTATTTTCTTTGTGCTTCATGCACATCGATTTCTTAGGGCATCTCGCCCGACATTTTCAAACAAACCAAATTTCACAGGAAAGGAGGAAACGGCCTATGCAGGATATTTTAAAAGAATATGGCCCGGCGATTATTACAGTCGTTGCGGTGGTGGCGCTGGTAACGGTAGTGACGGCAGTCATCGGTACCGACGGTACCAGCGTGGTCGGTCAGGCGTTTACCGATCTGATCGAGAATTTCTTTGACTCTGCCAACAGCGCGGCAGGACTCTGATTTTTTCAGGAGCCGCCGCCCCAGACAGACGAGAAGGAGGGCCGGGAAAGGGGAAAGCAGGCCGCGGCGCGGCGGTTACGAAAGAGGCGGCGCTGCTTTCCCGGCAAGGCCCGTGAGAAATGAGGAACGAATGATAGAGGATGAAAAAGATTTTTTCGGTGTGCTGTACCCGTTTATCCGGGATGACCGCATTACCGATATCGACTACAACGGACGGATGCTCTGGCTGACGGACTGCGACAACCGGCGTTGGAGGGAGCCTTTGGAGATTACCCCGGCCTTCCTGGAGCAGTTTTCCCAGAGAGTGTCCAATACGGTCAGCAGACCTTTCAACAAGCAGTCGCCGGTTCTGGAGGCTGAGACGAAGACGCTGCGCATTACCATTGTCCACGAGTCGGTGGCGCTCTCGGGGCGCTGTGTGTGTATCCGCAAGTCGCTTCCCTATGTGCGCCTGAATGAGAAGAAAATGCTGCGGGAGAAATTCAGCACGCCGGAGATACTGGAACTGCTGAAACAGTGCGTAAAGGAGCGGAAAAATATTGTTTTCTGCGGGCAGCCCGGGGTGGGTAAGACCGAGTGCGCCAAATTTTTTTCGGGGTTTATCTCCCCGAAGGAGCGGGTTATTACCATCGAGGATACACCGGAGTGGCATTTCAAGGAACTGCATCCCCAGAACGACGCGGTGGAATTGCGGATCAATGATCAGATGGATTACACCGGCGCCATACGGACCTGTCTGCGGTTGAATCCCTCCTGGATCATGCTCTCGGAGACCCGCTCCAGCGAGGTGGTCTACCTGATTGAGGGGTTCAGCACCGGCGTCCGGGGAATTACCACGCTTCACACTGACGATGTGCGGAAGATCCCGGACCGGATGTTGAATATGGCAGGGAATCGAAGAGATGCCCGGCGCTTTGAGAACGATATTTACAGCTTTCTGGATGTGGGCGTGATGCTCAGTTGTCGGGAGGTCAGAGAACCGGACGGGACGGTGGCGATCCGGCGGTATATCGATCAGATCTGTTTCTTTTCCCGGGAGGACGGGATCAATTATCTGGATCTGGTGGCTGATGAGGGGATATTGTCTGCCGAGCGCCTGAAGGAGGCGAGAAGACGGAACAGAAGGGAGGAAAAATGAAAGACAGGAATAGAAAGACCGGTAATAAAGAGGCGCGCAAGCGGAAAGGAAGCGGCAAAAAGAGGCTGGCGGCAGGGGGACGACTCTCGGAAGAACTCTGCAAATACGGGTATGTATTTGATATGAGGAAGAGCTTTGTCCGCTACGGGGTGGCGGCTGCGGCAAGCTTTCTGTTGGGATGGTACTTTTCCCTGGGCGGATGGTATCTGCTGGCACTGTGTGTATGGGTGTGTCTGCTGCTTCCGTTCTTCCTGCGAAATCTTTACAAGAACCGGTATGAACAGCAGCGTTTTTCCGATGTGAATATTTATATGGAGCAGTTTCTGTACTCCTTTCAGAAATCCGGCAAGATTCTGACAACCCTGGAGGATGTGACGCAGCTTTTTGAGGAGGGGAGGATGCGGGATACCCTTCTTCTGGCGAGGGAACATATCCTGCACACCTATGAGGAGGAGCAGGTGGAACTGCAGGCGTTGGAGATCATAGAGGAGGCATATCCGGCGTCCCAGATTCGGATGATGCATCGGTTCGCTCTGCAGGTGGAAAAGAACGGTGGCGAATATGGGCAGCCGGTTCTTCTGATGCTGGAGACCAGGCGCATGTGGGCGGATCGGGTTTATGAGCTGCTCAATGAACGAAAACGGCAGCGCATGGGAGTATTTTTGTCCATCGCCACGTCGTTGCTCCTGTGCTCTCTGATCTCCATGCTGGCGGGAAGTCTGAACATTCCCGTGGAGAAGGTGGCGTTGACAAAAGTGGTAACGCTGGCTGTTCTGATGATTGATTTCTACATTTTCTACCGTGCGGACCGGAAACTCTCTGCCGAATTTCTGCGGGAGGAGGATGGCGATGAGAAGGATGTTCTGCGGCAGTATCGGATCCTGATGGAGAAGCCGGGACGGGGACCGGTGGCGGCCATGCAGCGGAGAATCGCGGCAAAGAACGTGACCCGGGCCATCGAGAAACATTTCCCCCAATGGCTGATGCAGGTGTCGCTGCTTCTGCAGAGCGAGAATGTACAGGTGGCCATGTTCAAATCCTATGAGGATGCGCCGGCGGTGTTGAAACCGGCCCTGAGGGATTTCCTTGAGGAACTGCGGGAGAAGCCGGCCTCCATGGAACCTTACCTACACTTTCTCGGAGCGTTTACCCTGCCTGAGGTGCGGTCTTCCATGAAGATGCTGTACTCTCTGTCAGAGGGAACCGGCGGGGATGCCTCCTTCCAGATCGCGGATATTATCCGGCGGAATCAGCTGATGATGGATAAGGCCCAGAAGATGAAGAATGAGGATTCCCTGGCCGGAATGTACGCGCTGTTCCTGGCGCCTCAGCTTACTGGCGGCGGAAAGATTATTGTGGATATGCTGGTCTTGATGGTGCTGTATCTGGGACAGTACGCACCGGGAATTTAGAGTAGGGAGGTCGTAATGGAGACAATTATCAAATCTTTTGTTGGGATGTTTTTCGCTTTGCTGTTGCTGCTGCTGGGAGCGGGGCTGATCGCAGCCTCCGTCAATGCGAGAAACGCGGGAGCCTTTGCGGCGGACTGCGCTTCCAGAATTGAGAACAGCGATTTCGCGGGTTCGGTCATTGAGGAGTGCCGTCGGGACGCGACGGACCGGGGGTATGAATTGACCGTAGAGGTGTCCGAGAAGGCAGGACAGCCGGAGGTCAAGTACGGCAGTCTGCAGTTGGAGTATCCTTTCCGGATTCCCCTGACGGGGATCGCCCGTACAAACGTGACGCAGTATGCCATTCGGTAGAGACAAGACAGAAATGTGACAGGAGGAGATCGATTATGAAATTTTTGACAGAACAGTTTGGAATCGGGCTGGTATATTTCTTTGCCGGCAGCGGAATATGCGGCGTCCTGCTCTGGACGATCGCGCAGCTCAGTTCTTTTTAGATGGAAAAGGAGGAATGGTTATGCAGGAGATTCTCAGACAGTATGGAAACGCGATTCTCGCGGTTGTGGCCGCAGGACTGCTTATCGGGATTTTTGCGGCGGTTATGGCAGGACCGCTCAGCGATATGTTTCTGTTTTATACAGGAAGTTTTCTGAGTGCGTGATGTGAAAAGCGTGTGAGACCAAAGAGCGGAAAGGAGAAGGTAGAAGCGGTTGAAACAGGCAGTTTTTGGGCTGATGGCCGGATTTATCATCATTCTGTCGCTGGTGGCGATCCTTACCGTGGAGGGGAGGAGCAGCCGGGAGAATGAATTGAACCAGGCGCTGAGCGCCGCGGTGGAAGAAACGATGACCAATCTTTGCACCACGAAAAAGTATACGATTGGCAGTCAGGAGGAGTTTGTAGCCGATTTTTGCCAGGCGTTGCTGGAACGGGTGCATGCGGGCAGCGGAGATGCGACGGATGATCATCTCACGATCCAGGTGGATGTGATGGGGATAGATGTGGAAAAAGGCCTGCTTTCCGTGGCGGTAAAGGAAACTTTTACCCATCCGAATGGAAGGATAGGCACGGTAACCTGTGATGCCACAGCTATTCTGGAGCAGGAGGAAGAAAAGCAGGAGGTCGTGATCTCCTACTATGTGGGAGGCAGACTCTACAAGCAGTACGGTCTTCTGGAAGGGGAGGCATGCAAGCGGCCGATGGATCCGGAGGAGCCGGGAAAGACCTTTGCCTACTGGCGGGACAGCGATACCGGAGAGCCGGCGGAATTTCCGGGAGAAGTGACAGAAAATAAGACATATGTGGCAGTATTTCGCGAAGACTGAAGTTCAGGAGGGATGATATGAAAAGGAAAACAGTGGCTATCCGCGCAGCGGCGGGAGTAATGGCAGCGGTTCTGGTAACGATGGCAGCGGCCGGTATCTGGGGCAGCCGTTCTGATTCGAAGAACCATAAGGAGAACCCGGCAGAGAAAACGGAGGGGCAGCCGAACCAGTCCGCGGCATCGGAGGATTCTCAGGGTCTGAACGATGAACGGCAGCCGGAAGAGCAGACGACAGGGCAAAGCCAGACAGCGGAGCAGAGTCAGGGAGCAGGCCAGAGCCAGACGGCGTCTCAAGGGCAGGCATCCGGCCGGAGTCAGACAGCGTCTCAAAGGCAGGCACCCGGTCAGAGTCAGACATCAGGTCAGGAAAAGACAACCGATAAGGATCAGACATCAGACCAGGGTCAGGCAGATGCGCAGAACCAGGCGGCAGGGCAGGGGACACAGTCCGGTCAGTCCCAGACTGGATCTCAGCAGAATCAGAATTCGTCGGAGACCGTGTCAGAACAGTATCAGGTGGGCGATATCATGGAGGATGGAGCCATGTATACCGGCGGCGATGTGGAAGCCGGACTGGATTATATCCGGGAACATCCTCAGATGTGGGATCAGATTGTCTGGCATTGAGGAAGGAGGCTGTTTATGAGAGAAATATGTCAGAAAAAAGGAATATTGCGGGGGCGGTGTCCGGGGAAGAACAGGATTCCGTCTGTCTGGCCGGCATTGTTTCTGGCCGCAGTCTTTCTGGCTGCGGTCTGCTGCGCATTTCCGGGATTTCCCGGGCCGGATCAGGGAGATGTTGTTTATGCCGGCGGCGTAGAGAAAAAGACGACGACTCTGGTAAAGGAGCCTTACCGTGGAGCGGCGCCGGCCACGAAGAACAAGTCTTTTATGGTTTCGGCTCTGGGAAATCCTCAGGATTACGGCTATACCGAGATGGCGTTTATCTGCTGCAGGGACAGCGACGGAGCGATTGTGAGCACGGACTGGAATAGCATGGGGCTCGGAACGATTTCCGTATCCTACGGCTATACCGGCTGGGGACTTTACACGGCCTTTGTCAATATGCAGAATGTGGTAGTCAAAGACTATACACCCTACATTCTGATCCGAACAGCGGAACTCGGGCTGGTCCCCTACGGTTGGAATGGGCTGGAGATGGGGCATTCCGGAACGGTGCCTGCAGTGGAGGAAGTACACAACATTCCGGACGCCTGGTATCCGCTGAACAGCGCCGACAGTCCTGGAAATCCAGGTTACTGGGTGCAGATGTATATCGGCGCGGGTTTTTCCTGGAATCATCTTCAGGTACAGTGGCGAAATGCTCAGTATCGGGTAAACTGTGATATGACCGGCTCCACTTATGTGGATTCCGGTGTGCTCTCCTTTATCAACAGTCTGGTCTTGTCCTGCAGAGATACAGTGGGGACTGTTCCGAGCCAGTACAGTAACGGCACAGGATCGCCATGGTTTGAACGGAAATTCCGGGTAACCTATGACGCGAACGGAGGGACGGCAGAAACCGGCGGGCAGGATGTGACGTCGGAGTTCCTGGGTTGGAACAACCAGACGCAGCTTGGACTGGGATGGGACGGCTATATATGGGGATCCGCCCGCAATACCACGGAGATTACAAACTGCGGGTTCTATGCCAACACTTACGGCGATCTGATGCAGGCCTTCGGATATAATCCATGGAAGCTGATGGAGCATTATCTGAATTACGGCGTCAACGAAGGACGGATCTTATCCTCCAATCATACCTGGGCAAATGTGACAGCGACAGATCTCTATCAGCCGGATCGGCCATTTCAGGATCTGACCTTTGTGGACGGGAGTGTGGTCACTCTCCGGGCTGTTTACAGGGACAGGGAGATTACGCTTCCGAACGCATCGCGGGACGGCTATGTGCTGGATGGATGGTATGACCGGGGAGTTTATGTGGGAAAACCCGGAGACCGCGTAACGGTTTCCTCCGACCGGAATCTGCAGGCCAGATGGGAACCGGTAAAGGTTCCCGAGGAAAAACCGGTTTATACGATTGTCTTTGACGGAAACGGGGCCACCGGAGGAAGTATGTCTGCCATTGAAGGGATTGAATATGAGCAGGAAATTGCGCTTCCAAAGAATACTTTCGTAAATGATGCCATGGCATGTTCTTTTCAGGGATGGACACTGGAGCAGACGGACGTTTACGCCGCCTACAGAGACGGGGAGACACTCTCGGTTAAGATGCTGGCGGACGAGGCGGGAAAGACCTGGGAAAGTGGCGCGGTCATTACGCTCTATGCCGTATGGGATCAGTTCCCTGTGATTGACGCACAGGATCGGCAGTTTACCGCTCAGCAGGTGGAGAGTGGCATGGCCTCCGAGGAGGAACTGCTGCGCACGGCGGAGGCGTCGGATCGGGAGGACGGCAGGCTGGAACCGGGGATCGGACTGGTCTTGCTCAATTTTTCTCCGGAGGATCTTCTTGATCTTGGGAGGATCGGCTGGTGTACCGTTACCTATCAGGCGACAGACAGCGTGGGGAATACCGTTTATCGGGATATCCGTGTACAGGTAACGGATGAGCGCATTACCGGCGTCCCGGAGTATGTGCGCTTTATCGATGAGGAAAATTATGATAAGACAAGTCATGCGGACGGGGGACTCTATGAGGACAGCGCCTGGTACGGGGAAGAAGATTACGCAAAAACACTGGAGGAGACTTTTGCCAGAAGCGCTTCCGGCACAGGAATCCTGAGGTATCTCTTTGACCGGGATGAGATTGCGGCTTCCAAGGCCTATGTAAAGGAACAGGGGGTCGGGAACTGCCGCAGCGATGGGGCTTTGAGCCGCTGGATGGAACTTTTTGTCGACTGTCGTAACCGGCAGTCTTTATAAAAGAATTGCAAGGCCTCTCGATCTCGGCTATAATATTTTCGACTGGTTGCCGGGAGGCAAAGCAAAAGAGATCGGAGGAGAAATATATGGATTATGAGATTCGCGATATCAATCTGGCGGAATCCGGCGAGCACAAGATCGACTGGGTAAGAAAGAACTGTCCGCTGCTGCGCAGCTTGGAGGAGGATTTTGGAAAAGAGCGGCCCTTCGAGGGCATTCGCGTGGCCCTCTCCATTCATCTGGAGGCGAAGACGGCCTATCTTTGTAAGGTGCTGGCTGCCGGAGGGGCGGAAATGTACATCACGGGCAGCAATCCCCTGTCCACCCAGGACGATGTGGCTGCGGCGCTGGTAAAGGCGGGACTGAGTGTCTACGCATGGCATGCGTCCACTGAGGAGGAGTACAACCGGCATATCCGCAAGGTGCTGGAGCACAACTGCCAGATCATTATCGATGACGGCGGCGATCTGGTACATATGCTTCACACAGAAATGCGTGATCGACTGTCCTATGTGATCGGAGGATGTGAGGAGACGACCACAGGCATTATCCGTCTGATGGCGATGGCGCAGAAGGAGGAGTTGGAATTTCCGATGGTCATGGTCAACAACGCGGACTGCAAGCATCTGTTTGACAACCGCTATGGCACCGGGCAGTCTGTCTGGGATGGTATCAACCGCACCACAAATCTGATTGTGGCCGGAAAGTATGTGGTGGTGGCCGGTTACGGCTGGTGCGGCAAGGGTGTGTCCATGCGGGCAAAAGGCCTGGGAGCCAAGGTGATTGTCACGGAGGTGGATCCCATCAAGGCCATCGAGGCGGTAATGGACGGCTTTGAGGTTATGCCCATGCGCCAGGCTGCTGAGATCGGAGATTTCTTTGTGACAGTTACCGGATGTGCAGATGTGATCGGGAAGGAAGATTTCCTGCGCATGAAAAACGGAGCGATTCTCTGTAATGCAGGACATTTTGACGTTGAGATCAATATGAAGGAACTGCGGGAGATGACACTCTCTGTCATCGATCAACGGGCAAATATCAAGGGATATGAAGTGAAGAAGGATCATTTTGTCTATGTTCTGGGCGAGGGACGGCTTGTCAATCTGGCCTGCGGCGACGGGCATCCGGCGGAGATTATGGACATGAGCTTTGCCATTCAGGCGCTGAGCGCGAGATATCTGGTCAAACATGCCGCTGAGCTGAAGGAAAAACTGATCGTGGTTCCCCGCGAGGTGGACCTGGAAGTGGCCGAGCGGAAACTTCGATTCCTGGGAATCGCCATCGATCATCTGACACCGGAGCAGGAGGCATATCTGAACTCCTCCGGCATTGACCACCGGGACTGATCCTTTCAGATCCCGGTCCCGGTGTGTGAGCGGAGCACTGCTTCGGATTCGCCGGCAATCCCCTGTACTTCTCCGCTTCACTCCGGTCAGCGCCGGAGTCAACGGATCAGACGATTTGTCACAATCAGTGTGTCATAGCCGGCACCGTGCAGTTCCCGCTGTGCTCTTACCGCTTCGTCCAGAGTGGTGTAGGGACCGATCCATATGGCAATCAGGCCGGAGACTCTGTGCCAGATGACGGGATATCCCTGCTGGCGCAGGCGGCCCATCAGGTACACGGCATTTTGCGGCTGCCGGAACAGGCCAACCTGAATATAGTAGTAGTAAGGTCCCTGGTCAGGCACCACAGGAGGCCGCTGCTGAGGAGCGGAGGGTCTGTCGGGAGCCACAGGAGGCTGCTGCTGAGGAGCGGAGGGAGAACCCGGTCTTCCGGGAAAGACCGTTTCCACGGCGGGATACCCGGAATCTGACATCGAGGAGGTATCCTCCATTGTGAGAGTATCCGCTGCTTCAGAGGCATCTGC